>Ga0075017_100000280_pt1 | contig 26635 bp, 23 predicted proteins | sample AleBraG_ABR_2012_FD_71475 | JGI IMG/M metagenome (GOLD analysis project Ga0075017, IMG submission 71475) | Freshwater sediment microbial communities in response to fracking from Pennsylvania, USA - Alex Branch Run_MetaG_ABR_2012 | ecosystem: Environmental > Aquatic > Freshwater > Creek >... | reverse complement strand
ACACATTCCCCCGAGCCGCCTCAGCCACAACCCGATCCACATACGCCACGTCATCACGCCGAGTCATCGCAACCCCTAGAAAGTCTCAGACACACTGATCGCACGGCCGATTGTCGACAATGCGTCGCATGCTACCAGGCACCCAAACCAGCGCAAGACCCCTGCGCGTTTCGTTACACGCCTGTCACAGGCCTGCATCGCAGGCGTCCCGGCCGGCGCCCCGGCCGGCGCGAGTCGGGGACTCACAGGTGGTGTCCCTTCGACCTCTCGTTCGCCACAGGGCGACGGGCAGCTGTCATCGATTGACCGAACGGGCGCCGCGCCCGGCGACGGATCGAGCGCCGCGTTCGTGCCCGTTGCACTGGCGACGAGTCCAACCACGCCAACAGCCGGCGCGCTCACTCGAGTGAGGACTGAAACCTTTTGGGTCACCTGATGCAGCCTCTCTACTTGAACGTTCTAGTCACGGAGCTTAGAATCTGCGGCGAGTCGCGTCAACGATGGATACGCATTCGTTGCACAATCGGTCCCCCGGTACGGAAAGGACGCCGAACCTTGAGGTTGATCCGCGTTGGGGAATCCGGAAGCGAGTCGTGCGGCGTCTGGACTTCCGACGAATCGTACGTAGACGTGTCGGATGTCGTAGACGAATTCGACGGGACATTCTTCGCGAACGACGGTATCGAACGCCTGCGGAAATCGATCGACAATCGAACCCCCAGAGCGCTCGAGGGCAGGCGGTTCGGTCCACCGATAGGACGTCCCCAGCAGATCGTGTGCATCGGGCTCAACTACAGCGACCACGCCAAGGAGACCGGGCAGGCGATTCCCGACGAACCCATCGTCTTCAACAAAGCACCCAACACTCTTGTGGGCCCGAACGATGTCGTGCGGATCCCGCGCGGCTCGACTGCGACCGATTGGGAAGTGGAGCTCGGCGTCGTCATCGGCTCTCGATGCCGCTATCTGACCGATGAGCAGGCTGCGGCAGCGAGAATCGCTGGCTATGTACTCGTCAACGACGTGAGCGAACGTGATTTTCAACTGAACCGCGGTGGACAGTGGGTAAAGGGGAAGTCGTGCGAGACCTTCAACCCCTGTGGGCCCTACCTCGTTACCCCCGACGAGGTGGAAGACGTCCTGGCCCTGCGCATGTGGCTCGACGTCAACGGGCGACGCCGCCAAACCGGATCGACCGCCACGATGCTGTTCTCCCCGACTGCAATCGTCCACTATCTGAGCCAGTTCATGGTTCTCGAGCCGGGTGACCTCATCAACACGGGGACGCCGCCGGGGGTCGGGATGGGGGCGAAGCCCCCGACGTTCCTTCAGCCCGGCGACCTCATGGAGCTGGGCATCGACGGGCTCGGCGTTCAGCGCCTGCCGGTGCGTGCCGCGGACTGAGTCGCCAACCCGGCACCTGAGTCTCGTCTGTCGACCCGGGGCAATCCGGGTGCCGGACCGAGGACTGCGCGCAGGCGCCGTCATGTGGCTGTCCCCAAGCTGTCCACCGTGGCGCGCAGAAGATCAAAGAGCCGGTCAACCTCGGCCAGAGTCTCCGGATCCGGGACAAAGCCGAAGGGCCCGCGCGAGAACGTATTCGGTAACACGCCCTGACGCCGAAGCAGATGCTTCTCGATCGACACGAACAGGTCGAGGCCAGTGAGAATGGACACGAGCCTGCACAGTGGGCCGTGCAGCATCTGCACGCGTGTTTCGTCACCTGTCTCCAACGCCTGCCACAGCGCGACCAGCGCCCACACGACGTCCGGGCCGGGCATGGTGCCCGCAATTCCCCGGCGGTAGCTGTCGACCAATGCGAGTCCGCCGGTTCCCTCGTACACCGACGCGGCCCCGCTCGTGGCGTCGCGCAGCGCGGTCAGCCGGGGGCCGATCGGCTGGGCTTCCGGCTTGAAGAGTGTCCGGTCGCCGAACTCGTGGAAAAGCCGAGCCTGGACATCCACCGACAACGGCCGGCCAAGATATCCGCTCGCGTCCTGGACGACGACCGGGATTTCGATCGCCTCCACGATCCCTGCGTAGTACCGCATGATTTCTTCGTCCTCGGCGGCGGTAGCAACTGGCAAGATGGCCATGACGGCGGTCACTCCGCTGGATTCAGCAGCCCGCGCATGCCTGATCGCGGTGTGCAGGCTTTCCGCTCCGACGCTGGTGGTAACCGTCCCTCGGCCATCCGCGAACCGGCAGATGGCGCTCGCCAGGCTGTCGCGCTCTTCACTGCTGAGCCGAAGGCATTCCGACACCATCCCCATGACAACGCCATCAGCCCCCTGGTCGAAGACCCAGGAGATCTCATCTCTCAGCGCGGGCAGATCAATTTCACCGTCGGCGGTGAAAGGCGTCGCAAGGACGGGGAGAACACCTTCGATTGCGGCGGGCATGCGCTGGCTCCAAACAGGGGGTGTACCGGGTCGGAAGGTTGGCAGCTCGGCGTGAGCCGATGCCGTTGAACCTCTTGGTTGCGGTCACGGGGTCACGAATATGGAGGCCCGCCGTCTCCTTTCGGGATCGGGACCGTCGACGCTCGGTTGAGAATCGGCTCGAACAGCGGCTGACGGGCGGCGAGGTACGAAACACGGCTGCCGAACCGGTTGGTCATCATCCGGTCCGTCAGCTTCGGTCGAGGAATCGTGCCCGGACGTCTGACGGGCTCACGCTTCAGGTCGGCCAGTACGGTATGCGCGGCATTGTGCCCGGGCGCCCCGAAAACGCCCCCGCCCGGATGGGTTCCCGCACCGCACAGGTAGTAGCCACCGACCGGAGTCCGGTAATGCGCCAGCTCGGGCGTCGGGCGTCCGTCGAACATCTGGTCGTCGAACATGGCCGCGTGGAAGATGTTGCCCCCGGTCAGGAACCACCGATCTTCGAGATCCTTGGGCGTGATCACGTACCGGTCGAGAATGTGGTCCTTGAGATTCGGCGCGTAGTCGCACAGGCGCGAAACGACTTGATCCGCCCAAGGCTCCTTTGCCGAATCCCACCCTCCCTTCGAGGCCAGCTGGCCAGGCAACTGTTGAACGCCGAGTGTGAGCGTGTGTACCCCGCGCGGGGCGAGAGTCGGGTCGGTCACCGACTGGATGACAGCTTCAATCGGATAGTCCTTGGCGATCTCATCCTTCTGCTCGGCAACGTAGGCATTTTCGAAGTTCTCGACAGACGCTCCGAGCAATTGGTGCGCTTGGTGCTGGGGGCCCTCCCCCGGCGGCAGGCCGATGTAGTGCGGGAGCTCGTCGATGAGCAAGTGGATACGCGCCATCGATCCGCGCTGGTCGATGTTGCTCACCCTGGTACGAAGGTCGGCATCGAGGACGTCCGCGTCCAGAAACTTGATCATGGAACGCACCGGATCCGCATTGGAGATGACCGCCGGCGCGTGGAACTCTTCCCCGCTCGCCAGCGCAACCCCGATCGCCTTCCCATCATGGGTGATGACGTGGGCGACCGGGCTGTTCACACGGATGGTTGCGCCGTAGTACGTCGCTGCGGCGCCCAGGGCCTGGGTAAAACCGCCCATGCCGCCCCGAACGTAACCCCAGACACCGAAGTGACCATCGATCTCGCCCGAGGCGTGGTGTCCGAACACGTAAGACGTGCCGGCCGTCGACGGTCCGGCGAAGACCGAGACCATCCCGTAGAAGGTAAAGAACCCTTTGATCAAGTCGGTCTCGAAGTACTTGTCCAGGAGCTCTCTCGTCGAGTAACGGAGGAACTCGTCGTGGAGCTCGGTCTCACCGTGCTGTTCGAAGGCGGCCAGCACTTCTGCCCGACTCAGCGGCGGCGCCAGAAGCCACGGCCGCATGTACTCGGCGAACCTTCGTAGCCGCGCGCCGAACTCGAGGAAGCGTTGCGCGTCCGAGCGCGAGTATTTCTCGATGCCCCGGAGCGTCCGCGCGACGTTCCGATGGAGCATCAGATTCCTGCCGTCGGGGAAGAGCCCGAAGCCCATGGTGTCCGGCGTGTACATCGAGAAGCCGAACTTGGACAGCTGCAGGTCGGCCACGATCTCGGGGCGGATCAGGTCGGCCACGAACGCGCACGACGACCACTTGGCACCGGGGATGAGTTCCTCGGTCACGCACGCGCCGCCGATGACATCACGCGCTTCCAGCACGAGCACGCTGAGACCGGCACGAGCCAGATAACTCGCGCACACCAAGCCGTTGTGACCGGCCCCGATGACGATGACGTCGTGCTGAGCGTCCAACGTGGACTCCAGGGCATCAGGTCCGTGTCGCGGGCGAGCGCGCCTCTCGGATGAGGGCACCGAAAGCAATTTGTTTCGCTGTCACGAACACAGTTCGCATTTGTGGGAAGGCTAGCCCTCTCGCAAACGCGATGTCAACGACATCCGTGAGGCGTCCTTCGTCCTAGAATTGAGCGCTGATCCAGGACAAGTGCTCAAGCTGCGGCGACAGAACAGGACGCAGCGAATTCATTGCACGCCGTCGAGTCCGGCTCTAACCTGTTCGGTGTGACGGCGCCTGATTCTTCGCTGCCGAACAACGCAGCCGGGATCACAGACAGTCGCTACCAGCTCAAGAGCGTGGGCCGCGCGCTCCGGCTCATGGAGATCCTTGCCGAGCATGCCGACCACGGCTTGTCGGTCACCGAGGCCGCCTCGCTCCTGGGTGCCTCCAAGAGCGCGACGTTTTCGATGCTTCAGACCTTGGTCGCATTCAACTTCGCCACAGACTCCGAGCGCGGTCCGCGTTACCGGCTGGGGCCGGCCGTTCTCCGGCTGGCCGACAGCCATACCCGGTCGAATCCTCTGGTCGCGCTCGTCCGGCCGCATCTGCGGTCGCTGACCGAGGAGACTGGCTGGACTTCGCGCTTGGCCAGTCACCAAGACGGCTACCCGGTTTTCATCGACCGAGTCGACGGGCCGGGTTCGATCCGATTCTTCACGTCGATCGGCATTCGGGAGCAGCCGCACCATAGTGCCGCCGGCAAAGCCATCCTCGCTGAGCTCGATGAGTCGAGCGTTCGACTCATCGCGAGGGAGACGGGCCTTCCGCGGCGTACCCGTCACACGATCACGGACGTGACAGCTCTGCTTGCCGACCTGGCCCTGATTCGCACCCGTGGGTTCGCCGTCGACGACGGGGAAGACGAGACCGGAATCCTGTGCCTCGGGGCCGCCTTCAGCGGTCGGGACGGCCGTCCCCTTGGTGCGGTGAGCATCACGGGCCTGAAGGCTGAGGTCCCGGATTGGAAGGTCCAGGAGCTCGGGAGCATCGTGCGTGCGCACGCCGATCAGATGACACTCGCCGTAGGCGGCACGGCCAGGAGCACGGGGCCGAACATTCAGGAGACCGAGTGAACCCGACTTTGCCTCGAGCGACATCACAGCCGGTGTCCTCGGCGACCAACCTTGCGCTCGTCGCACGCGGTCCAGGAGATGTCGGCCTCGAGCATCGGGACACCGAAGACGCGCACGGATTCGGAGTTCTGGTCACCCCGCACCACGTCGGGCTCTGCGGCACGGACCTCGAGATCATCGATGGGACCTTGGACCCTGCTTATGTTCGCTACCCGCTCGTCCTTGGCCACGAGTGGTCCGGCCTGGTCAGTTCGATCGGCGAAAGCGTCACCCGCGTCAGACCCGGTGACCGTGTCGTCGTCGAGGGGATCATCCCGTGTTCGGTATGCGCCGAGTGCCGGAGAGGAAACACGAATCTCTGCCTCACCTACGAGGAGCTGGGGTTCACACGCGACGGCGCCGCAGGCCCCGGAGTAACGACGCCCGAACACCTCGTGCATCGGCTCGACGACAGCGTTCCGCTCGATGCAGCGGCGCTCGCCGAGCCGGCAGCTGTCGTCCTGCGGGGGCTCAACGAGATCGACCTGCATCCGGGAGCCCGCATCCTGGTGGTCGGCGACGGAACCATCGGCCTGCTCGTCGCGCACCTCGCACGGTTGTGGTCTCCCGGTTCGGTGGTGGTCGCCGGTCAACGGACCGTGCAAGCCGAACTCGCTCGAACGATGGGGGCCGACGAGTTTATGGTGGACACGCCGGACGAGCGCTCGTTCGACGTCGTGATCGAGGCGGCCGGGAGCATCCGAGCCGTTGAGACAGCGCTGGCTGCGGTGTCTCGCGGGGGCCAGGTATTGCTCCTGGGCATCTCGGGCCACGGTAAGACGGTCGCAATGAGCCCCGACGACATCGTAAACAACGATCTACGGATCCGAGGAAGCTTCGGATCCACCGCTGCCTCATGGGCTGAGATCGCCACCCTATTAAACACGGGTCGGTTCAATCCGGCGCCCCTGATCACGCACCGCTTCTCACTCTCGCGATTCGACGACGCTTTGGAGATCCTGCGGCGAGCCACCTCCGAGCCTCGCGGCAAGGTCTTGCTCGATATCCAGGGAGCTTGAGCCGGTTGATACGAGCTGAACGCCTCACCGACTCCGTCACCTATCACGGTGAAGGGCCGGTCTTCTGCGGGCAGCTGCTCTGGGTCGACATGCTGGCCGGCGACGTACTCACTCTTGAACCCGACGGCCTCGTCACCCGACGTCACATCAGTAACGTCGTGGCAGCGCTGCGCCCGAGGGTGGGTGGCGGCTACGTCTACGCGACCGAGCGAGGGTTCGCGCTCGACGACGGCACGACGACGGCGGTCCGACCTGTGGTCGAGCTGTGGTCGGACGCCGGCGTACGGATGAACGAGGGGGGCTGCGACCCGGACGGTCGGTTCTATTGCGGCTCGATGGCCTACGACCTCACGGCGGGCGCCGCATCCCTGTACCGGTTGGACCCGGATGGCTCCTCGTCCACAGTGCTGACCGGCCTCACCATCTCGAACGGCCTCGACTGGACACCCACGGGAGATGAGGCCTATTACGTCGACAGCCCGACGGGACGGATCGATGTGTTCGACTACGAGCCAGAGCTCGGCCTCGCCAATCGCAGGTCGTTCGTTTCCGTTCCAGCCGGGCTGCCGGACGGATTGACCATCGACGAAGAGGGCGGCGTTTGGGTGGCGATCTGGGGAGCGGGGGCCGTACATCGTTATGCGCCCGACGGGAAGTTGTCGGAAGTAGTAACTGTCCCGACTGCACAAGTCACGGCCTGCACGTTCGGCGGTCCGGGCTACGCGGAGCTTTTCATCACAACCTCCCGTGAAGGCCTCAGCGCCACTGAGGATCCAGTCGCAGGCTCGCTGTTCCGCACCGAGCCAGGTGTCCGCGGCAGACCGGTACGACCCTTCGGCGGCTGAAGAGCCAGGCGGGCGAGTGAACACATGACAACTGAGAATCTCGGCGACCGCACGCCGTCCGCATACAGCGGCCTCGACGTATCGGGGCAAAATATCATCGTTCTCGGCGCTGGATCGGGCATCGGTCGGGCCACAGCCCTCCTCCTCGTCTCCCGCGGAGCGCATGTTGTGGCCGCGGATTTCAACAGCGCGGCCCTGTCCGAGTTGTCCCAAGCAGCGGACGGACTTGGCGGCACCATCCGTTCAGTCACTGTCGACGTGACACGGACGGGCGATCTGTTCGATCTACTACGTCCGTTCGAGTCGGAGCTCCAACTGCACGCACTGGTCAACAGCGTGGGAATCACCGGTGTCAACGGTGTACCGGGTCATGAGATCGAGCTCGACGACTTCATCGCTGTGCTCAACGTGAATCTCGTAGCCGCGTTCGCGGTCTCGCGACTGGCAATTCCGCTCATGCTTCCGCATGCATACGGCCGCGTTCTGCACGTGGCTTCCATCGCGGGCAAGGAAGGCAATCCGAATATGGTTTCGTACTCGGCGTCCAAGGCCGGCCTCATCGGCATGGTCAAGAGTCTCGCCAAGGACTACGCAACTCGTGGAGTCACGATCAACGCCATCGCGCCCGCCGTCATTCGCACCGCCCTCGTCGATCGAATGCCCGCGCACCAGGTCGAACTCAACGTGAGCAAGATTCCGATGGCCAGGCTTGGCACGCTCACGGAGGCGGCCGAGGCGATCGCGTGGGCAGTTTCGCCCGCGGCGGCCTTCACGACCGGATTCACGTTCGACCTTTCCGGCGGCAGAGCAACATACTGAGGCCCGACAGCAGATGAGCTTGTCCCGCGGCCGGATCGGGCCATGCCTTAGCGTTCGGATCAGCTCGGTCGGATCCCAGGGATCGCGGCCGACGCAGCCTCTTCGGCCAGAAGTGCCTCGAGCGCTCGCCGCATCCGCCCGAGCGTTGCCGCAGTGGTTACCGAGTCGTGTGCGGCCGACAGGAACCAGATTCCACGCGACGTCAGCCAGAGGCCGCTGGCCTTCGCATGCCGCACAAGTCTTCTGTAGCGCGCAGTATCCGCTCGCTGCGTGCCACCGTAGTCGCGTACGGCCTCATCGACAGCGAACCCGAGATAGAACGCCGGCGGAAGACCGCGGATCACCAACGGCACTCCAAGGTCGCTGATCAGACCTTCCAGGCGCGCGATGAGCTCGGTGCCGGTCTGCTCCACGTGCCGGTGGATCGGATTCGCCGTCATCTCTGTCAGAGCGCCAAGGATTGCAGCGCAGGACAGGACGTTGGCGTTGAATGTTCCCGAGTGATTCGTTCCGCTCGCGAACAGCTGCATCAAAGTGGCGGAGCCGGCGAGCACCGACGCGGGGTAGCCGCCAGCGACCGCCTTCCCGTACACGGCCAGATCAGGCGTCACGCCGAATCTGCCCGCCGCGCCTTGCGGAGCCAGCCGGAAGCCGGTGATCGTCTCGTCGAAGATGAGCACGATGCCGGCGCGGTCACACAACCGCCGCACACCCTCCAAGAAACCGGGTTCGGGGAGGATGGCGCCAGAATTCAGCATCATCGGCTCGGTCAGAACGGCGGCGATCTGGCCTGGGTGCTCGTCGATAACCGACTCCAGTGCTTCGAGGTCGTTCCACTCGATCATCACGCTCTCGGCGAGGCTCTCGGGCCACTGACCTGCAGTGACCAGCTTCGGCCACGGCTCCGACGAGTCCACAAGTACGTTGTCGAGCCACCCGTGGTAGTGCCCCCGAAAGCGCACGAACAGCGAACGTCCCGTTGCCGATCGAGCCAACCGGAGGGCGGCCTGGACGGATTCGGTCGACGTCATCCCCACTCGGACCATCTCGGGCCAGCCGAGTGTCTCGACCAGAAGCTCACACGCCGCCAGCTCCACGGCGGTCTGGGCGCCGAACGTCATGCCGTCCTGAATGGCTTCGGTGACGTGCCGCAACACGTTCTCGTTCGCATGTCCCAAGAACGCCGGCCCCTGGCCGAGTACGTAGTCGATGTAGTCGCCGCCCTCGAAGTCCCAGAGCCATGCACCCTTCCCGCGAGCGAAAAATGTCCCGGCGGCGTCGAGGCGAACATTCGAGTTCACCCCGCCCGGGACAACGCGCGCCATCCGACCGGCAAGTGCTTGTGAAGTAATGAGTTCTGACGCAGGGGGACTCACATGAGCTCCTTGGCTTGAACGTTCCAGCGACTGAGCATAGAAGCGTTGCCAAACCATCGTCAATGCCCGACGACACGCAGCGAGGAACTACGTTTTCGAAAACGTCAGCTCACGGCCCGGTCGGTCGGGACGGAGTTGGTCGGTAGAAGCTTGGCCGACTCGTGGCCTGCTCCAGCAGATCTTCGAGCTGCTCCGCAGCTTCCTCCAGCCGCGGAGGGTTTCGGCTCTGGCCGGGGTAGCCGATCAAGCGGCGCACCTGCGGAATCAGGTAGTAGGTGCCGGTGACGACAGTTGCCAGCACGTCGAAGTCGCGTCGAACCGATACGAACAAGCCCCGTACCGTCGCGGAGACATCGCCGCCCTGTATGGCCGCAAGCACCCGCTGCAAGTCGTCCACCAGGCCCGGATCAGCGGCTAGCGCTCGGTCGAGCCATTCGGCGCGCGCGTCCGCATCGCGCAAGGCGGGCATCCCTTCGGTTGCCGGAACGAGAACATCCGCGACGGCCCACAATGTCGCGAGCTCCTGGTCGGACAGCTCGCTCACTCGGGCACCTCCTGCCAACGTGCGTTCGTCGCCAGTTGGACAGCGGAGCGCAGCGCTAGTGCGGTGATCGTTGCGGTCGGATTCACAGCGCCCCCGGTCGTCATGGCACTGCCGTCGACGATGCGCAAGTTCGGCACATCGTGCGAGACACCCCAGGCGTTGACGACCGAGGTCCGCGGGTCATCGCCCATGCAGGCGGTACCGAGCAGATGTCCGGCTGCACAAGGACCGACCTCCTCGTCGACGATGCCGATCGCGCCGGCGGCGGTGTTCACCTCGCGGACCCGTTCCATGTTGAAGCGCAGCAAGCGCCAGCTGTTCTCCGAGACCACGTAGTGCGATTTCGGCGCCGGAATGCCGTCGGAATCCTTCAGCTCCGGATCGAGGCTGATGAAGTTGCTCTCCTCGGGCAGATCGTTGGCCATGATTCCCCAGTGGACAGTGTGGCCCAGGGTCGTGCGTACTCGCTCGTGCACTGCCGGTCCCCAGAGCTGGTCGAACGCCGCTTCGCCGTGCAGGTCAAGGACGCGCATGGGACCGCCGGTCGGTGTGACATCCAATTTCGCGCCGCCGGCGAAGCCGCGCGACAAGTCTGTCTCGTAGAACTCCAGTGAATGAATCAACTGGCCGGCCGGACCCAGCCAACTTTGGAGGTCCTCTTCGTAGATGCCGGTGACGACCGCATTGGGGTGCAGCATGAGACGCTTCCCGACCAGCCCGGAAGAGTTGGCCAGACCGTCTGGGAACAACGTAGACGCCGAAAGCAGGAGCAGCCGCGGCGTGCCAACGCCGTTGGCAGCCAGAACCACCATCTGCGCACGCTGTCGGTGCTCGCGGCCCTCGCGATCGAAGTAGAGCGCACCATCGGCCAATCCGCGCTTGTTCGTCGTGATGCGGTGGACACGGGCGCCGGTGATGAGCTTCGCTCCTGATTTCAACGCTCTGGGCCAGTGCGTGAGGTCGAACGACCCCTTGGCGCCCTCCGGGCAACCGGTCTCGCATGTTCCCCAGCGGGCACAGGGGGCCAATTCTCCGTACCGGTGGGAAGCTATTGCGTTCGGAGCGGGCCACCAGTGCCAACCCAAGCTGTTCAACGCCATCGCAGCACGCCGGCCGACCCGACCGATCGGATGCGGCGGAAGCGGGGGATTCATCCCGGGCGGATATGCGGGATCACCCGCCAGGCCCGAGACGCCGACCGCGGCGTCGAGTGCGTCGTAGTAAGGGCTCAGGTCCTCGTACGTCAGGGGCCAGTCGTCGGCGACTCCGTCCAGCGTGCGCATCCTGAAATCCGATGGAAGCAACCGCATCCAGTGGCCTCCGTAGATCAGGCTGGAGCCACCGACCCCGGCGAACATGATGGGAGTGATCTCGCTGTCGGAAACCTCGACTGGGTAGTCGTCCGGGCGTCGGCGGACATTCTGATCCCGACTCCATCTGCGTTCTGCCAGCACCTCCCACTCGACTTTGCTGCCGGGGAACTCGTCGTTGTTGAACCAGCGACCTTGTTCGAGACACACGACGGAGAAACCGCGCCCGGCAAGCTCGGCGGCGACGACCGCCCCGGACGGGCCAGCCCCTACCACCAGAACATCAGCGAGTTCCGGGGCACTCGGCACACTCGTCACACTCGCTCCTCGTATCAAGGCCGGACCGGGCGCACTACGTCGACAACCGGGGGCGAAGTTCGACCGCTATCCGTTCATCAGTCGGGGGCCCGCCGGAAGCGAGTTGACCGACCAGGAGCTCAGCCGCTCGACGTCCTAGTTCGTAGCCGTCGACCGCGACCGTGGTCAACGACGGGGACAAATGGGCGGCGAACAGGAAATCATTGAAACCGGCGACCGCGATGTCATCCGGAACGGACCGGCCCGACTGTTGGATCGCGAACTGGGCGCCCAGAGCCAGAAGATCGTTGCCGCCGATGATTGCGGTCGGCGGCAACGGCAGCTGCAAGAGCTGCTTCGTCATCTCGGCACCGCTCGCAGGGGTCCACTGCCCTTGCGACAGCACAAGCTCAGGCCGGTACGCAATGCACGCCGACTCGAGTGCATCCCGGTATCCCGCAATCCGTTCCTCCAGCATCGGCCATGACGTTGCAGTGCTGAGGAACGCGATGCGCTCATGGCCGCGCGAGACAAGGTGCTCGACGAGTTGCCGCGCACCGCCTTCGTTGTCCGCTCGAACAGAGTTGACCGCGTCTGGTCCGGATTCGAACACCGCCACCGGAAATCCGCGTTCAGCGGCCGTGAGCGCCAAGTGCCAACGCGACCGGGCGTCTCCGGACAACAGCAGGCAGGCTGCGTCCACTCGGCCCTGCCAGAGCGGGGCCAACAAGGTACGGCCGTCGGGCCCGGGATGACTGGCCCGGACCAGCACGCCGTAGTCGTGATCCCTGGCGACATCGCCCACGCCCGCGAGGATCTGATCCGTCATGGGGTCGGCGAGATACTTCGGGCCTTCGTCGATGACGAGGAACCCGAGCACGCGTTGACGCCGCGAACGCAGGCTGCGAGCAGACAGATTCGGGACGTAGTGAAGCTTTTCCACCGCATCGAGAACGCGTGACCGAGTCTCGGGAGACATCTCGCGAATGCGTTCGTTGACTACGTTCGAGACGGTCGGAACCGAGACGCCCGCCAGCGCTGCGACATCCTTCATGGTCGGCGGCTTTGGAGCGGACCCCGGCCAACGGCGTTGACTCGCCGGCCTCGAGTCCTGCCCGGACTTCGACGGCACCCTAGAACGGTACAGCAACCGGCGGCTAAACCGTCGAGAACGTCAGGCGGACCGAGTTCAGGTACGTCTGACCCGGACGAAGGATCGGTGACGGAAAATACGGCTGGTTGACGTCATCCGGAAAACCCGTCGTTTCCAGAGTCAGTCCCGCAAACGCGCAGTAGCTTTCACTGGCACCCTTCGCCGAAACACCGGCCATATAGCCGCCGACGTACAGGCACAGGCCCCGTTGGTTCGTCGCGAGCTCCAACCGCCGTCCACTGGCCGGGTCGGTGATGGACCCCACAACGCGATCTCCAGCACCGTCGAGGACCCAGATGTGGTCGTAACCGGCCGACTCCCCCTCGACCCGGCCTGCCCCATTGTTCGGGACCTTCGAGTTCTCCTCTCCTATCGGTCGCCCGAAGGTGAAATCGAAAGGAGTGCCGCGGACGGACAGCACTTCGCCGGTCGGCAGTAGTTCGTCGTCGAGCGGGATGTAGTGCGCCGCGTTGAGCTGCAGGACCTGGTCCAGGACAGTGCCGGAGTCATGGCCCGCCAGATTCCAATATGCATGATTGACGAGCCGCACGATCGTTGGCCGATCGGTCGTCGCCGACATCTCGATGTAGAGCGAGTTGCCCTCGAGACGATAGGTGACCCGAGCCGTGAGCTCGCCCGGGAATCCCTCTTCGCCGTGCGGTGACACACGCGTGAATGTCACGGCCTCGCGGCCCGGGTCGACGCTCGTGCTCCACGAATACTGGTCGAACCCTCGGTCGCCGCCGTGCAGGTGGTTCATTCCCTCGTTGCGTGCCAGCTGGTACTGCTCGCCGTCGAGCGAGAACTGGCCCGATCGAATTCTTCCGGCGTAGCGACCGGCGGTCGATCCCATGTAGTTCCGGTCCGAAAAGACCTCTTCCATGGTTGCCCTGCTGAGAACCACGTCAGCCCGGTTTCCCTCACGATCGGGCACGTGAAACTCGAGCAATCGCGCTCCCAGATCAGTCAGCAACGCCGTGCAGGAATCGCTGCGGAGCGTGACGAGCGTAACGGGATAGGCACCAAGCGCTGCATGACTGACGACCGGCATCAGGACCTCCAGGTTTATCGCTCACTTGCCCGTCGGGTGATCAGGGCCCGAGCGGGGCTCCGATGCTTGGCGCAACCGCAGTCTGCCAGTCGTTCCTAGAACGATCAAGGGTCCGTGGCATCTGCCGCCGCTGGCACCTGCCGCCGGCTGGTTCAGCTGCCGTCTGCGGTCACCAGCCGCTGAACCAGCCGGAGAACAGACCGGTCGGCATGGTCGAGCCGTAGGGGTCGTCGGGGGCATTGCGGAGGAAGTCGAAGTCGCAGCCCTGGTCGGCCTGGAGCACGTGCTGCTCGTACAGGCTGCGGTATCCGCGGGTCGCAGCCGGCTTGCTGGATTCCGGGAGTGGCCGCGCCTCGAACTCCGCCGGGTCGACATCGACGTCGAGCCGTCCGTTCGCCACATCCAAAGTGATGGAGTCACCGTCTCGTAGACGCGCGAGGGGACCACCCACCGCCGCTTCCGGCGCGACGTGGAGGACGACCGTTCCGAATGCTGTTCCACTCATCCGTGCGTCGGAGACCCGAACCATGTCGGTGACACCCTGTTCGAGCAGCTTCGTCGGGATCGGCAACATTCCCCACTCGGGCATACCGGGAGCTCCCACGGGGCCGACACCTCGCAGGACGAGGACCGAATCGCGGTCAACGTCCAGCATCGGATCTTCGAGCCGGTGCAGAGCGTCCTCGATTCCCTCGAAGATGAGCGCCCTGCCTCGGTGGTGGAGCAAGCCATCGCTCGCCGCGCTCCGCTTCAATACGGCCCCGCGCGGCGCGAGCGAGCCCTTGAGAACAGTGAGTGCCCCGGGCGGCCCGATCGGCTCCCTCAACGTCCCGATCACCCGGCGGTCGCGCGAACCAGCGTCGGCGATCTCTGCGCCGAGAGTACGGCCCGACACCGTCACCGCATCGAGATTGAGCAGCCCGGAGAGCTCAGCGAGAACCGCGGGAATACCCCCGGCCTCGGCGAGCTCGCCGGTGAGGTATTCGCCCGACGGCCGGACATTAGTCATTCGCGGGGTGCGGGAAGAGATCTCGGCAAACTTCTCGAGCGGGAGTTCTATTCCGCTCCGCCCGGCCAGAGCAATGAGGTGAATGATTGCGTTGGTCGATCCGCCGATGGCGTTGAGCAGCGTAATCGCGTTCTCGAGCGCCTCGAGTGACAGGATCCTCCGCGGCGACAACTCCTCGAGGGCGATGCCAACGGCACGACGACCCGTGGCCTCCGCGATCGCGGCTCTCACATTGCTTACGGCAGACACCATGCTCGATCCGATGAGCGAGAATCCGAGAGCCTCCGTAAGGGCGGCCATCGTCGACGCGGTACCCATCTCGTTGCAATGGCCGTGCGTCGGGATCATGTGGCCTTCCAACTCGCGGTACTCCTCCATCGACATCCGCCCGGCGCGCACGTCATCGGTGTAGCGCCACAGGTCAGTCCCGACACCGAGGTCGCGACCGCGGAACCGAGCCGGCGCCGACGGGCCGCCGGGCAACACGATGGCGGGGACCCCGACGCTGATCGCGCCCATGAGCTGAGCCGGAATCGTCTTGTCGCACCCACCCATCAGGACCACTGAATCGAGCGGATGGGACCGGATCATCTCTTCGACATCCATAGCCATCAGGTTGCGGTACATCATGGTCGTCGGCTTCATCAGGTTCTCGCTGAGCGAGATGGTCGGGAATTCGACCGGGACCCCACCGGCTTCGAGAACGCCGCGGCGAACGGACTCGGCAAGCAGGCGCAGGTGCACGTTGCAGTGAACGAGCTCGGAGTACGAGGAGCACAGACCGACAACCGGCCGGCCCTCGACGTTGTCGGGCGCGCCGCCGGCCCGCAACGACGCGCGATGAATCAGGCCGCTGACGTTCTGACCGCCGAACCAGGCCTCGCTACGCAGGCTCATCGCTTGCTCAATCCATCCGCGACCCGGCCGATGATCGGCACCTGGGCGAGTTTCACTCCCGCGCGCCGCACCGAGGGTCGTTCCATCAGCCGATGAATCAAGGGTGCACGCACGCCGGGCCCGGCCTGCGCCGAACGTGGCCGCCGCCAGCCACCGGCCGCCTCGTCCTTCAACAGCGCGCGCGCGGCGTTGTGCCCGGGCACCCCCATCACTCCCCCGCCGGGATGCGCACCGGCGCCACACAGGTACAAACCGGGCACCGGCGTTCGGTACGAGCCATAACCCGGCAAGGGCCGGCTCTCGAACAACTGCCCGAGGGTCATCGCACCGTGAAAGATATTGCCTGCCGGCAGACCGTACTCGCGGTCGAGATCCAGCGGCGTGATGGTATGAGTGCCGAGAATCGACTTTTTGACTCCGGGTGCATATGTCTCCAATACGTCGATCGCGCGCACGGTGAATCCTGCCTTCGCCTCGTCCCAATCGGTGCCCGCCAAGTCGAAGGGCAGCTGCTGAACACCCATCGTGAGTACGTGCTTGCCAGCCGGGGCGAGCGTGTCGTCGTGGGCTGTTTGGATGATGAACTCGATAGGAAAGTCGTGCGGAACCCGGCCGTAGCGTTGCGCGTCCGCAGCCCGCTCGAACGACTCCACCTCCGCCCCGAGCAGAGTCAGCCCGCGGTGTTGGGGGCCCACTCCAGGCTCGCAGCCGATGAATTCAGGCAACCGATCGAGCGCGAGAAAGATTCGTGCCATCGACCCTCGGTTGTCGAGCCGATGGAGTGCCGACTCGTACTGGTCGGGAAGCAGGTCCGCGTCCACCATCCGCAGCAGGGTCCGGCCGGGGTCGGCATTCGACAGAACGGCCGCGGCCTCGAAAGATCTGCCGTCCGCAACGTGGACTCCCGTCGCGCGCCCGCGGTTGACATCGATATGAGCGACCTCGGCGTCGGTCAGGACGACCGCTCCGCGAGCCCGAGCGCGAGCAGCGAGCGACTCGGCGATGGCGCCCATCCCGCCTCGGGGGAAAGCAAACTGACCCATCCGACCGTTGAAGTCGCCGATCGCGTGGTGGCCGTAGACATAGGACCAACCCGGCGTGCGAGGGCCGCCGTGCACACTGACCATTGCCAGGAACATCAACAAGCCACGGAGGATATCGCTGGTGAAGTAACGATCGATGAGATCCAAGCCGCTGAGGGTGAAGAACTCGGTGAACAAGCCGGTCTCACCTGCGTCGTCGAATGCTCGGAAGACTTGATCGAGGGTCGGTGGCTCATCGACGAGCAGCCACTGGTCCATGATGGCGGCGAACCGCTCCAGACGCAGGCCGAAGACGGCGAGTCGGTCCGCCTCTCCGGGCGCAATTCGCTCGAGGCCGCGGATCGTTCGTCCTAGCTCGTTGAACAGGAAGAGGTGGCGGCCGTCGTCGAGAATGTTCGCCGATCCCATGTCGGTCTGATACAGGTTCAACCCGTAGTCGGACAGTTTCAGATCGCGCAGAATCTTCCCGTGCAATAGGCCCGACACATACGCGCACGACGATGCTCGGAAGCCGGGATAGAACTCTTCGGTGACGGTGGCACCGCCGACGATGCCGCGTCGCTCGAGTACGAGAACGTGCTTTCCCGCGTCAGCGAGGTAGTTTGCCGCGATCAGGCCGTTGTGGCCCGATCCGATGACGATGGCGTCGAACTGGTTCATTCGCGACGCCTCAATAGGCCTTGGAGAGCAAGCCGCCGTCGACAACCATATAGCTTGCGTTCATATAGGACGATTCGTCGGAGGCGAGGAAGAGCACCGCCTGAGCGACCTCGGACGGGTGGCCGATCCGCTTCGCGGGGTACGCGGCCGCCATGTCGATCTTGGCCTGCTCGGGATCGCCGGTGGCCTCCCAGTACTTGATGATCATCGGGGTCTCCATGTCGCCTGGGCAGACACAGTTGCAGCGGATCCCGTCGATCGCATAACCGGCGCCCACGGCTCGGGTCAGTCCGAGCACACCATGTTTGGTTGCCGTGTAGGCCGGCAGGAACGGATCGCCCACGAGCGACAGCGCCGAGGCAGTGTTGACGATCGATCCTCCACCTGTTTCGCGCATCGCCAATACCGCGTGCTTGCAACCCCAGAAGACCCCTCGGAGGTTGACCGCGTTGATCTGCTCCCACTGCTCGTTGGTAGTTTCGTGCAACGGCACCTCGAGCTGCGTTCCTGCGTTGTTGTGCATGAAGTCGAACCCGCCGAACGTCGCGCGAGCCGTGGCGATGGCGGCGACGATGTCCGCCTCTACGGTGACGTCACATCGTGCGAAGACAGCGACACCGCCGGCTTCACGGATCTCGGCAGTCGCCCGCTCGGCACGCTCGACATCGATGTCTGCGAGCACCACTCGGGCACCCTCCGACGCGAGGAGCTTGCTCACCTCGTATCCGAGCCCCGAGGCCGCTCCGGTGACGACGCCGACCTTGTTCTGCATGCGCATCAGACGATCCCCTTCGCGGTCCTAGACTGCGGATGTGCCACCGTCGACCGACACGATGGAGCCGGTCGCGAATTCTGCGCCCGCCAAATAGAGAATCGTGTCCGCTATCTCCTCGGGACGAGCGAACCGCTTGAGCGGTACGCGATCGAGCGCGCCCTCGCGCGCCGCTTGCGGATCGGCGAACGCCTCCAATTCCGCATCCATCATCGGCGTATCGACCGGGCCCGGACAGACCGCATTAACGCGGATTCCGCGAGGTGCCAGCTCGGCTGCCATCGCACGGGTGAGGCCGATGAGTCCGGCTTTCGAAGCGCAGTAGTCGACGTACTGGCTCATGCCCATCAAAGACAGCTCAGAGCCCACGTTGACGATGGAGCCACCCTGCATGCGAAGAGCAGCGGCCCGCGACACGTAGAACGTACCGGAGAGGTTCACACCGATCGTGCGATCCCAATCCGCCACCCGCATCTCGTCGAGGCCGGCCGGTCCGAGGAACACGCCAGCCGAATTCACGACCAGGTTGACATCGCCCAGCGCGTCGAACGCCGCCTGCACGGACTCGTCCACGCGCTCCGCGTCGGATACGTCCGTGGGGTACGCCCATGCCCGCGCTCCGAGCTCGGCGACGACGTCACTCAAAACATGCGCACGCGTCGCGAGCAATGCGACGCTCCCGCCGTCCGAATGCACCCTTCTCGCCACGGCCAGGCCGATACCGGATGACGCACCCGTGACGATGGCGCGGAAGGCGGTCACACGACACTCCGATCGCTCGAACACGCGTCAAGATCCGGCTGCCTTGCACCAGAATCTTTGGTCACTTGAACGTTCTAGTGGTGGAGCGTATGAGCCTCGGCGACCCGCCGTCAACCCGCAACTTTCATTCAGACACGGCTGTACGCACCGTCGATGGGAATGTTGGCACCGGTCAGGAAGGGAGACTCGTCGGTGCAGAGAAAAAGGGCGGCGTTCGCCACCTCCTGTACCCTCCCGAAACGTCCGATCGGGTGCTTGGCGAGGACATCCCGATCGTGGGCGGCCGGATCGTCGGCTGCAGCGAGCGCGCTCTCGTGCAACGGAGTCAATATCTCGCCGGGCATCAGGGTATTCGAGCGGATCCCGTCCTTTGCGTACTCGACCGCGATATGGTCCGAAAGCTGGTTCAGAGCTGCCTTCGACACGCCGTACGCGCTGTCGCCGGCCCATACAGTGGTCGCGCAGACCGAGCTAATGTGCAGGATGACCCCGTTCCCCTGCGCTTTCATCGTCGGCAGCACGGCCCGCGACATCATGTACGGGCCGACCAGGTTCACGCCCAGCGTTCGCATCCAGGACTCGACAGTCGTCTCGTGGACGGGCACCCAGCCATCGAGTTCACCGATGCCGGCGCTGTTGACGAGGATGTCCACGCCGCCGAGGCGCCTGATAGCACCACCGACGGCGGCCTCGACTTCCTCCGCTCGCGAGACATCCGCGAGCACCGCGAACGCGCGGCCGCCGGCCTGGTTGATCGCCTCGGCCACCGCGGCAGTCCGGTGCGGATCGCGGCCGAATACTGCAACCTCGGCACCCGATTCCGCGAAGGTTCGAGCGATGCCCTCGCCGATCCCGCTGGACGCTCCGGTCACGATTGCGCGCTTCCCTGCGAGCCTGCCTGCGCCGGTACTCATGCTGCCGTGCCGCGCCAGGCGAGCGCACCACCGTCGATGATGTGCACCGAGCCCGTGATGAAGGCGGCGTCGTCAGACGCCAGGAAGCAGACGAATTTGGCGATATCTTCCGGCCTGCCGAGCCGTGGCACCAGATGGGTCGCGGTCAGGGCTCGCCGCATCGCGGCCTCGTCGGGCGCTTGTTTCCATATCCGGTCGTTCATCGGAGTGTCGATCGTTCCTGGCGCGTACGCCACGCACCGAACCCCGAAGGGAGCCAGATCCACCGCAGCGCTTCGCGTCAACCCCAGGATCGCGGACTTGGACGCGACGTACGCCGACTCGGCATCGAAATGGACGAAGCTCGAGATCGAGGCACAGTTCACGATCACCCCGCCTGCCGACTTTGTTAACAAAGTCGTGGCGTGCTTGATGCAGAGCCAGGAACCCTTCACGTTCACATCGAAAATTCGGTCCCAGAGTTCTTCGTCGATATCGTAGACGGTCCGCGCCGTCGTCAACTGCGCGTCAACGATGCCGGCGTTGTTGTGCAAGACATCCAGCACACCGTACCGCTCGTCAACAGCTGCCATCAGGGCACGGACTTCATTGCTGCGGCTGACATCGCAATGCACGTATACGCCTTCGGCGCCCAGGTCGGTGACTTCCTGCGCAACCGCGCGCCCGGCATCATCGTTCACGTCTGAGACGACGACCGCTCGTGCGCCTTGTCTGCTCATTTCCAACGCCGTCGCGCGACCCATTCCGCTGGCGGCGCCGGTCACCAAGCACACCTTGTCAGTCAGCACGTCGTCCCCTTTGTCGGCAGCGACCTTATTCCTCAGTCCATCAGATCAAGGATTGCCTACAATCGACAACATACCAGAGCCCGCCAGTTGTGGCGGGGGGACGGCGCGAACCGGGACGCGACCACCGCCACCGCCGACGACCGATGCGTCCGCCCGCAGACCCGAGCCGCTAGAGTCTGCTGGCGTCGATGTCCGGCGAGTCTGAGCAATCGCGGAGTTGGCTGCGTGAGTAGCGGGACAAAGGATCACGGTGAGGGTCGCGGTCTGCGTCGTCCGGTCATGCGAGATGTCGCCGCGTCTGCCGGCGTTTCCGTGCAGACGGTCTCGAACTACATAAACAATCGCCACACGGAAATGAAGGCGGAGACGCGGGAGCGCGTTGCGTCGGCATTGACAGAGTTGGGCTATCGCCGGAATGTCGCGGCTGCTTCGCTCCGATCTCAGCGCACCCGCACCATCGGGTTCCTGGTCGTCGACGAGCACTCGGGCTTCCTGGCTGATCCACTGACCGATCAACTGATGGCCGGAGTAGCCGACGTAGCCCGTGACAGCTCCTACGGGATGCTGGTGCAGGGGGGCCGGCCGGTGATGTCGGACACAGGCTTCTTCCATGCACTGCGGGAGGGCCGTGTCGATGGCGCGATCCTCCAACTGTCAGGGCCACGTGCACTCCGCCGCCAATACATCGCCGAGGTGCGGACGCTGGGCGTCAAGACGGTGGTGATCGACGAGACCGGGCTTCCTCCAGATGTCCTCGGCGTTCGTGCGAACCAGCAAACCGGCGCGCGCGAGCTGACCGAGCACCTCCTGGATGCCGGTCACACCCGAATCGGCTTTGTCGGCACCAAGGTGCCGTGGGCGGTCGTCGAACAGCGCGCCGCCGGCTATCGAGCGGCCCTTCGCGGACGAGGAATCACCCCGGACGCAAGGTTGACGACTCTGGGAGCGACGTACGACGCCAAGGGCGGCGAAGAGCTGGGAAGCCGACTGCTGACCGGCCGGAGGCGCCCCACGGCTGTGGTCTGCAGCAGCGATCTTCTTGCCGCCGGAGTCATGCGGGCCGCGAAGTCGCTCGGTTACCGCATACCGGCCGACGTAGCGATTGCAGGCTTTGACGACTTCGAGTTCTCGGCGTACCTGGACCCACCGCTCACCACAGTCCACGTCCCGGCCTACGAGATGGGCGTTCGCGCCGCAACGCTTCTCATCGATTCCATCCAGGGCACCGAATCGGGGAGCGCAAGCTGCAGGTTCGAAACATCGCTCGTCCTCCGCAGTTCGACCTGAATCCGGAGTCGGACCGAGGTCGCGGGACTCAGTCCCGAACCTCTCGCAGCAGTTGTCGATCGCTCTCGAGAACGGGGTCGAGAATTCCTGACGAGAGCTCGTCAGCGGACTGGTCGAAGGGCACGGGAGCTCGCTGCGGCGTCGGGTAGCCGACGGCGGCCATGACCGTCGGATGCATGGTGTACGCGCCCACAGCGATGGAAGCGATCAACTCGAAGTCGTCCTTCCTTGCGAGCTCGAGGCGCCGGAGGCTGTCCTCGACGTCGTCCGCGTCGATGGTCGCGAGGGCTGCCGTTACGACCGCTGCGTCCCGGCTACGGGCTCTAGCGGCTCGAACAACCCACTGGTTGAACTCGTCGAGCTCGGTCGGCACCGGAGCTCCGCGCGAACTCGCCAGCAGGACGTCAGCGACACGTCCCAACAGACCGATCTCCGCCGCCGTGAGCTCGGTCATGCCCGTGCCCCGGACGAGTTGGCTGCGATGTGCAGCGCGGTGCGGAGAGCCAGGGCAGTGATGGTTGCAGTCGGGTTCATGGCGCCGCTGGTCACAAACAGACTGCCGTCGACGACATACACGTTGTCGACATCGTGGAGCCGGCCGAACCTGTTCGTGACGGAGGTCCGCGGATCGTCACCCATCCGGGCCGTGCCCATCAGGTGGCCGGGCTGGTCGAGCCACAGCCGCTTGGTGAACAAGCGCTTGGCGCCCGCCGCATCGTGTGCCTCTGCCATGCGATCAAGGTTGAAGTCGAGCATCTTGTTCGTGTTCTCGCTGATCGTGTAGTCGATCTTCGGCACCGGGATCCCGTCGCCGTCCACCGTGGTCGTGCTCAAGGTCACCCGGTTGGATTCGTCGGGGAGGTCTTCGGTGTTGACGGCCCACAGCATGTGCTTGCCTGCGAAGGCCAGAGCGTCGTGCGCGTGGTCAGCCCACCGGGAGTCGAATGGCTCGTCGGAGTTGAGCTCGAGCGTCGAGTACACCCCAGGCAACGGCATGAGATTCCACTTCGAGCCGCGAACGAAATCGTGCTCGGGCCGGGTGTTGTAGAACTCGAGTGAATAGAGCAGCTCGCCGGCCGGACCCAGCCAGCTCTCGATCCGGTCCTCGTAATAGCCGGTGACGGTCCCATTCGGATGCAGCATGAGATTGCGTCCGACAAGACCAGAGGAATTGCCCAATCCCTCGCGATGCCTCGCGCTTTCGGAGAGCAGGAGCAACCTCGCGGATCCGATCGCGTTCGCAGCCAGGACGACAACATCCGCATGCTGCTCGTGTACCCGTCCGTCACGGTCGATGTACTCCGCGCCGGTCGCACGCCCTGTAGCGTCAGTCGTGATCCGCCGGACTCTGGCGCCTGTGACGAGCCGAGCTCCACTCGCCAAGGCCGCCGGCCAGAACGTCAGATCGAAAGACGACTTCGCTCCCTCAGGGCACCCCCATTCGCAGGTGCCCCACCGGGCGCAACCGGGCCGCTCGCCGAATCGTTGCGGGGGAATCGATTGGGAGCCCGGCCACCAATGCCATCCGAGCGAGTTCATTCCGCCGGCCGCCCGCAGGCCCGCCTTGCCGACCGGCAACGGAGCGAACTGGAACGAGATGTCCTCCGGGATCGCAGGGTCACCTTCGAGGCCCGACACCCCGACGAAGGCATCGATCTGGTCGTAGTACGGGGCCAGCTCGGAATAGCTGATGGGCCAATCGCTCCCGACGCCATCGAGCGTCCGCGCCCGGAAGTCGGTTGGCAGCAGTCGGTGCCAGTGTGCGCCGTAGTAGATGCTCGTTCCGCCGACAGCGCTGAGCATGACCGGGTAGAGGTCGGCAGCCGAATCATCGATCGGGTAATCGGCCGGTCGCCGGCGCACGTTCGGATCGTGGTGCCAGCGATCCTGCACAAGCAATTCCCATTCCGGGAAGTTCGCCGGCAGTTCACCGGAGTTGATCCAGTCACCCTGCTCGAGGCACACGACGTTGAATCCGCGGGTGGCCAACGTGTGGGCGACAACTGAGCCCGATGGCCCCGCTCCGATGACGAGAACGTCGGCGTGGTCGCTTCCGGGGTTCGGCCTGCTCGTGCGGCGTCCGGAAACATCGGGACCAACCGTCATCGGAGACGACCTTTCTTTTGGGGGTGACCGGCAACGGTGGGTCAGCTGTTCAGGGAGATCCAGATGGTCTTCTTCTCGCTGTACTGGTCGAGAGCCTCGAGGCCTTTGTCCCTGCCGCCGAAGCCGGACTGGTTGTATCCGCCGAACGGAGTTCCGATGTCGCCCTCGCTGTAGCAGTTCACAGCGACCGTGCCCGCTCGTACCGCTCGCGCCATCCGGTGTGCCTGATCGAGGTCACGGGTGAAAAGGGACGCGGCGAGCCCGTACGTCGAGTCGTTGGCAATGGCGATCGCCTGCTCCTCCGTGTCGAACGTGATGACCGAGGTGACCGGACCGAAGATCTCCTCACGCGCGACCGCCATGTCGGGCGTGACATTGTCGAGCACTGTCGGCGTGAGATACCAGCCGCCGGTTTCCTCAAGGGCTCGCTGGCCGCCGTACGCGACCGATGCCCCGGCCTGGCTCGCCTCGCGCACGTAGCGCAGCGAGCGCTCCAGCGCAGACAATTCGATCAGTGGGCCGAGACGAGTCGCACGGTCGAGCGGGTCACCTACCTTCAGGTCCGCTGTAGCCGCAACCAGGGCGCCGACCAATTCGTTGCGGATGCCGGACTGGACGAGGATCCGCGAGCCGGCGGTGCAGTTCTGCCCGTTGTTCCAAAAGGCGGCCTGCGCCAACTGGCCTGCGACGTACTCCAGGTCGAGACCTGGATTCGCCATCACGATCTGTGGACTCTTCCCTCCGCACTCGAGCACGACCTCTTTGAGGTTGCTGTCCGCCGAGTAACGCAAGAACTCGCGACCCACCTCGGTCGAGCCGGTGAATGACACGGCGTTGACAAGCGGCGACATCCCGATCGCGCGGCCGGCGACTTCCCCGCGACCGGGCACCACATTGAAGACGCCGGCCGGTATACCAGCCTCCAACGCGAGCTCCGCCATCCGGATCGTCGAGAGCGGTGCCTGCTCCGGCGGCTTGACGACGATCGAACTGCCAGTGGCGAGTGCCGGGCCCAACTTCCAGGCCAGGGTAGAGATCGGGAAGTTCCAGGGCAGCACGGCTCCGACCACACCGATCGGTTCCCGGACGATCATTGCGACAGTGGAACGATCGGTCGGCGATAACCGGTCATAGATCTTGTCGATCACCTCCGCGTACCAGCGGAGCGTGTTGATGGCGTCGGGGACGTCGCCCTCTTCGCAATCGGTGATCGGCTTTCCTGCGTTGATCGCGTCCAGCCATGCGAGATTCGTGAGGTCGTCCTGGACGAGCTGGGCGTACTTGAGCAGGATCGCTTTGCGTTCCTGGGGCGACATCCGTGCCCACGGACCGGTGTCGAATGCCTTGCGTGCCGAGCGGACTGCGCGCTCGACGTCGGCTTCGCCGCAGTCCGCCACGTTCGCCAGAACGGTGCCCTTACCAGGCTCGAACGTTTCGATGGTGCGCCCGTCGCGCGCATCGGTGAGGCTGCCGTCGATAAACGCACCAGTGGACGCGTCGATACTCATGAGTCTCCTTCTCAGGCCGAAGCTGCTCGGGAGGTCGGATGTTTGGCGCGCGGGGCCGTCGCCTCGCGGCCGAGCGCCCAGCAACGTTCGATGCGCGCCAGATGAGCAATGGTCAGCCGTTCGACGAGTTGGGCGTCGCGGCTGGCGATTGCATTCAAAATCGGCCGGTGCTCCTTAGCCGATGCGTCCAGTAGTCGACGATCGGACAGATCCTTGACTCCGTAGAGCCAGCTCTGGTCACACAGTCTGTCCACCAAATTCGTAAGGCGCTTGTTGCCCATCAGATCGATCAAGCCGCGATGGAGCCGTCGGTCGGCCTCCAGATAACCCATGCGGTCACCGCGGCGTGCCGACTCGGTGACCTCATCCGCGACGTCTCCGAACCGTTCACGTTCCACTTCGTCGAGGCCGCGCGCTGCGAGGCTGCGCATGGCCGGCACCTCTAACGTCACGCGCAAGTCATAGATGTTCTGCCGATCGACATCAGAGATCGGGGCGACCCGGAAGCCCCGGTTTCGGACGACTTCCATCAGGCCTTCGTTGACGAGCGCAAGCATCGCCTCGCGTACGGGACTGCTCGACACGCCCAGCTGGTCGGCAACGCCAGCGGCCGAATAGATCTCCCCAGGAACGATCTCGCCAGTGATCAGGCCCTGCCGGATGACGGTGACGGCTTGCTCTCGCAGGCTCACGTGCACCAGGTGCGTCGGCGCAGAACCCACCGGGCCTCCAATGGAGATGTAATCCGTTACCGATGATAGCAAACCATGCTCCCGTGACACACCGGTGACAGCTCACAGCGACCGGCCCGCACCCGCGATGCGGGGCGCGTGAGTCGGTTCAAAGCAGCAGCGAGCCTCGGGCCGCTTGACCAGCCGAGAGTTCCGGCGCCGGCAGCGTGCGTCCATCGGTCAATTCGCACGAGCTCCGACCGGGCCGTCGGACGCGCGATACGGGTCGCGCGGTAGGAGTCGCGCGGTTGGGTTATGTGCTGGCGATCCAGCCGTCTTGGAAGCGCCAGTTGTTGAAGTTGAAGGCTGAGGATGCTTTGAGTCCGCGGACGGTGGGTGCGGCGAAGTCGATGTAGGGGGCCCA
>Ga0075017_100000279_pt1 | contig 26644 bp, 24 predicted proteins | sample AleBraG_ABR_2012_FD_71475 | JGI IMG/M metagenome (GOLD analysis project Ga0075017, IMG submission 71475) | Freshwater sediment microbial communities in response to fracking from Pennsylvania, USA - Alex Branch Run_MetaG_ABR_2012 | ecosystem: Environmental > Aquatic > Freshwater > Creek >... | reverse complement strand
CGGTTCCGAACGATCGAGACGTACGCGATCACGAACACAATGCCGACGATGACCATCGGTAGGACCAGTTGTCGGCGGCCGGACGGCGGAGCGGCAGGCTCAGCGGGCATTGAGTCTGCGGAGACTCCCATCGAGCGCACTCTCCATCCTTGGATCGACGCACCCACCCTAGATCCTTGGCTGTCAGCGGGACGGTCGGATTCGCGTGCCGGCGCAGGACAGGCATCCAAATGTTTCGGAACGCTGCGAGCCCGCCGGCCCCGTTTGCGTCACTCGGGTCGCCGGCCCTCAGGGGTGCTCGGGCCTCGTCGTGACGGCTCGGGAGGCCGGAAGACCCAGAGCCGCATGATCAAGAAGTTGGCGATCGCAATCACCGCCGCGACGGCGAGCTTGGCGATCCGGTAGTCCACCCCGGATGCCACCAGGACCCCGACCGCGGCCGCGGTAATCGCGAGATTGACGGCGACCAGTACGAGGTAGCGACGCAACTGCCTGGATAGGTGGCCGGACGCGACGTCGAAGACCCAGGTGCGATTGAGCCCGAAATTCACCACGAAGGCGGCGAGGTACCCGGCCGCGGCCGCCAGCGCCGCGCCGACGGACGTACCCCGGTACACCAGGACGTAGACGGTGTAGTCGACGCAGAGGCTGAGCCCGCCGACGACCAAGTAGCGGACGGCGCTGATCCGCACCGTCGGCGGGGTGGTCCGGTTCGCCATCGCCTGTCGCCGGAGCCGCTATCTGGGGGTCGCCTGGATGTCCAGGACGAGCGCCTGGACCAGCATCTGCATGCCGACGAGAAACGGGGTAACCGCGAGCAGGACTGTTCCCGCGGTCGGAGACGTCCCGCCAATGCTGATGATCGTCGCCCAAAGACCGACAGCTGATCCGACCGCGACCAAGGCCAGACCAGTGAACAGCAGCAGCGCGATCGGCGAGAACGACCAGAGAACATATTTGAGCCAGACGCGCCGCCAGAATCCGCGAAAAAGCAGGTACGACATCCGTGGGATGACCCGGCCGAGCGAGATGCTCGATTTCTCGTCGCCGTACCGCGCGGGCACCGGGACGTCGACCACCCTGATCGAGACGATATTCATCCAGATCAGCAAGTCGTTCTCGAATTCGTACCGCTCCGACAATCGGTCGAGCGGGACCCGTTCGAGCGTCTCCCGGGTAATCGCCGTGTAGCCATTTTGCGGGTCGACGAGATCCCAGTATCCGGACGCCAGCTTGGTGAGGAAAGTCAGCACGATATTCCCGAAGACCCGGTGACGCGGCATCCCGGCGAAGCTGGAGGCGGAAAAGAACCGATTCGCCTTCGAGAAGCCATAGCCGTCCGACACCAACGGGTCGAGCAGTGCGGTGAGGTAATCGGGATCCATCTGTGCGTCGCCCGCCATGACGACGCACACGTCCGCGCCTCGCTCGAGCGCGGCCCGGTGTCCGGTCACGACGGCGGCGCCCACGCCCCTGTTGCGTTCGTGCCGGATCACCTGAACGCGGTCATCGCCCGAGGCCAAGGCGACTTCCGACGTGGCGTCCGGGCTCGCATCGTCGACGATGACAATGTCGTCGACGAACGCGGGTGCCTGCTTGATGACCTGGCCCACGAGGGCTTCCTCGCAGAAGGCCGGGACCACGATTGCGACCCGTCGGTCCTGATACACCAGTCTCCGTCGCGAGCGTGACGAGTGGAAGCTTCCAGTCGCTGCAGATAGTAACCGGGCACGACAGAGATCGCGGCTCACCCAACCGACTGGCCGCGCACCGGTGCGAGCGTACGTGGCGCGACGAGGCTCGTCCGGTCAGGCAGCCGGAACCTGCTTACCCGGGTCGATGAACGGGATCTCCGCGGTCGTTCCGTAGGCCCGCTCGCCGTCCGGACCGCGGATCTCGACCGGAGTGCCTGGCGCGGCGAGCTCGATCGGCATCCAGACGTAACCGATGTTGCGCTCCAGCCGTGGCGACCAGATCAGATCGGTGACCCGACCGACGACCTGTCCGGCGTGCAACGCCGGCCTGAAGTCCGGGATCTCGAACGGGAGCGGCTCGCCGGGCACCTCGACCCCGACGAGCTTGCGCGTAACACCTTCGACCCGGATCCGTTCGAGGGCAGCCTTGCCGATGTAGTCGGCATCCTGCTCCTCGACCAGGCGCTCCAGGCCAGTCACTTCGAAGGGATTGGTGTCCAAGCTGATGTCTGAGTTGTAGTTGAAGATTCCGGCTTCGATCCGACGTGCCTCGCACGGTGCGATCGGACGGATGTCATGCGGCCGCCCGGCCTCCATGATCTTGTTCCACAAGTCGTCGCCACGGCTCGGATCGGTGAGGTAGATCTCGTACCCGATCTCGCCCGTCCAGCCCGTACGGCTGATCACCACGGGTATCCCGTCGATTTCCGTGTCCAGGGTCCAGTAGTACTTGACCCCCAGCACCTCGTCGCCGACGAGCTCGCGCACGACGTCTTTTGCCTTCGGCCCCTGCACCTGGACGGGATGCACCTGCGGCAACCTGACCGTGGCGTTCATGTGCGCACCCGTTGCAACTCCGAGCGCGTACAGGTGCAGGTCACTATCGGCCAAGCACAGCCAGAACGTGTTCTCGTCACGCCGCAGCAGAACCGGGTCGTTGACGATGCCGCCGTCGGGAGCGGTCGCAAGCATGTATTTGCCCTGGCCGACCGCGCACTTGGTGAGATCTCGGCAGGTCAGCATGTTCGTCAGTTCGAACCCGTCGGGGCCGCTGATCTCGACCACGCGCTCGACCCCGACGTCCCAGAGGGTGACTCCATTCAGCAACGCCCAGTACTCCTTCACCGGGTCGTCGTAGTAGGCAGGCAGGTACATGTGGTTGTAGATGTCGTAGGCGGTGCATCCCGCGCGCAGGGTTGCGTCGAACATCGGCGACTTCCGGTACCACGGGCCGAAGTAGAGCGTGGTGGATTCCTCGGCCATGAAGGTCACCTTCCTCTGGATTCGAACGGCCATTCAGGATGTGCCCAGAGTTCCGTCCGGCCGGCTCCGGCGCAACCGTTTCGCACGAGCAGTGGCCGGCTGCGGGCTCGGAGCGGGGCTCGACCTGGCGGCTCAACGGCCGCCGGGAAGCCGGCGGGGCCGGGTATGCTCGCTGGACGTTTCAGGGCCAGGTAGCTCAGTTGGTACGAGCGTCCGACTGAAAATCGGAAGGTCGACAGTTCGATCCTGTCCCTGGCCACCCAATCCCGGCAGGTCAGAGGCCGGCCAGGGCATCTCGCGGTCCCTTCGTCGAAGCCGGCGATCGTTTGCCGTCAGCTTGACCGTGCGTGATCGCCCGTGCGCTCACTGGCCGAACGGCTACTCCTTCCGTGCGGTCCTGTACGCGCGCGCCCAGCGAGCGCATCATGCGGGCTAGGGTCCGCGATGGGGATAGGGCATGGGGGCATGCGGATGGGTCTGACGACGCGCATCACGAGACTCCAGGTCGTCGTTACCTCGATGGCGACGATCGTCGCCCTCGCGCCGGTGCTGATCGCCGCACCGCAGGCGTCGGCCGCCCCCCCTCCTGGCCCGTCACTCGTCGTCGCAACTCCCGCACCCAACACGCCGAACCTCAAATCCTCGTCAGCCAGTGGAGGCGTCAATGACGTCTACGCGATGGCCGAGGTGGGCACCCAGATCATCGCGGGCGGGCTGTTCAACGGCGCGATGCCGCCAGGTGACACGAACACGGCGGACTCGGTACCGGTGCACAACATCGTCGCCTTCAACCAGGCGACCGGTGCGATCAACACCAGCTTCCAGCCAGCCCTGGCAGGCGGCAGCGACGGCGACCGCGTCGACTCGCTACTTCCTGGCCCGCTCCCCGACACGGTCTACGTCGGCGGCAGCTTCGCCACCGTGAACGGGTCGGCTGCGGGCAAGCGTCTGGCGCTGCTCAGCACGTTGACCGGCAAGCTCGTCCCCGGATTCACCTCGGTTGTCGGCACCGGCGCCGTCAACTCGCTGAAGCTCTCAGGCGGTCGGCTGTTCGTCGGCGGCACCTTCACCCTGGTCGGCAACGTGGCGCACGGCGGCCTGGCCACGCTGAACCCGCTGACCGGGGCGCTCGACCCGTACATGACGGTTCAGGTCGCCGGTCACCACAGCTACACGGGGCTCACCGGCCAGGCGGTGTCGCCGGTGGGTGTGCGCTCGATCGACATCAGCCCGGACGGGACCCGTTTGATCGCCGACGGCAACTTCAAGACGGCCGACGGCCTGCTGCGCGACCAGATCGCGATGATCGACCTCGGTCCGACGGCGGTCGCGGTCGACCCGAACTGGGCGACGGCCGAGTTCGCGGCGGGTTGCCATACCAGCAGCGAGGACGCCTGGGTACGTGGTCTGGAGTTCTCCCCCGACGGATCCTTCTTCGTGGTCACCGCGAACGGCGGCAACGGCACGAACCCGGACGGGACTGAAGCCCTGTGCGACAGCGCCTCGCGCTGGGAGACCTCGAGCACCGGTGCGAATGTTCAGCCGAGCTGGGTCGACTGGACCGGTGAGGACGCGTTCTACTCGGTCGCGATCACCGACGACGCTGTGTACGTCGGCGGGCACGAGCGGTGGGTGAACAACTCCACCGGCCACGACAGCGCCGGCGAAGGCGCGGTCGCTCGGCCCGGTGTTGCTGCTCTCGACCCGGTCAGCGGCGTGCCTTACTTGTGGAACCCGGGACGCCATCCGCGCGGCGCAGGAACTTATTCGCTGCTGGCAACGCCGCAAGGGTTGTACACGGGCTATGACACATCGACCTGGGGTCCGCCGGGTCAGACTTTCCATCGAGCCCTCATCGCGTTCTTCCCGAACGGTGGCGAGGCGCTTCCCAGCACCGACACCGGGTCGCTTCCGTCGGACGTGTTCCTGGCGTCGCCGAGCGGTAACCCGGGGCAGCTGGGGCGGCGCGCCTTCGACGGCACTGTCGCCGGAGCAACGAGCACCGTGACCGACCCGAACAGCCTGGACTGGTCGCAGGTGCGGGGTGCGTTCCAGCTGGGCACGCAGTTGTTCTACGGCTACTCGGATGGGCTGCTCTACCGGCGCAGCTTCGACGGCACAACTCTCGGCCCACCCAGCCTGGTCGATCCGTATCACCAACCGTTGTGGGACAACGTCCCGGCAGGTGGCAACGGAAACCATCCGTACAAGGGCACGTATCCGACCTTCTACGGCACCGAGATCCCCACCGTCACCGGGATGCTGTATTACCAGGGACGGCTGTACTTCACGCAATCGGGCAAGTCGGGGTTGCGCTATCGCATGTTCACGCCGGAAAGCGGCGTCGTCGGCTCGAGTCCTTGCGTGGCCGGCGCCAGCGGTGCCGGCCTTCTGCCCTGCGCCTATACATCGACCGGCAACGTGGACTTCAGCAAAGCCACCGGCATGTTCCTGTCAGGGAGCACGCTCTACTACTCGGACACCAACGGAAACCTGCACTCGGTCCCATGGAATAGCGGGAGCCCCGACAAAGCGTTCGACGTGGTCGTGAGCGGGCCGAGCCTGGGCGGGCCGAGTTGGAAGTCCCAGGGCATGTTCTTGCTGCCGACCACCAATCCGTCCGTCTCGTTCAGCGCGGGGTCATGCGTGTACCTGTCGTGTACCGCGACCGCTGCTGCCAGCGCGTCATCCGGAAGCACCATCTCGACTTATGCGTTCGACTTCGGTGACGGCACGGCGCCGACGGTGACCGCCGCGCCGAGCGCGACGCACGATTATGCGCAGCCCGGCACCTACACGGTGACCGTCACAGTGACTGATACCAAGCTCCACACCGCCTCGGCCACTGAACAATTGACCGCGACGAAGCCACCGGCGGCCGCGGCATCCTTCACCGCCAGCTGCGCCGGGTTGACCTGCATGGTCGACGGTTCTGCGTCGGTGGCGGCCAGCGGCATTGCCAGCTACACGTGGGATTTCGGCGACGGCAATTCACCGACCGTGACCACGGTCCCGACTCTCAGTTATCCGTATGCGGCGAGCGGCTCGTACACGATCACGCTCACGCTCACGGCCAACGACAGCTCCACCGACTCGACGACGCAGGGTGTGAGCGTCGCGCCCGCACCGACGGCCTCGTTCACCGGCTCGTGTCCTCGGCTGGTGTGTTCGTTCGACGCGTCCGCGTCGACCGCTCCGGACTCGGTCATCACCTCGTACATGTGGGACTTCGGGGACGGGTCGACGGGCAACGGCATCACGCCGCAGCACACATACGCAGGGCTCGGGACGTACCAGGTCCAGCTCACGGTCACGAACACGCAGGGTGGGACCGCCTCCGTCACCTTCCCCTTCTCCGTCACTCCTGGCCCTACGGCGGCATTCACGGTGTCCTGCATCCGGTTGGTGTGCAGCGTGGACGCCAGTGGGTCGACTGATCCAGGACGCACCATCACCGGCTACCAGTGGGACTTCGGTGACACCGGCAGCGACAGCGGCGTGACATCCACGCACACCTATTCAGGTGCGGGGACGTTCACGATCGGCCTTGTGGTCCAGGACAACCAAGGCGACAGTTCCCTTGCCGGCAAGCAGATCACGGTAAGCCCCGACCTCGTCCCGATCAGCTTCGTTGCTCAGACCGGCACATCGGCCAACGCGGCGCACGAGACGGTAGTCGTGCCACCGTCGGTGACGCCGGGCGACGGGCTCGTCCTCGTCGCGACCAGCGCATCGACGCCGGCCGTCTCCGCGCCGGCCGGATGGACGCTGGTCGCGTCCAACAGCACCTCGACGACCTACAGCGGGGTGTGGGAACGGGTGGCTGCGCCCGGCGATGCCGGCAGCAGCGTGATCGTCGATTTCGGCGGGCAGCACAAGGGCACGGTGCAACTGCTCGCCTACGCGGGCACGAGCGGGACCACGCCGGTGACCGCGGCGGTATCGGCCGCGACCAGCTCGACCACGAGTTCGGCGACGACACCGCTCGCCACCGTCACCGCATCCGGCAGTTGGGTCGTGTCGTACTGGGCGGCGCGGTCCTCGGTCGTCACCGCGTGGACGCCGCCCGCCGGTCCGACACTTCGCGGTTCGGCAGCCGGCTCCGGCGGGGGCCACATCAACTCCGCCGCCGCAGACAGCGGCGCGGCGGTGAGCCCCGGATCCGTCGGAGGGATCACGGCGACGACTGACCAACCGGCGACGGCGGACGTCACCTGGACCATCGTCCTAGCACCGGGGCCGTAGCCCCGCCGCGGTTCGCCCGCCCGAATGCAGCAGTCAGATGGTCTGGGTGGCGGCATCTCCGATGACCGGCGGGTTCTCCCCGCGCACAGTGAACAGCGTGACGATCGCTGCGGCGACGATGAGCACGGCAGATCCGAGCAGCGCGACCCTGAGTCCGTCCCTGAACGCTGAATACGCGGCGTCGATCACGTGCTGCACGATCGGGCCGAAGGCCTGGTCCTGTGCGGGTGCCGTGCCGCCGCTAGGAACGTTGCCGCTTTCGAGCGCACCGATCACGATCGCTTGGAATCCGGACGGGATGCCGAGCTGGGTCAGGCGCCCGGACAGATCAGTGGTCAGGTGCGCATTGACGATCGCACCGAGCACCGCGGTGCCGAAGACCGCGCCGAGTTGCCGAGCTGTGTTCGTCGCCGAAGCGGCCATACCCGATCGGGCAGCCGGCACGATGCCGAGTACGGCCGAGGTGACCGGGACGACAGCCATCCCGAACCCGAGCCCGGCCAGACCCAGAGCGAGGGCGAGCGGTCCGAACGCGTTGCTCCGGCTGATGTAGTGCTCGGTGAGCACCAAGCCGAGCGCAGCGAGGACGCAGCCGGTAGCGAGCGGAGCCCGAGGTCCGGCGCGGGCGACCCACCGTCCAGCGACCAAGGAGCCCACAACCATCGCCACTGCCATTCCGCTGAACTGCGCGGCAGTGCGATAGCCCGAGTACCCGACGACTTCTTCGAGATACAACGCGCTGAAGAAGAAGATCGAGAAGATCCCGAAGTAGACCGCGAAAGCGCCGAGCAACGGACCCGCAACCGCTCTTTGCCCGATCATCCGCAAGTCGACCATCGGTGCGGGCACCGAGCGCTCGACCACGACGAATCCCGCGGCCGCCACTACGCCGCCCACGAACAGCGCGACGATCCACCAGGTGCCGTACCCACCGGTCTCGCCGCCGATCACAGCTTCGGTAACGGCTCCGAGCGCAACGGTGCCGAGAACTACGCCGGCCCAGTCGAACCGACCGGGCACCGGGTCCGCACTCTCCGGAACGAACGTAACCGCAGCGATCAGCAGCACGACCCCGAGCCCGACGTTTACCCAGAAGATCGCCCGCCAACCGCTCAGCCCGACAAGGATCCCGCCGACGATCGGACCGCACGCGAGCGCTACGCCGCAGACCGCCGACCACACTCCGATAGCGCGGGCGCGGGCGGCTGCGGCGGGGTACAGGTGCCGGATGACCGAAAGCGTTCCCGGCTCCGAGGCCGCCGCACCGATGCCCATGAGGGCACGCCCGGCGATGAGAGTCCCGACGTTCGGGGCGAGAGCACTCACGAACGAGCCGCAGGCGAAGACGAATACGCCGGCGACCATCACCCGCCGCCGACCGATGCGGTCCCCGAGTGTTCCGAAGGCGAGCATCAGCATCGCGAAGACCAACGCGTAACCGTTGACCACCCACTGCAGCGAGATCACGCCGGCATGCAGGTCGCTCTGGATCGATCCGAGGGCAACACTGACGACTGTCGTATCCAGGAAGGTCAGGAACAGCACGCCGCAGACGACCGCGAGAGCGGCACCCCGGCTGGTGGACCGCGTGACGATCGCCCGGCCGACCTCGGTCATCCGGAGGCCGTGCAAGCCGGGACTTTGGTGCCTTCGAGGGACAAGAGAGCGCAGAAGCTGCTCGAACCGACCTTCCACGACCCACCCACGAGGATCGCCTGACCGACCTGGTCCTTCAGCGCCGGCTGCCCCCCGAGCAGGATCGAGTAGCGAACTTTCGCGGTGGTCGGCGAGGTCCTGGTCACCGATGTAACCGACGCGCCTGCGCTCTTGGCCAGCTGCGAACCCGCCTGCGCGTTGATCACCGCCGCGAACTGCGGGCCGTTCTGCAAGAGCACGATCTTCGTTGCGGCCGGCGTCGCTCCGGAAAAGAAGTCCACCCACGCTTTCGAGACGGCCGCGGTTGTGGCGGCGTCAGCCGTCCCAGTGCTGCTCGATGACGATCCCGTCGGACCTGACCCTGACCCGGACGCGCCGCCGCATCCCGCAAGTACCGAGACCAGCAGGATGAAGGGGACAACGCGCGCCCACCCCACGTTCCGACGCTAGCAGCGCACGAGCCCGGCGGATCAAGGCCGCGCGCGAACTGAGCGGCGTTGTGTCGTTCCGGAGCGGTCCCGTTCGTCGGGATGATGGCGGTAGCTGTACCGCCCACTCGCCATGGAGGCGATCGATGAAGTACATGCTCTTGATCCACACCAATCCGGACGCATGGGCCGGCATGCCTGCCAAGGAGCAGGAAGATCTACTCTCCGGCTACTGGACGTTCACCGAGAAGATCAAGGCGTCGGGGGAGTTCATCTCCGGTGAGCCGCTCGAATTCCCGGAGACCGCCACGACCGTGCGCGTTCGGGATGGCAAGCGAGGGATGACCGACGGGCCGTTCGTCGAAACCAAGGAGCACCTCGCCGGCTTCTATCTCGTCGAGTGTGCCGATCTCGACCGGGCGCTCGAACTTGCCGCCGAGATTCCGGATGCGAAGTTCGGCGGCGTCGAGGTTCGCCCGGTCTCCAACTTCGGTCCGAGCTGAATCGGATCGGTCGGACGGATCACGGTGGACGAGCGCGCGTTCGAGGAGATCGTCCGGGCCGAATCCGGGCGCGTCCTCAGCGCACTGATTGCCCGCAGCCACGACCTCGACCTCGCACAGGACGCTTACGGCGAAGCGCTGCTGGCGGCGTGGGAGGCATGGCCGGTCGACGGCGTTCCGGACAACCCCGGGGCGTGGCTCACGACGGTCGCCCGCAATCGCATGCTCGACCGGCTCCGGCGCGAGGCCCAACGACCGCGCCGCGAATTCGCCGCTGTTCGGATGGGTGGAATCGCGACTGTCGAGGTCGAGGACGTCGAGGCGCAAGCCGCCCGCTTGCGCGACGATCCGCTCGAAGACGACGAGCTGCAATTGGTCTTCTTGTGCTGCCACCCGGCGCTTTCCCAGGAGGCCCAGATTGCACTGACCCTGCGCACGGTCAGCGGGCTCACGACGCCGGAGATCGCGCGCGCGTTCTTGGTTCCCGAATCGACGATGTCCCAGCGGATCCTGCGTGCCAAACGAAAGATCGCCCGAGCGGGAATCCCCTTCCGCATGCCCGAAGCAGCCGAACTGCCGAGCAGGCTCGCCGCGGTCCTGCACATCGTCTACCTCGTTTTCACCGAAGGATGGAACTCGACCGGGACTGCCGACGTCGTCCGCGCCGACCTGTGCGCTGAGGCGTTGCGTCTCGCGCGACTGCTCCATCGGCTCCTGCCGGACGAGCCGGAGGTAGCCGGTCTGCTCGCGCTGCTCCTCTTGCACGACGCCCGCCGCGGCGGTCGGGCCGGTCCGCACGGCGAGCTGGTGCCACTGGTCGAGCAAGATCGCGATCGATGGAACCGCGCACAGGTCGCAGAAGGAGTAGCTCTGATCGAACGGACGCTTCCGCTCGGGATCGTCGGTCCGTACCAGGTGCAGGCCGCTATCGCAGCACTGCATGCCGAGGCACCCACCGCTGCCGCAACCGACTGGGCACAGATCCTGGCGCTCTACGACTTGCTCGAGCGCTTGGAGCCGTCGCCTCTGGTGACCTTGAACCGGGCGGTCGCGCTTGCGGAGGTCGAGGGCACTGAGCCCGCGCTGCGCATTCTCGACACGCTCGTGTCCTCCGCAACGCTCGCCGGGAATCACCGTTTGTACGCGACGCGAGCGCACTTGCTGGCTCGCGCCGGCCGTTTCGACGAAGCGTCCGCGGATTTCGCCAGGGCGGCCGCCGCCTCTCCGTCGGCGGCCGAACGGAGCTACCTCACGGCGCGCGAAGCGGCCCTGCGCACGGCTCTCGCGTCGAATGGAACCTGAGGCTGCCCATCACTTCCGAAGGTCAACGATGCGCCGCATCTTGCCCGCCGAGCGTTCGACTTCTTCCGGTTCGACCACGTCGACCCGGGCGGTCAGGCCGATGGTGTCCTTGACCTGGCGGCTGAGCGTCTCCCCCGCGACCAGCGCATCCGCCTCGGTCGCATCCGGGCGGCGTTCCGCACGCACCGTCAGGTCGTCGAGCCGACCGGTCCGGGTGAGGACGCACTGGAAATGCGGAGCCAGCGCGGGGATCCGCAACAGCAGCTCCTCGATCTGGGTCGGAAACACGTTGACCCCACGAATGATCATCATGTCGTCGGTGCGCCCGGCCACTTTGGACATGCGCCGCATCGACCGTGCGGTCCCGGGTTGCAGCGAGGTGATGTCACGGGTGCGATAACGCACCACCGGGAGCGCTTCCTTGGTCAATGTTGTGAAGACGAGCTCGCCTTGCTCACCGTCCGGGAGAACCGCGCCGCTGATCGGGTCGATGATCTCCGGATAGAAATGGTCCTCCCAGATCGTCGGCCCGTCCTTGGTCTCGACGCACTCGCTGGCCACCCCGGGACCCATTACTTCTGACAGGCCGTAGATGTCGACGGCGTGCATGTCCAACCGATCCTCGATCTCCCGCCGCATGTCGTCGGTCCACGGCTCCGCCCCGAAGATGCCCACTTTCAGCGACGTCGACCGCGGATCGATGCCGGCGCGTTCCATCTCGTCGAGCAGGACGAGCATGTAGGACGGCGTCAGCATGATGACGTCGGGACGCAGATCGCAGATCAGCTTGACCTGGCGCTCACCCATGCCGCCGGACACCGGGATCACGGTGCAGCCCAGCCGTTCTGCGCCGTAGTGCGCACCCAGTCCGCCGGTGAACAGTCCGTACCCGTAGGCGATGTGGACGATGTCTCCACTGCGGCCACCCGCGGCCCGGATGGAGCGTGCGACCAGATTCGCCCAGGTGTCGATGTCCTTCTCGGTGTAGCCGACGACGGTCGGCCGGCCGGTCGTGCCCGACGACGCGTGGATCCGGATCACCTGGTCTCGCGGAACCGCGAACATCCCGAACGGGTAGTTGTCCCTGAGGTCCTGTTTGCTGGTGACGGGGAAATGCGCGAGGTCGTCGAGGCTTTCGAGGTCGTCGGGGTGCACGCCCGCCTCGTCGAACGCCTTCCGGTAGTGGGGCACGTTGGCGTACGCGTGCGAGAGCGACCACTTGAGCCGTTCCAACTGCAGGGCGGACAGCTGATCCCTTGAAGCGGTCTCGATCGGCTCGAGGTCGCCGGACTTGGGACTCAGGTCGAGCAAGGTGCCTCCTTGGTGTGCCCGGCTGCAGCAGCCCGGGGCGACTGTCGCAAACTCGAACCGGTCATGCCGCCTCGAGAAGAATCGAGATCCCCTGGCCCACACCGACGCACATCGTGGCCAGAGCCGATCGGCCGCCACGTCGCTCCAACTCGATCGCGGCCGTCAGCACGAGGCGGGCGCCGCTCATTCCCAGCGGATGCCCCAATGCGATCGCTCCGCCGTTCGGATTGACGTGCTCGGCATCGTCGGGAAGCCCGAGCTCACGAAGCACGGCCAATGCTTGCGCGGCGAAGGCTTCGTTCAGCTCGACGACGTCGAGGTCGCTCACCTTGCGGCCGACTCGCGCGAGCAACTTTCGAGTCGCCGGCACCGGCCCGATACCCATCACGCGGGGCGCCACGCCGGCCGTGGCCGCGCTGGAAATGCGGGCCAACGGCCGCAATCCGTAGCGCTCAACAGCGCGCTGTGAAGCCAGCAGCAGCGCGGCCGCGCCGTCGTTGATCCCGGACGAGTTCCCGGCCGTGACAGTTCCACCTGCTCGGAACGCGGGCCGCAGCGCCGACAGCGACTCGAGCGTGGTTTCCCTCGGGTGCTCGTCCCGATCAACGGTGAACGGATCCCCGCGTCTGCGCGGAACGTCGACAGGAATGATCTCGACCGCAAACCGTCCGTCGGCCTGGGCCTTGGCAGCTCGAGTCTGCGACCGCACGGCGAACACATCCTGGTCCGCCCGACTGACGCTGAAGTCGGTCGCCACGTTCTCGGCCGTCTCGCCCATCGAGTCGAGCCCCCAGCGAGCCCGCAGGTCGGGGTTCGGGAATCTCCAGCCGATCGTCGTGTCGTACATCTCCTGCTCGCGCGAATAGGCCGAGCCAGCTTTCCCGACGACCAGGGGAGCTCGACTCATGCTCTCGACTCCGCCGGCGACGACGAGGTCGAACTCGCCGGCCCTGATCCCGCGGGCAGCGATTGCTACCGCGTCGGCACCGGATCCGCACAGGCGATTGACCGTCGTGGCCGATATTCCTTCGGGGAGCCCGGATAGCAGGACGGCCATGCGCGCGACGTTGCGGTTGTCCTCGCCGGCTTGGTTCGCGCACCCGAGGATCACGTCGTCGATCACGGTCCAATCGACGTCCGGTTGACGGGCGACCAGGGCGGCGATCGCGTGCGCGGCAAGGTCGTCCGGCCGGACCGGAGCCAGCTGGCCACCGTAGCGACCGATCGGCGTTCTTATCCCGTCGACGAGGTAGGCGACGGGCGATGTGGCGGGCGACGTCATGCTCGTCCGCCGGCCGACTCCGTTGCTCGGCGGATCGTTCGGCTACGCCCCCTGAGCTCGGCCACGACCGAGCCGTCCGACCGGGCGACCCGCACGTCGTACAGGCCGTTCCGGCCGTTTCGGTAACGCTCCTCGGCCGTCGCCTCGAGGGCATCGCCCGCGCGCACCGGCGACAGGAATGAGATGTCGCACCCGGCCGCAACGGTCGGCTGGTCATAGGTGTTGCAAGCGAAAGCGAATGCGGAATCGGCGAGAAGGAACACGTAGCCGCCGTGCGCGATGCCGTGACCGTTCACCATCGCTTCGGTGACGAGCATCCGGGCGGTTGCTCGGCCCGGCGCAACATCCGTCAACGTGATCCCGAGTGAGCGAGTGGCCAGGTCGGCGTCGTAAAGAGCCCTCGCGCGCATCGCGGCCGAGCCGTCGTCGGCACGGCCGACGCCGGTGCCTTCGTGCGTGGTCGCATCAACACCCATCCCGTGCGCGCCTCTCTCTTGTCGGACCGAACGTTCGGTTTATAGGCTGCCGAGATGTGTTGTCAAGAGCGGAGGCCACGATGACGGAGATCAGCGGCGCTAACCGGACGGCCACCGAGCTCGTCGAGCGGCATCGCGAAACGCTGGAGCGGGCGCTCGAAGCGATCGGTGAACGCAGTTACTGGTCAGCGTTCCCTGAATCGCCGAGCCCGCGCGCCTACGGCGAAGACGCCGCCGCACACGGCGAGCAGGCTCATGCCGAACACCTGGGCAAGCCGTTCCCGCTCGATCAACCGGGCACGGACGGATGGGTCGGCGCAGAGCACTCGCCGTACGGGCTCGAGCTCGACATCCAGTACCCGCACCCGGACCTGGCCGCCCTTCTACCGGCCATGACAGCAGCGATCCCGGCGTGGCGTGATGCCGGCCCGTGGACGCGAGCCGCGGTGTGCGTCGAAATCCTCACCCGGCTGAATGCTCGTAGCTTCGAGATCGCGCACGCGGTGATGCACACCACGGGGCAACCTTTCGTGATGGCCTTCCAGGCCGGTGGCCCGCACGCCCAGGACAGGGGGCTGGAAGCGGTCGCGTACGCGCTGGCCGAGCAGACCCGCTATCCCGAAGCCGCATCGTGGGAGAAGCCGCAGGGTCGTCGGCCTCCGCTGCGCATGGACAAGTCCTTCATCGCGGTACCTCGTGGAATCGGACTGGTCATCGGATGCACGACGTTCCCGACCTGGAACAGCTACCCGGGGCTGTTCGCTAGTCTTGCAACCGGAAACGCGGTTCTCGTCAAGCCGCACCCGGGCGCCGTCCTTCCGCTCGCGATCACCGTCGCGGTTGCTCGAGAGGTCTTGGCCGAAGCGGGATTCGAGCCCGACCTGGTGGCGCTCGCGGCCGAAACCGACGGTGAGCGGATGGCCGCTGACCTCGCAGTGCGGCCCGAGATACGGATTGTCGATTTCACCGGCTCGAGCGCGTTCGGCGACTGGCTCGAAGCCAACGCTCGGCAGGCCCTGGTCTACACCGAGAAGGCCGGGGTGAACGGAATAGTCATTGACTCGACCGACAGCTACCGGGGCCTGCTTGCCAACCTTGCCTTCACGCTGGCTCTGTACAGCGGGCAGATGTGTACGACAAGCCAGAACCTGTACGTACCGCGCGACGGCATACGGACCGATGAAGGACAGAAATCGTTGCAGGAATTCGGTGACGATCTCCGCGACGCGCTGGATGCACTCCTTTCCGAGGACGCCAAAGCGGTCGAACTGCTGGGAGCACTGGTCAACGAGTCGGTGATCCAGCGGCTGGAGACAGCCAGGACCATGGGCGATCCGGTCGTCGACACTCGCCCGGTGCGGCATCCGAACTACCCCGACGCGATTGTTCGAACGCCGCTCGTTCTGCGCGTGAGCATCGAGGACGAGAAGATATACGGCGAAGAATGCTTCGGCCCGGTCGCGTTCCTCGTCCCGACAGAGTCCACCACGCAGTCGATCGAGATATTCCGGCGGTTGGGCCTGGAGCGCGGGGCGCTGACCGCCGGCGTCTACAGCACGTCGGCCGAGGTGCTGGACGCGATGCGGAACGCGGCCCTCGAAACGGGGATCGCACTGTCCGAAAACCTCACCGGTGGTGTCTACGTGAACCAGTCGTCGGCCTTCTCCGACTTCCACGGCACCGGTGCGAACCCCGCGGCGAACGCCACGTACACCGACGGCGCTTTCGTGGCCGGCCGATTTCGGATCGTGCAGACCCGCCGGCACGCACCCGCCGACGTCGACGCCGACGATCAGTCGGCCGAACCGGCCGAGGCGAGCGGGTGAGCATCACCTCCGGGACATCGGCGCGTCGCGCGCGACCCGCTCGGTACGACACCGACACGCTGCTCGCGGTAGCCGTCCAGGTATTCACCGAGCGTGGATATGACGGCACGAGCATGGAGGACCTCTCGAAGGCGACCGGCCTGTCGAAGTCGTCCATCTACCACCACGTCGACGGCAAGGAGCACTTGCTCAGGCTGGCGTTGGAGCGGGCGCTCGCGCCGCTGTTCGCCGTGAAATCCGAACCGGAGGCAGTGAGCGGCCGCGCCGTCGATCGGCTCAGGTACGTCGTTCGCCGCGAGGTCCAGGAACTGCAGCGGGAGCTGCCCTACGTTCTGTTGCTGCTGCGCGTGCGCGGGAACACTCCGACCGAACGCTGGGCGATGGAACAACGGCGCGGGTTCGACCGGTGGGTGACCGACCTCGTCCAGGAAGCGGTAGCCGACGGCGACCTTCGCGACGACATCGATCCGGCCCTCGTCACCCGGCTGCTCTTCGGGATGGTGAACTCGATCGCGGAGTGGTACCGCCCGGGCGAGCGGGCCGGAGCCAGAACGACCTCGCGGGACAACGGGTCCGCTGCGGGCTCGGACTTGGCGGAAGCCGTCCTCCAAATCGCGTTCGACGGTATCCGGATCGAGGTTTGACCATGGTGGCGGTGGACGAGCAAACTGGACCGAACGTTCGTTCAGTTGGAGGTGGTCATCGGTGACAACGCTCGCTGAAGAATCCGGGCCGGTAGACGACGCGGAGCTTCTTGTCGAGTTCGAGCGCATGATCGCCGACGAGTCGCGGATCGAGCCCCGCGATTGGATGCCAGACGCCTACCGGCGCACTTTGGTGCGCCAGATCGCGCAACACGCGCACTCCGAGATCATCGGCATGCAGCCCGAGGGCAACTGGATTACGAGGGCACCCAGCTTGCGCCGGAAGGCGATCCTGATCGCCAAGGTCCAGGACGAGGCCGGCCACGGGCTCTACCTCTACTCAGCGGCTGAGACGCTCGGCGTCGATCGCTCCGAACTGCTCGAACTGCTCGACGGGGGTCGGCAGAAGTACTCGTCGATCTTCAACTACCCCACCCTCACGTGGGCGGACGTAGGGGCGGTCGGATGGCTCGTCGATGGCGCGGCCATCACGAACCAGGTGCCGATCACGCGGTGTTCCTACGGACCGTACGCGCGCGCGATGGTGCGGATCTGCAAGGAAGAGTCGTTCCACCAGCGGCAAGGATTCGAGATTCTGCACACGCTGTCACACGGCACCCCGGAGCAGCACGCGATGGCTCAGGACGCGGTAGATCGCTGGTGGTGGCCCGCCCTGATGATGTTCGGGCCGCCAGACGCGCAGTCGCCCAACAGCGCGCAGTCGATGGCCTGGGGGATCAAGCGGTTCTCCAACGACGAGCTTCGCCAGCGATTCGTGGACATGACCGTGCCCCAGGCGCAGGTGCTGGGTCTGACGCTTCCCGATGCGGCATTGCAGCTTGACGATGAGTCGGGTCACTACACCTACGGGCCCATCGACTGGGACGAGTTCTACCGGGTCGTTGCCGGCGCGGGCCCGTGCAACGCCGAGCGGATCACACACCACCGCCGAGCGCGGGCCGACGGCGCGTGGGTTCGCGAAGCCGCGGCCGCGTACGCGGCCAAGCACGCAGACAACATCCACCGGATCAGTCAGCTCACCGGTGATGCTCCGGACCCAGTGGCTATGGAAGCTGCACCATGACCGATCTCGAAGACGCCGGCGGGGTCAAGGGTGCAACCGCGTCACGCGCGGCCGCTCCGAGTTCGACGCCGCACGATTGGCCGCTGTGGGAGGTATTCGTCCGTGGTCGCCGTGGGCTCGACCACACCCATGTCGGCAGCTTGCACGCACCTGACGCTCAGCTCGCCCTGCGCAATGCGAGAGACGTGTACACCCGTCGCCAGGAGGGTGTATCGATCTGGGTGGTCAGGGCCTCGGACATCACAGCGACCTCGCCACAGGAACGCGATCCGTTCTTCGACCCGGCGGCGGACAAGGTGTACCGCCATCCGACGTTCTACACAGTTCCTGCCGAGGCGAAGCACCTATGACGGCCACGAAAGCAACGAGCGCGGAAACTTCGCTCCGGCAGGCAGCGATTGCGTATTCGCTGCGGCTCGGTGACGACGCATTCATCCTGTCGCACCGGCTCGCGGAATGGATCGCGTCCGCCCCGGAACTCGAGGAGGACGTGGCACTCGCAAACATCAGCCTCGATCTGCTCGGGCAGGCACGGCTTTTGCTCGGCTATGCGGGCGAGCTCGAGGGCTCGGCCGGCGCGCCCGGACGCAGCGAGGACGACCTTGCGTTCCTTCGTGATGACCGTGCCTTCCTCAACTGCCTGCTCGTGGAGCAGCCGAACGGGGATTTCGCGGCGACGATCGCGCGTCAGCTGTTCTTCACTACCTACCAACTCGCGTTGTACCAAGCCCTGCTGACCAGCGTGGACGAACGCCTCGCCGCGATCGCCGCGAAAGCTGTCAAGGAAGTTGCGTACCACCGCGACCACGCCTCCGTGTGGACGGTGCGGTTGGGCGACGGTACCCAATTCAGCCGGAGCAGGATGCAAGCTGCGGTCATCCAGTTGTGGCCGTACGTGGACGAGCTGTTCGACAGCGACGACGTGACACGCACGCTGGCGGAGGTCGGAGTGACGATCGATCCGCCGTCACTGCGAGCACCGTGGGACGGCCACATCCGGGACGTGCTTGCCGAGGCAACTCTCGATGTGCCAGAGCCAGGCGACACGCTCGCCAGCCGCCGCGGCGGACGCTCGGGCCTCCATTCCGAATCGTTCGGATACCTGATCGCGGAGATGCAGCACGTGCACCGCTCGTACCCGGGAGCGAAGTGGTGAGCACCGTGGGAAGCGTGAGTACAGGATTGGAGCGGTCGGAGGCAATCGGGGCGAGCACCGCCGACCTGCGGCAGCAACCGACGCTGGAACACCTCCGCCAGGTCGCCGCCGCCGTACCCGATCCCGAGCTGCCGGTGCTGTCGCTGGGCGACCTCGGCATCCTGCGTGCGGTCGACGCCGCCGCCGACGGGTCAGTCATCGTCACGATCACGCCGACGTACTCAGGCTGCCCGGCGATGCACGCGATCATCGAGGACATCGAGCGTGCCCTGCACGAAGCCGGCTGCGGCGACCTCGAAGTCCGGACCGTTCTGGCACCGGCTTGGACGACTGACTGGATGTCCGAGGAAGGTCGGCGCAAGCTCTTGGACTACGGCATCGCGCCGCCCCGACGTCGACTTGCCGAGCCCTCGCCGACCGAGCCGGCGGGCGCGGGCGTACCAGTCGCGGTCGGCATCAGCGTTCGATGCCCTCAGTGCGGCTCTGGAGACACCCACGAGTTGAGCCGCTTCGGCTCGACGTCCTGCAAGTCGCTGTGGGCATGCCGCACGTGCCGTGAGCCATTCGACCATTTCAAGTCGCTGTGACGACAACGAGCCCGGCCACCACCGAACCGTCGGCGGCCGGGAATGACAATCGGCGCGACACGTCCTTTCACCCGCTGGCTGTCGCGGCAGTCGACCAGCTGACCGAGGACGCGGTCGCGATCACGTTCGACCTGCCCGAAGACGTGGCCGCAGGCTTCCGGTTCCGGGCCGGCCAACACGTCACCCTGCGGCTCGTGCTCGGCGGGCAGGAAGAACGTCGGAGCTACTCGCTCTGTTCACCGGCGGGGTCGGGATCGCTCCGCATCGGGGTCAAGCGGCTCGACGGCGGCGTGGTCAGCACACATTTGACCGAAGCGCTGCAGCCCGGCGACACCGTCGATGTGATGGCTCCGCTCGGTCGGTTCGGTATCGACTCGGTTCCCGACCGGTCGGCTCACTACGCGGCCGTGTGCGCCGGCAGCGGGATCACGCCGATCCTGTCCATCATCACCACCATGTTGGATGCCGAGCCCGACAGCAGCTTCACTCTCGTGTACGGCAACCGAACCAGTGCGAGTGTCATGTTCCTCGAGGAACTGGCGGATCTGAAGAACGTGTACCTGGACCGCTTACGCGTGGTGCATGTGCTCTCTCGGGAAGCACGGGATGTGGCACTTCTCACCGGTCGCATCGACGCTGAGAAGCTACGGCTGATCTTCGACCAATCGCTCGGCGAGACAGCGGAGACCTGGTTCCTGTGCGGGCCTTTGGGCCTCGTCGAGACGACGCGCGCCGAGTTGATTCGCGCCGGCGTCCCCGATCGCGCCGTACGCACGGAGATCTTCCACGTCGATGGCGAGCCCGTCGTCGAGCGCTCGCACGTCGACGTTCGGGCTGGCGACGCCGTGGCGACCGTGACGGCGACTCTCGGCGGCCGTTCGAGCACGTTCGATCACATCAGTGGCTCGCCGTCGCTGCTGGACAGCATGCTGCGGGTTCGCGCCGACGCTCCGTTCTCTTGCAAGGGCGGGGTTTGTGGAACATGTCGAGCATTGTTGGTCGACGGATCCGTCGAGATGGGACGTCACTACGCGCTCGAATCGGACGAGATTGACGCGGGGTTCGTCCTCGCGTGCCAATCCCAACCGACCAGCGGGCACGTCACGCTCGACTTCGACAAATGAGCGCGAATCTTCGGCCGCCGCCCGACCGGGTCGGCGTGGTCGGCGGTGGAAGGATGGGCAGCGGAATTGCGCACGCCTTTCTGGTCGCCGGATCGCGCGTGGTCCTGGTCGAAGTCGATGCCGGCGCGGCGGATGCCGCACACACGCGGATCGAGACGGCGGTGCGTGCCACCGCCGCTCGCGGCAAGCTCGACCGGACCGTCGACGACGTCGTGGCCGGCCTGAACGTCGAGCACCGGATCGACGCCGTGGCCGATGCAAGTCTGGTCATCGAATCTGTTCCGGAGCGGGCGGACCTGAAGGCGAACGTCCTCGGCGCGATCGAGGCGGTGGTTCGACCCGACTGTGTGCTCGCCTCGAACACGAGCAGTCTCAGCATTGATGAACTCGCGACCTCGCTCGAACGACCCGAGCTGTTCCTCGGACTGCATTTCTTCAATCCGGTTCCGGCGAGCAAGCTGATCGAGGTGGTCACCGGCGGTCGAACAGCGACGTCGGTGACCGCAGCAGCGACCGCATGGGTTGCCTGGTTGGGCAAGTCCTTCGTCGTCGTGCGCAGCTCGCCCGGATTCGCCAGCAGCCGGCTCGGCGTCGCCCTCGGGCTCGAAGCGATACGGATGGTCGAAGAAGGTGTTGCGTCACCCGAAGACATCGATACCGCCATGACGCTCGGGTACAGCCATCCGATCGGGCCGCTGCGTCTCACCGATCTGGTCGGGCTCGATGTCCGGCTCGGTGTAGCCGAGTACCTCGCGCGTACCCTCGGGCAGCGGTTCGAGGCACCGGACCTGCTGCGTCGTAAGGTCGAGGCCGGCGAACTCGGACGCAAGAGCGGGCGCGGCTTCTACGAGTGGCCGAAGGAAAAAGGAGAGGACGGACGATGACCGGCACCCTGCTCGTCGAGCGGTCGGGCGGCGTCGCGACCATAACGCTCAACCGTCCGGCCGCGTACAACAGCCTGGACACTTCCACCAAGAATGAGCTTCGCGACCGCGTGACGGAGATCGAGGCGGATCCCTCAGTTCGGGCGGTCGTGCTCACCGGAACCGGGAAAGCGTTCTGCACCGGTCAGGATTTGGGCGAGCACGCACGACTACTCGCCGAGAGCCCGGAGGCCACGTTCACAACAGTTCGCGAACATTACAACCCGATCATCACCTCGATCATGCGGATGCCCAAGCCGGTCGTCGCGGCCGTAAACGGTGTGGTCGCGGGAGCCGGAGTCGGATTGGCGCTGGCCGCGGACGTCCGGATCATCGCCGACACCGCACGATTCAACCTCGCGTTCGCGAATGTCGGCCTCACCGCGGATTCCGGTGTTTCGTGGACACTCCCCCGCATCGTCGGAACCGCCAGGGCCGCTGAGCTTCTGATGCTCCCCGAGACGCTCGGCGCGGACGAGATCATGGCGCTCGGACTGGCCCACCGCATCGTCCAGTCCGCCGAGCTGGCCGCCGCAGCGCATGAACTCGCGCAGCGACTGGCCACCGGCCCGACCGCCGCCTACGCCGCGATCAAAGACTCACTGACGTACTCGGCGGGTCACGATCTCGCTGACTCGCTCGAACACGAAGCAGACGTTCAGCATCTCGTCGGATTGACCGCCGACCATGCCGAGGCGGTCGCCGCATTCAACGACAAGCGTGCTCCGCACTTCATCGGTCGCTAGCCGCTCGCGGGTCGACGCTCACAAGTCGCCGATCAGACCGCCCGGGTTCTCCACACAATCGCCGACGAAGCGCAGGAAGCCGCCGGCTGCGGCGCCGTCGCAGACCCGGTGATCGAACGCGAGTGTCAGCTGGGCGACCTGGCGTACCGCGATGGCACCGCCGACCACCCACGGACGCTCGTGAATCCGACCCAGCCCGAGGATGGCCGCCTCGGGGTAATTGATGATCGCTGCCGATCCGTCCACGCCGAACATTCCGTAATTGTTGACGGTGAAGGTTCCGCCGGTGAGGTCGCGAGTGCTCAGGTGGCCTCCTCGAGCAAGGTCGGTCAGTCGCCCGATCTCGAGCGCCAAGTCGTGCACGGACATGTTCCGCGCTTCGTGGATGACGGGTACGACCAGACCGCGTGCGGTCTGTGCTGCGAATCCAATGTTCAGCTCGGTCAGCAACTCGATTTCGCCGCGTTCGATGTCGACCCTGCTGTTCAGCTCGGGAAAGCGAATCAGCCCGAGCACCGCAAACCGGGTCAGCAAACTGAGCAGCGTGACCGGCCGGCCAGGTTGCAGCGCCTCGATCGCGGCCCGGGTCTGGACGAGCGCTGTCGCGTCGGCATCGAGCCACACGGTCGCCTCGGGTATCTCGCGACGTGACCGGGTGAATCGCTCGGCGGCAAGCCGGCGGCTCCCGGTCAGCGGGATACGTACCGAGGTCGCATCAGGCCGTTGCTCGGAGTCAGCCCGAGGTTGGTCGCGCGCAATATCGGATCGCAGCACCGCTCCGCCGGGCCCGGAGCCTACGACGGTCGCCAGATCGATCCCGAGGTCGCGAGCATGCTTGCGAACCAACGGTGTCGCCGCCGCAGGCGCCTGCGCCACGTGTCCGGTGCCACCGCCATCGTTGGCCTCCCGGCCGTCCGGTGGGCCCACCGCCGCGCGGAGCACCCGCCGGCGGCGCGGGCCCTGCTCGGTCGCACCGGTGCCGTACCCGATCAGCACGTTCCCGGAAGCCTCGGCAGACCCGTCCGCGGACGCATCATCGGTCTCGCCGACCGACACCAGCAGCGCGCCGACCGGCAGGACGTCGCCGACCTCGCCGTTGCGAGCTGTCACGATCCCGGCAAATGGGCACGGAATCTCGACGGACGCCTTCGCGGTCTCGACCTCGACCACCGGCTGGTCGACTTCAACGGCATCCCCGACCTCCACGAGCCACCGGATGACCTCGGCTTCGGCCAGACCCTCCCCGAGATCCGGGAGGCGGAACTCGAGCACGCTCACGCTGCAGTCCCGTACAGCGATGCGACTGCGTCGAGAATGCGATCGACATTCGGCAGGTGGTACTGCTCCAAGAGCGGTGGTGGGTAAGGGATATCGAGTCCGGCAACTCGCAGAACCGGAGCCCGCAGCGAGCCGAAGCACTGTTCGCTCACCCGCGCGACGACCTCTGCGCCGTAGCCGGCGAACCCTGCCGCCTCGTGGACGACGACGGCACGGCCCGTCTTGCGAACGCTCGCACAGACGGTCTCGTCGTCGAACGGCGAAAGCGCGCGCAGATCCACCACCTCGACGGACCAGCCATCAGCGTCCGCAACGGACGCTGCTTCCAATGCGGTGACGACCATCGGTCCGTATGCGATGAGGGTGACGTCGGTACCCTGCCGCCGCACCACCGCGCGGTGTCGCAGCTCCGGCGCGCGCTTCAGCTCCGCATCCTGTTTGAGCCAATAGCGTCGCTTCGGTTCGAGGAAGATGACCGGATCGGGCTCGTCGATAGCCTCGCGAAGCAGCGCATACGCGTCGGCCGGCGTGCCCGGGGTCAACACCGTCAAACCGGGGGTGTGTGCGTAGTAAGCCTCGGACGAATCGCTGTGATGCTCGACCCCGCCGATGCCTCCCCCGTAAGGGATGCGGACGACCATCGGCAGCCCGAGGGCGCCACGCGTGCGGTTGCGCATTTTCGCGGCATGGCTGACCAGCTGTTCGAATGCCGGGTAGGCGAACGCGTCGAACTGCAACTCGACGACCGGCCGGAGTCCGTACATGGCCATTCCGATTGCGGTACCGACAATGCCGGCCTCGGCCAGGGGGGTGTTGAAGCACCGGTCGTGGCCGAATTGTCGGGTGAGCCCGTCGGTGATCCGAAAGACGCCGCCGAGGGCGGCAACGTCCTCGCCGAAGACCACGACCGACGGATCCTCCGTCATCGCGTCACGCAGCGCAGCGTTCAATGCGTGCGCCATAGTCACCGGCGTCATCAAGATGCCTGCATCACCGGCCGGACGTCCGCGGATTGCAGATCTCGCTGCGGCTCGCCGTCAACTACGACATCGCGTTCGGCCGCGAGTTCCTCGAGCAACAGCGCGCGCTGACGGTCGAGCTGCGCGCGCCGCGTTCCGTACACATGGTCGAAAAGGCTCTCCGGATCCAGCTCGGGATCCGTGCCGAGTTCCTCGCGAGTACGCGACGCGAGCGATTCAGCCCGGACGTTGACGGCCGCGACGATTTCGTCATCGAGCACCGAACGGTTCCGCAAGTAGGCCGCCAACCGGACGATCGGGTCACGCGAACGCCAGTTCTCAACCTCGGATGACAGCCGGTACCGATCGGCGTCGTCGGCGTTGGTGTGCGCCTCCATCCGGAATGTCACTGCCTCGACCAGCGTCGGGCCCTCGCCGGCCCGAGCGTGGGCCGTCGCCCGCTCGAGCACGGCCACGACGGCGGCGACGTCGTTGCCGTCAACCAGCACGCCGGGCATCCCGTATCCGACGGCCTTGTGCGCCAGCGATGGTGCTCGGGTTTGTTCACTCACGGGCACGCTGATCGCGTACTGGTTGTTCTGCACGAAGAAGACGACCGGAGCGCCGAGGACGGCCGCGAAGTTCAACGCCTCATGCGTATCGCCTTCGCTCGTCGCACCGTCACCGAGGAAGCTCAGGACGACGACCTGCTCGTGCTTCATCCTGGCCGCGAGCGCCAGGCCGACCGCGTGAACGGCTTGGGTCGCAAGTGGAGTGCACTGCGGTGCCGTCCGGTACGTTCGCGGGTCGTACCCGCAGTGTTCGCTGCCGCGCAGCAAGCCGAGCGCCTCACCGGGCGGGATCCCGCGGCTGACCAGCGCAACCGTCTCGCGGTAGGTCGGGAACATCCAGTCGGTTGCTCGAAGCGCGACGGCTGGGCCGACCTGGCACGCCTCCTGCCCGAGCGAGGAGGGGTAAACGGCGAGTCGGCCCTGCCGGGTGAGCGCGGTCGCCTGCTGATCGAACCGTCGACCGACGACGAGCCGCCCGAAACAGTCGAGGAGAGTCGCGTCCGGCGGCATCGTGTATTCATCGGACGGAGTCGCCACACCGTTCTGGTCGATCAGCTGGACCGGGCTCGCCGATGGCAGCAAGTCACGGGCACCGCCTGCGGTCATCACACCCTCCGATTGGACGATCACTCCCGAGAATGGCCCAGGCTGGTCCAGATGACTAGGCTTCACCCGGGGATAGCGCCGATTGGCTGGGAATCCTGCAGAGGAGAAGCCAAATGTCTGAATCGAGTGGCACCGAACGCCGCGCTGCCGGACGCACGGACGAGCCGCTCGACCCGATCGATCTCAAGATCGTGGCGGAACTGCAGCGAGACGGCCGGCTTAGCGTCCGCGAACTCGCGGAACGCGTGATGGTGTCCCGGGCGACTGCATACGCCCGGCTCGATCGCCTGACCCGTGCCGGAGTGATCGTCGGGTTCTCCGCGATCGTCGATCCCGGCGCGCTCGGGCTGGGGGTCTCGGCCTACATCAACGTCAAGATCGCGCAGGGCCAGTGGCGGGCAGTGCGGGACACGCTGTCCAAGATCGAGCACGTTGAACACATCGCGTTCGTCAGCGGCCAGCTCGATCTCGTGCTGCTGGTCCGCGCCCGCGACCAAGCCGAACTGCGCGACGTCGTCCTCGAACAGCTGCACGGCATGCCGGGCGTGGAGTCGACCGAGACCAACTTCATCCTCGACGAGGTGGGCTGGACCCCACCACGCGGCGGCACCGGGCCTGTCTGAAAAGGACGGCTAGCCGGGCAGCGGACCGCCGAGCGCAGCGACCGCACATCCGCTGGCCGCTGCCACGAGCAGGACGGTCAGGGTTGCGGTCCGACGCGGAAGGATCAACAACCCCAGTCCGGCGAGACCGAGGACGAGCACCTGCCACGGCAGTTCGAGACTCCGGCCGAGCGTCACGGCAGATCCGGCGATGCCACCGATCGCCGCCGGGCCGGCACCGTCGAGGAATGCTCGGACGCGGTCATTGGTGCGCAGACTGTCGAATCTGCGCGCCCCGCCCAGCACAAACACGAACGAAGGCGCGAACGCGACCAGCGCAGCGAGCAACGCTCCGCCGACGCCGGCAGCCGCGTACC
>Ga0075017_100000278_pt1 | contig 26646 bp, 22 predicted proteins | sample AleBraG_ABR_2012_FD_71475 | JGI IMG/M metagenome (GOLD analysis project Ga0075017, IMG submission 71475) | Freshwater sediment microbial communities in response to fracking from Pennsylvania, USA - Alex Branch Run_MetaG_ABR_2012 | ecosystem: Environmental > Aquatic > Freshwater > Creek >... | reverse complement strand
CGGCATTCCTTCATGAACACCAGCAGCGCGGTCCTCATGCCGCGTCCCCCGCATCGGCCGCGGCGCCGATCAGCGTCATGAACGCCTCCTCGAGACTCTGCTCGTGCGCGCGCGCGCGCAGCTCGTCGGGCGTGCCGTCCGCGACCACGCGGCCGTGGGCGATGATCACGATCCGGTCACACAGCGCCGCCACCTCCTGCATCAGGTGCGTGGACAGGAGCACGCAGCGCCCGGCGTCGCGCAAGCCGCGCAGAAACTCGCGCAGGCTGCGCGTCGCCATGACGTCCAGTCCGTTGGTCGGTTCGTCCAGCACCACGTTCTGCGGCCCGTGCACCAGCGCCCGGGCGATTGCCGTCTTGAGGCGCTCGCCCTGCGAGAAACCCTCGGTGCGGCGGCCGGCGAGCTCCTGCATGCCGAGCGTGGCGATGAGCGCTGCGGCGCGCGTGCGCGCCACGCCCGGCGTCAGTCCCTGCAGGCCGGCGAAATACTCGATGTTCTCGCGTGCCGTCAGCCGCTTGTACAGGCCGCGCGCGTCCGGCAGCACGCCGATCGTGCGGCGCACGGCCAGCGCTTCGGACTGCGTATCGCGCCCGTCGACCGTGATCGAGCCTGCATCGGGGCGCATCAGCGTGTACAGCATCCGCAGCGTGGTCGTCTTGCCGGCGCCGTTGGGCCCGAGGAGCCCGGTGATCTCGCCGTCGCGCGCCGTGAACGACACGCCGTCGACCGCTGGTGTCCCACCGAAGGACTTGCGCAGTCCGCGCACCTCGATCACGGCCCGGCTCCGTTCGCGTCCTGAAAGCTCGGGGTCGGGGCCAGCATGTCGAGGCAGCGTGCGTCGAGCCCGGCGGCGTCGAGCGTGCGGATGAACTCGCTCAGCAGCCGCGGCATGCAGCCCACGCCCAGCAGTCCGTGGCCCTGGCCGGCGGCACGCAGCAGCCGGCCGCGCGGCAGCGTGCGCAGGATGGCAGCACCGTACCGCGGCGGCGTCACCGGATCGAGCTCGCCGGCGAGAATCAGCACCGGAACCGCGCCGCGCAGCGGCGCGCCGAAATCCGCGGGCCGCGAACCATGCGGCCACACCGTGCAGGCGCTCAGCAGCCATTGCGTCAGCGAGTCGCCGAGCACGGTGTGCGCGTCCGCGCCGTCCGCATGCAGCCCGTCCGCGTCCTCCGTGCAGGCGACCGACAGGCCCATGCCGCCGTTCAGCTGTGCCTCCACGTCGCCGACTGCGATCCGCGCCTGGCCGAGCAGCGCCGCGTAGCGGCCGGCGTCGGCTTCCTGCAGCACGTAGGGCAGCAGCGCGGCCGTATAGGGGCTGTAGGCATAGAGGCGCACCAGTTCGGCGAGCGAATCGGCCGTGATGGTCCTGCGCTGCGGCTGGAACGTATACGGATCGCGCAGCTCCACGGTCTGCGCTCCGGCCTGCAGCCGCGCGTGCACGCGCTGCAGGGTCCGGTAGGGATCGCCGAAGCGCTCGGCGCAGCCTCGCTGCGCGCGGCAGCGCTCGGACAGCGCGCGCAGCGTGTCCTCCAGGTTGCGCGCCGTTTCGCTGCCCAGGCTCAGGCCGTTGGGAACCGCGCTGTCGAGGATAAGCGCGCGCACCGCGCCCGGATAGCGGCGCGCGTACTGCTGCGCCACGCGGGTCCCATAGGAGACCCCGATGAGGTCGAGACGCGGAGCGCCCAGCGCGCGGCGCACGTCCTCGAGGTCGGCGACCGCGTCCGTGGTGGCATAGAACTGCGGCGCCGCGCGCGGTTCGAGACGCGCCAGACAGGCATGCAGCTGCTGCAGCGCGCGCGCCGTGGCGGCCGGAGCGGCGGCCCCGTCAGCGGCGTCGCCGCCAGTTGAGTCGCTGCCAGTTGCGTCGTCACCGACCGTATCGCCGGCGCGGCCCGTATCGCCGGCGCCGCCCGTATCGCCGGCGCCGCCCGTATCGCCGGCGCCGCAATCGAGCGCGTTGGATCCGCCGGTGCCGCGCTGGTCGATCAACAGCACCGCATGGCGCCTGCGCAGCGGCTCGAAGGCACCGGCGATCGCCGGGTAGTCTTCGCTGGCCGCACCGCCGGGGCCACCGTCGAGGAAGACGACCGGATCGGGGTCGGCCTCGGCGGCGGCGGCACGCACGAGGGCGATGCGCAGGCGGATGCGGCGCCCTTGCGGCTGCCGGCGATCCTCCGGCACCGCGAAGGCGGTGCAGTAGGCGCGCAGCGTGGGCACACCGCGGCCGCGCTTGCCGATGTTGCAGGGTTCGAGCGTCAGCGTGCCGAGTGTCAGCACGTCCGGTGCCACCGCCGTGACGGCCCAGGAGGCCGTCGGCGCGTGGGAGGAGCGCTGCTGCAGCACGGACCAGGTCAGCGAAGCCAGCACCAGCGCCAGCAGCAGCACGCGCCGCAGCTTCACCGACATCGGGGGCAGGCCGGCATCAGGCACCCGGTGCGCTCTGCGGCCGGGCGGTGCGCGCCCGGCGCAGCTGCACGATGAGGTACAGCACGATGATCACGTTCAGCGCCGTAGCGCCCAGCAGCGCCAGCCTGTTGTGGTGGCTGCCGAAGAACAGGTGCCATAATTCGAACGGGATCAGCGAACTGGTGGATACCACCGTGAACCATTCGGCCCAGGCCTTGCGCAGCCACAGGCCGATGCCCTCGGTCATCAGCAGCAACGTATACAGCGCGGTCACCGCGACAATGCTGCCGAAGCGCGCCGCGCTCTGGGTATCGAGCCAGTCCAGGCCGCGCACCAGCAGGCGCCGCTCGAAACTGTCGGTCAGCGTATTGATCCAGTCGTGCAGGAGCCGCAGCAGATCCGGATTGAGCAGCCGGTAGAGGCCGTAGGTGGTCGCCAGCAGCAGGATCGCCTTGCCGATCTTGAGCAGCCCGATCAGCCGCAGTCCATCGATGCGGCGTGCCGGTGCCCCGTAGCCAGAAGCGTTCTGCATCCGGCTAGTTTACTGTGCCGGGTCGGCGGTTTCGCTGCCAAAGGGCGGCGGCCGCCACGCCGGCGCCGATGGCCGCCAGCATCGAGGCGTAAGCCAGCAGGCCATAGTTGGTCAGCCCGGGAATGGCCCACAGCAGTAGCATGTCGTTGCCGCCCGGCACCTGCACCGCACCGCAACCCATGACCATGCCGCCCGCCAGGCAGCGCAGCGAGCGCGGCCAGCTCGGGCGCAGCAGGCGAAAGCGGCCGCGCAGCCAGGCGCCCGCGAGCGCACCGGCGAACAGCAGCAGCGCGGACAGGTTGCCCAGCCAGTCCATGGCGCCGAGGGCGCCGTGCGTCAACGACTCGAGCACCGCGCCATAGCTCCAGCCCGGGTGGCGCGCGTACACGAGGCCACCGAGCAGGCCGGCCGCGGCCGCCAGCCAGCGGCCCTCGAGCCGCCGCCGCCCCAGCAGCACGAGCAGGACAAGCGCAAACACGGCCAGACCGGCCAGCGGCAGGGAGCCCATGCTCACGCGCAGCGCGCCGACCGTGCTCATGCGTGCGGTGACGGATTCAGTCCAGCGCGATCCACAGGCGATACCGGCGAGCGTGAACAGGAAGTTCAGATTCCCGCAGCCCAGATACAGGACGCTGCCGAGATAGCAGCCCCCGTTGAGCAGCGCGCCCACGCCGAGCAGCAGGCCGCCGCCGATGATCCCGGCATGGAAGGGCGCGTGCCCGGGCAGCAGCACCCGGCCGGGCAGCGCGAGCGCCAGCAGCAGCAGCGTGGCGCCGGCCGCGCTGGCCGCGAGCGCGAGACGCTGCGCCCCGCTGCCGTCGCGTGCGCCGATGAGCTGCTGCACGCCCGCGACCGCGCACAGGCTCAGCCGCGACAGCACGCTGCCCAGTGCGAAGCTCAGCACCAGCAGCAGCGCGTCGACGGCCACGACCCCGCCGTTCAGCGCGCCGCGGGAATGCGCAGCGCGACGGCCGGACAGTGGCTGCGCACACCGCGGCCACAGGCACGCAGCGCCAGCTCGCGGGTCAGGCAGACGCGCACTTCCGAAAGTTCATCCCGGTTGCAGGCGACCGTGATGCCGTCCGCACCGAGTGCGGGATTGGCGGCGCGGAAGGCGGCCACAATCTCGGCCGCGCCCATCGCGAGGCTGGTGCGCGGTGCCTCCAGCGCGGGCGGCACCCTGACCGCGGCCAGTGCGCGGTCAGCCGTGCGGAAGAACGCGACCGCATCCAGGCCGCTGCAGCTGCCGTGGCGCTCCCATTCATGCTGCATCAGCCGGGGGCTCGGAAACAGCGTTCGCCCGAGCTGCTGCGCCTCGGCGGACAGCCCGCGATCCCCGCCGGTGGCGCAGTTCTGCGGATAGCCCCCGTCCGCGTTCTGCGGCCAGAGACCGTGCAGCACGAAGCCGAAGCCACGCGTGCACTGCTGTTGATCTTCCGGGTGCGTCAGGCAGTAGCTCGGCGACCATGACAGCGACAGCAGGTAGTAGTCGAACTGTCCGGCGACGGCTGTCGCCGCGGCGTCGTAGTGACGGTGATGCCGGGCCGAGGCCGCGCTCGCGAGCATGCCGGCGACCAGAACACTGAAGGCCAGCGCCTTCGCCCGGCGGCGCAATCCCTGCTCTCTCATGCGTGTGCTTCCCCTGCGATGGCCTGGCGATGGCCTGGCGATGGCGGGCCGAATCATGAAGGAGGTCGGCGCGCACCGCAATCGTCCCGCTGACCCCGCTGCTCGCCTGCAGCTTGCCCGTGTTCCTGGCGGCAGCGGCCGGGCCGCCGCCCGTCGAACCCGACGGGCGTGCAGCGGCCGTGGTGGCGGCCATGCGGCCGGCAGAGCGCACCATCCTGACGTCCGGTGTCATGACCGCGCCCTTCGGCAAACCCAGGCCCTCACGCTATCGATTGTCAATGCGCCATCGCTCGTCACTGAGCTCAAGGGCACAATGGGCACCCATTCATAAGTAGTATTCCGGATGCGCGCGCAAGCAGGTTTCTGAAAGCATTTGCAAAAGTTGAGCTGCTATTGTCCGCGGTAAGAAGCAAGGCAGGCGCTTCATGAGCGACACTGACCGTGAGACCAGGACGGGCCCCGCTGAAGCAGACAACGAACGTGTGCCGTTCATGCAACGGGTGCTCGACAACCACTTTCTGCTGCTGTTCCTTGGCGTCGTGGTTCCCGCAATTCTCTACATCGTATGGGGAATCATGGAATTGGTAGGGATTCCGCTCGCTCCTAGATAGGGAGACAGCCCATGTCCATTGCGCCCCCTTCGGAACGACTGTGGTGGAAGCAGCCGATGCCGCGCGTCGAGGTAGCCTGGATCGCCATCGCCTTCCTTTGGGGCCTGGTCATGTTCTTCATGATGATCTATTGGCACGCGGTCGGGCGGCAGAACCTGGCCAATGTCACCTATCGCACCACCCCGGAGGTGTTCGCGGCCAAGGCCGACTCGATGATCGAGAAATACAAGGTACGCGAGGAAGCCGGCTTCCCGGTTGTGCACCCGCCGCCCGGGAGCGATGTCTACTTGATCGCCCGCATCTGGATGTGGTGGCCAATTCTTGAGCTTGAGAAGAACCAGAGTTATCGACTCCATCTCTCCTCGCTGGATTACTCACACGGTTTCTCGCTGCAGCCGGTGAACATCAACATTCAGGTACAGCCCGGGTACGAACATGTGCTGACGCTGACGCCGAATCAAGCGGGCCAGTTTGGCATCGTCTGCAACGAATACTGCGGGCTTGGCCATCACACGATGGCGGGTCGCATCTACGTCGTGGATCATAGCTGAAGGGGCCGCCAATGACCGCCAGCAGTTCATTCCGAATCTGTCCCACCACCGGATTGAAAGTCGACCTGGGCGCGCAGAGCCTGATACGCGCCAATGCAGTCGCCGCCGTGGTGTTCTTGGCAATCGGTGGGGCGTTTGGCCTCTCGGTAGCGCTGACGCGCTGGCCGGATGTGCATCTGCTGCCGCTGGACTGGTTCTACCTGGCGCTCACCGCACATGGCCTGGACGTGCTGCTGTGCTGGATCATCTTCTTCGAGATCGCGGTACTGTATTTCGCCGGCGCGATACTGCTCGGCTGTCGGCTGGCGGCACCCCGGGTCGCGTGGGTCGCGTTTGCGCTCATGGTCGTGGGGGCCGCGCTCGCCAACGTTACCGTTCTCCAGGGCCAGTCCTCGGTGATGTTCACTTCGTACGTGCCGATGAAGGCAGCGCCCAACTTCTACCTTGCGTTGATCATCTTTGCGGTCGGAGCCCTGATCGCCTGTGGCGTGTTCTTTGGGACGCTGGTGGTCGCCAAGGAGGAAAAGACCTACCAGGGCTCAGTCCCGCTGGTGACCTTCGGTGCCCTCACCGCCGCGATCATCGCCGTGTTCACGCTCGCCTCGGGAGCGATAATCCTGATCCCAACCTACCTTTGGTCGCTCGGCCTGATCAGCAACATCGATCCGCTGATGTACAAGCTGGTGTGGTGGGCCATGGGCCACTCTTCGCAGCAGATCAACGTCTCCGCGCACGTCGCGATCTGGTATGCGATTGCGGCCATCGTCCTGGGCGCAAAGCCGCTGTCGGAAAAGGCCAGTCGCTTCGCCTTTCTGCTCTATATCCTGTTTCTGCAGCTGGCGAGCGCCCATCACCTGCTGGTCGAGCCGGGTCTGAGTTCCGAATGGAAGATTTTCAATACTTCCTATGCGATGTATCTGGCCGTGCTCGGCAGCATGATTCACGCGCTGACCGTGCCCGGGACCGTCGAGGCGGCGCAGCGCAAGCGCGGTTTCGACAAAGGGATGTTCGAATGGCTGCGCAAGGCGCCGTGGGGTAACCCGGCCTTTGCCGGAATGTTCCTGTCGCTGGTGATGTTCGGGTTTCTGGGCGGCATCTCCGGCGTGGTGATGGGCACCGAGCAGATCAATCTGATGATGCACAATACCCTGTACGTGCCGGGTCACTTCCACGGCACCGTGGTCGCGGGCACCACGCTGGCTTTCATGGCCGTGACCTATCTGCTGATACCACTTGTCTTCCAGCGGGAAGTCCGTTTTCCACGGCTGGCGCGCTGGCAGCCTTATGTGTTCGCGATCGGCGTCAGCGGCATCTCGCTGTTCATGATGGGTGCCGGTACGCTCGGCGTGGCACGACGGCATTGGGACATTACCTTTGCCGACGCGGCACTCCCGTACCATTACCCCACAGCGGCCTTCCTGATGCTGACGCTGAACGGTATCTTCGCGCTGCTGGCCGGGCTCGGCGGCCTGATGTATCTGGTCGTGGTGGTCGGCTCGGTGTTCTTCGGCAAGCAGACGGCGGACAGTCCGGTGACGCGACCGGCCCCGGCGCCGGCTTCCGGAGCGGCTGTCGTCGGCGCTTATGGCAGCGCGGGCACGCTGCGGATTCCCGGCACCGTCATCCTGGTCGGGGTATTTTTCGCCGCCTTTGTTCTTTACTACTTCGTCAACTGGAAGTACCTGGCCGAAATCTGGCCGCTGAGGTAACCGCCATGACGCTGCCCCACCTCGCGCCCGCGTACGGCGGCCTGCATCAAGCGGCGGGGCAGCCGCTGCGCGCGGCGTTTTCGATTCTCAAGCCGCGCATCGCACTCGAAATCACGCTTACCGCCATAGCAGGCGCTGCGGTGACGGTGGGGTCAAACCTGCCGCTATGGAAGCTGCTGGTACTGGCGCTGGCCGTATTTCTGTCGGCGGGCGCAGCGGGCGCGTACAACCAGCTGATGGAGCGGGATCTCGATGCGCACATGGCACGGACGCGCGCCCGGCCCTTCGTCACCGGCGAGCTGAGCGGCGGGCTGGGCTGGTTGGTGGCTGTGCTGGCGCTGCTCGTGGTGGCAACCGCACTGGCCGGCACCCTGCTCAACTGGATGGTGGCGTTGCAGGTATTCCTGGGCGCCGTCACCTACGGGGTGATCTACACCAGCTGGCTCAAGCGCCGTACCTGGCTGAACATCGTGGTCGGGGGGCTGGCCGGCAGCTTCGCGGTGCTCGCCGGTGCCGCGGCGGTCGCGCCGCGCCTGACCGACACCGCGTGGGTGTTTGCGGCGGCGCTGTTCTTCTGGACACCTGCACATTTCTGGAGCCTGGCCTACTGCTACAAGCGCGATTACCTCGCGGCGCACGTGCCGATGCTACCCAACAGGCTCGGTGGCCGATCGATGGCCTGGGTGATTCTGGCGCATACGGTGGTGCTCGTGACCCTGACCTTGCTGCCACCGATGACATCGAGCGGCCGGTTCTACACGCTATGCGCCCTGCTCGGTGGCGCCTGGTTTCTGAACACCAGCGTTGCCTTCGTGCGCACCCCGACCCCGGCGTTGGCCTACAGCAATTTTCACGGCTCGCTGTGGCAGCTGGGGCTGCTGCTGCTTGGCGCTATCGGTAGCGGGGTGATTGCCGGTAGATTTGCCGTCTGAGCCATGCCCACCGGACGCACTCCGACCCCGCGGCGCCAGCTCAGCGCACTGACGGCACTGCTCGCGCTCGTGCCGAATGTCACGACACCCAGCGACCTCACGCCGCGCGCGGACGTGCCGCCGGTGACAACCATAGATCCGACCCAGGCTATGCGCGTGAGCCAGGCGGCGATCGGCCGCCAGATCGGCGATTACCGCCTGACGGACCAGTTCGGCCAGCCGCTGGAACTGGCGCGGCTGCGCGGCCGTCCGCTGATCATCAGCTTCATCTACACCAGCTGCTCCTATGTCTGCCCCGCCCTGACCACACGGCTCAGCGCGGTCGCGAAAGTGGCGCGCGACGCGCTGGGGAAGGACAGCTTTTCGATCGTCACCATCGGTTTTGATACGCGCGTCGATACGGCCGAACAGATGCGGCGTTATGCACAGGAGCGGGGCATCCACATGACAGGCTGGTACGTTGCTGCCGCCGACCCGTCCACTATAGCGCGACTCGCGGCCGACACCGGCTTCGCCTATGCGCCCGCTGCGGGGGGCTATGACCACCTTGCGCAGCTCACGATTGTCGACCCGCAGGGCCGCGTCTTCCGTCAGGTGTATGGTCCGGATTTCGAGCCGCCGTTGATCGTGGAGCCCCTCAAGACGCTGGCGCTCGGCGCGGCGCCCACAGCGAGCCCCGCTGCCAACTGGCTCAACGCGGTGCGCCTGATCTGCACCACCTACGATCCCAAGAGCGGGCGCTATCGCTTTGATTACTCGCTGATTCTCGAGATCGTAATCGCGGTCATGTGCACCCTTGCCATTGCGATCTTCGTCGTGCGGGCCTGGAACCAAACGCGTGCGTCGGATGCCGCTCCCTAGGCCGGCATGAATTGGGCCAGACGCGCGGTCCGTACGGTCTTCGAGGCGCTCGAATCCGTCCTCGATTCGGTCTTCGGACCGGAGCTCAACCCGCTGTGCCAACTCGGTGCCCTGGGCTGGTTCCTGTTCTGGATCGTCGCGGCCAGCGGCATTTACCTGTACATCTTTTTCGACACCGGCGTGGTGCAAGCTTACCAGTCGACCGAGGCAATCACCCACGAACAATGGTGGGCGGGCGGCATCATGCGCAGCTTCCACCGTTACGCCTCGGATGCGCTGGTGCTGGTCGCACTGACGCACCTGCTGCGCGAGTTCGGCCTGGATCGGATGCGCGGCAAACGCTGGTTCGCCTGGCTCACGGGCCTGCCATCGATCCTGTTCCTGTACATGTGCGGAATCACCGGTTACTGGATGGTGTGGGACCGTCTGGCGCAGTACGTGGCGCAGACGACCTCGCAGTGGCTCGATGCCCTGCCGATATTCGCAGAGCCGATCGCGCGCAATTTTCTCGACAATGCCAGCCTCGGCGGCCGTTTCTTCACGCTGATGGCGTATCTGCACATCGCCGCGCCCCTGTTGATGCTGCTGGTGATGTGGATCCACATCCAGCGCTACAACCACGCCAGGGTCAATCCACCGCCACGGCTGCAATACGCAATACTCGGTGGATTTACCGCGCTGTCGCTGGCGGTGCCGGCCGTGAGCCAGCCACCCGCGGACCTTGATCAGCTCGCCACCCATGTCGGGCTCGACTGGTTCTACCTCGCGCCGTATCCGCTGATCGACAGGCTGGGCGCGGGCAGCGTCTGGATGATCGTGGCGCTCGCGCTGCTGCTGCTGACGCTACTGCCCTGGCTCCCCCGCCAGCGGCCTGCGCCGGTCGCGGTGGTGAATCTTGACAACTGCAATGGCTGCGCGCGCTGCTTCGATGATTGCCCGTTCAGCGCGATCACGATGGGCCCGCGCACCGACGGCAGCCCTTACAACCAGCAAGCGGTCGTCGAGGCGGATCTGTGCGTGAGCTGCGGTATCTGCGTCGGCTCCTGTCCGACGGCAACCCCGTTCCGGCGCGCGACCGCCCTGGTATCCGGAATCGAGCTTCCGCAACTAACGGTCGCGCGGCTGCGCGATGAGCTTGCCTGTCACGGTGAGCGCGGAGCGCTGCGCGCCATCGCGTTTCGCTGCACGCACAGCGCACCGCTCCGAGCAGCCGTCGCGGATCGGGTGGCCGTGTTTGACTTGCCCTGCATAGCGATGCTGCCGCCGCCGTTTATCGACCACATCGTGTACGATCAACTGGCTGCAGGCGTGCTGCTCGCAGGCTGCAGGCAAGGCGACTGCTACAACCGGCTGGGAATCCGCTGGACGCGACTGCGCATCGCCGGCGCGCGCGACCCCTATTTGCGCGAGCGCGTACCGCGCGAGCGGGTGGCATACTCCTGGGCCGGAGCACGCTCGCCGGCCGTGCATGCCAGCACACTGCAGCAATTTTGCGACTCGCTTGCCGCGCTGCCCCCGCTGCGGCGTGGCACTGTCGTGACCAAGCGCGAGGTCTGGCAGGCTCGAGCCAAGCGCATGGCTTGGCCGCTTCGATACGCGATGCAAGCCCTGGTGCTGTTGCTGGTCGCAGGACTCATTGCAGCACTATCGACCGCGCCGTCCATCCAGCTGCTCGGTCCGCAGGAATCGGTCATCACGCTGAGCTTCTCGCACGCCGCAAAGCGCCGCCACGAGTGCCGTCCGCTCACCGACGCCGAACGCGCGCTGAAGCAGCCCAACATGCAGCACCCGACGGACTGTCCGCGCGGCCGCTGGCCCGTGTATGCCGAACTGGAGCTCGATGACCGGCTGGTCTACAGCGGGCTGCGGCAGCCTGCCGGACTGTGGAAGGACGGCGTGTCGAGCATGTACCGGCGATTTCGCGTGCCAGCGGGGGTACGCCGGCTGCAAGCGCGGTTGCGCGATACGGGCCGGCCCGCCGGCTTTGATTACCAGACCGCGCGCACCGTGGATCTCAGGCCGGCGCAGAATCTGGTGGTCGAGTTCGACCCGCAACAAGGCTTTGAAATCCGCTGATCAGGGGCTGCTCATGACCGGCATTGAATGGCGTCCAGAATTCTCCACCGGCCTGGCCGAGGTGGATCACGAGCACCGGGGTCTGATCGATCTGATCAACGCTGCTCTGGCCAGCTGCGCGGAAGTGCCGGCGGCACGACGGGAGATCGAGGCGGCCCTGGGCGAAATCTACGCGCGCACGACCGCGCATTTCGCGCTGGAAGAGCGGCTGATGGAGCGGCTCGAGTATGATCAACGCAAGGAGCACAAGCATGACCACGAGCGCCTGCTCGAAGATATCCGCGACATCATGGACGGCCTCGGCCACGGCGCCGGTTTCAACCAGGAACTGTTCTCGGCCCGCCTGGTGCGATGGTTCAGCGAACACTTTCGCACTCATGACGCGCGTTTTCACCTGCGGGTGGCCATGAGCCCTTGAGGCTGCCGCTCGATATTTCTACATCGGGGCAACGCAACGCTCTCATTATGTGAATCGCTGGCTGCTGGAGCCTGGGCGCTCGCCAGGCCGCAGGCCTTCCACCAGCGGCCGTTCTGATATGGACCGGTCGCCTATGGGGGCGGCGGTCGCGGGTCGGACGGTGACGCCAGCCGCGCGCGGCGCCGGCCGGTCGCAGTGCCGACCGGCTGCAGGGCCGACCGGCTGCAGGGCCGACCGCCGCGGCACTCAGTGCTGCACGGCGCGGTAGCCGTCGCGCTGCAGCAGCTCCACCAGTCCGTCGCGGCCGATCAGGTGCAGCGCACCGACCACGACGAGATCGTCGTGGTCGTCGTTCATCAGCGCCTCGATCTTCGGCAGCCAGCGGTGATTGCGGTCCGTGGTGAGCAAACGGTACAGCTGCGGTGACTCGGCACTGCCTTCGCGCAGCAGCTGCTCGAGCGCTGCCGTATCGCCGCGCTTCCAGGCACCGACAACCAGGGTCGTTTCCCTGTCCCCGGCGTCCAGTTCCTGAAGCGTGGTGCGCATATAGAGACGCTGCTGCTCCGGTGACAGGTGCGCAAACAGGCCCAGCTGTTCGTCGATCGTTTCCAGACCCGTGATCGGCTTATGATCTGCCTGTGCGCGCTGCGCGAGCTGCATGTCGACACCGGAACCGGCTTCGAAACCCGAGCGGGAGAGCGCCGTCTGCTCGAGCATCAGCGCGGCGAACCAGGGCTGGAAATGCGCCACCAGCTCCGGATCGAGACCCAGCGGCACGGCATGCGCCAGGAACTGCGCATAAAGCTCCGCACCCAGCGCGCCGGCCAGCGACTGGTCTTCGGGCAGGCTGGCCGAGCCCAGACCCGAGCTGAGCCCCTGCAGAGCGTTCACGTCGCTGAGATCGAGTTCCATCACCACGGCACCGGCGCCGGCATAGGCGCGGAGCACGTCGTCGGGCAACACGCTGTCCGCCGCCTTGAGCATGTGCACGGAACCGAGCAGGTAGACCGTATTGTGCCGGCCCTTCACCTCCCAGAACATATGGTGCGCGTCCTGCGCGCGGGCCGGCGCGGCGGCACCCAGCACCGCCAGCCAACCCGCGCACAGCGCGGCCAGGACGGTGGGCCTCCTCCGGACAGGTCGGGTCATGGTTGAAATCCCCAGGCGTCAGGTGGCCCGATCATGGCATTCTAACGCGGCGTCACCGGCGTCATCGCCGGCGGGTCCACACCACGGTACACGCCATGAACCTCCCGAAGGCCAGCGTCTGTCCCCTCGACTGTCCCGACACCTGCAGCCTGTCCGTCACGGTCGACGCGGGACGCGTCGTCGCCGTCAAGGGGTCCAGGGTCAATCCCATCACACACGGCGCCATCTGCGCCAAGGTGGCCCAGGATTACCCGCAATTCGTGCATGGTCCGAACCGCCTGCGCCACCCGCTGCGGCGCAGCGGTCCGCGGGGCACCGGCCGCTTTGAGCGCATCTGCTGGGACGCGGCCCTGGAAACGATACATCATCGGGTCACGCAGGTCATCGACCGCTACGGGCCGCAGGCGGTACTGCCGCTCAACTATGCCGGCCCGCACGGCATGCTGGCCGGCGATTCCATGTCGCTGCGCTTCTTCCACCGCCTGGGCGCCACGCTCCTCAACCGCAGTCCGCTGTGCGGTGGCATCCGCAGCGCCGCCTATGCCGGCACCTTCGGTGCCGTGCCCGGCGTGCCGCTGCAGCAGGTCAGCCTCGCGCAGCTGGTCGTGGTCTGGGGCAACAACGCCAGTGTCTGCAACCTGCACCTCATGCGCCAGATCAATGCCGCCAAGCGGCACGGTGCGCGGCTCGTGGTCATCGATCCGCGGCGCGTCCAGGTGGCCGGGCAGGCGCAGCTGCACCTGCCGGTTCGTCCCGGCACTGATGTGGTACTGGCCTGGGCGCTGGCCGTCGAACTGGAACGCCAGGGCGGCCTCGATCACGCATTCATCGCCGGCCACGTACAGGGGTTTGCAGCCTACATGGCGGCCGCTCGCGCCTATCCACCGGAACGCGCGGCGCAGATCTGCGGCGTCGCCGAGCAGGACATCCGCACGCTCGCCACCTGGTACCGGGAGGCCTCACCGGCCGTCATCGCCTGGGGCAATGGCCTCGAGCGCAATCAGAACGGCGGCGCGGGACTGCGCGCCGTCGCCGCATTGCCGGCGCTCGCCGGCAAATTCGGCGTTCCCGGCGGCGGGCTCGTGGGCGGCGCCGGGCACGCTTTTCCAAAAACGCCCGACCGGCTGACGCGCGCGGATTTGATCCGGCCGGGTACGCGCACGGTCAACATCCTCGACGTCGGCCGCCTGCTGCTCGACGAGCGGCTGAGCCCCCCGCTCAAGGCCCTGTTCATCTACAACCACAATCCGCTCATCGTGCATCCGGACCAGAACCGCCTGCGCCGCGCGCTGTCGCAGGAGGATCTGTTTACCGTCGGCATCGACGTGGCCATGACCGACAGCATGACGTACGCGGATGTGATCCTGCCCGCGAGCACCCATTTCGAGCATGCCGATCTCTACCCGGCCTACGGTCAGCAATACCTGCAGCGTGCCGAGCCGGTGATCGCGCCGGTGGCCGAGAGCCTGCCGAACACCGAGATCTTCAGGCGCCTGGCGGCGCGCTTTGGATTCGATGATCCGGCATTCACGGCCAGCGATATCGAACTGATGGACGAGGCGCTGAATCCCGGCGACCCGCGCCTGCAGGGCCTGCGCCCCAGCCGGCTGCCGGTCGACCTGGCCCTGGGCATGCAATTCGACGGCGCCGAGCCGGCGCTGTTCGTCAACGTCTGGCCGCGGACACCGAGCGGCCGGATCGAACTGGAATCCGCGCTGCTTGCCGAGCGCTACGGCGCCGCGCTGCCCGCCTACCGTCCGCGGCTCTCCACGTACCCGCTGACACTGATCACGCCGGCCTCGGACCGGCGCATCACCTCCACCTTCGGAGGCCTGGCCGCCAGCGATGCGGCACCCGCACTGGAGATGAATCCTGCCGATGCGCTGGCGCGCGGCCTGACCGACGGCGCGCGCGTGCGGGTATGGAACGAGCTCGGCGAGGTCTACCTGCCGCTGCGCGTCACCGATACGATACGGCCCGGCGTCGTCGCTTCGGAAAAAGGCGCCTGGCTGCGCACCGCAGCGAACGGCCAGACGGTGTCCGCACTGGCGCCGGCTCACAAGGCCGATCTGGCCGAAGGGGCCTGCTACAATGACGCCCGCGTCGAAGTGGCCCTGGCGCCGCCATAAGCGAAGGCCTCGCAACCCCACACCGGCGGTACTTCGGCGAGCGTCAGGATCCCGGGCGCCGCCGCGATCACGTAGGGCACGGCATGGATGGCGTGCATGGCCGTGGCCAGGCAACCCTGTTCGGTGTGGACTTCGCCGTGGATGCCGATCTCGATGCGTGCGGCAATGGACGGCGCGCCCTCGATCAGCAGCTGCCAGCCCTCAGCGCCCGGCCAGTGCGGAGCAAGGTCCGCGTCCATGCGGGTGTAATGCTGCATGACGATGCGCGGCTCACCCTGCGCGATCACCCGCACGCCGAAATTCATCGCCCCGACCGTGCCCTTCGGGATCAGGCCGGCCGCCACCTGCAGATCCCGTGTGGCCAGTTCGACATTCCGGAAACACTCGATCCGCTCGTAGCGCAGGCCGGCGGTATCGGCGATCAGCATCGCCGAATGGCGCCACGTCTCGCCCACCAGCTCCGGATTGCTGAAGGCCGGGCGTGGATCGTCGGGCAAATAGCCGAAACCCATCAGCTCGAACATCTGGAAGCGGCTCGGATAAGTGTCGTAGCGCATCACCTCGGAGGCCACGAGGCGGTCGATGCGGCGCGACAGGCGCGTCAGCGTCAGTGCGACCGATTCCGGGACGAATCCCGGCATCACGCCCAGGCCGTGAAAAGTGGCATGACCGGCGGAGCAGGCGTCCTGGAAGCGCTTTTCCACCGCGGCGCCCAGCGATCGGGGATAGATGAAATTCGCCGAAGTCGTCACGACATTCTTGCCGGAGGCCAGCAGCGCGCAGATATCATCGATGGCGCGCGGCACGTCGTTCTCGGCGCCGCCCATGAACAGCACGCAATCCGCGCGCGTCGCCAGGATGGCGGCACGATCAGCGGTGGTGCGGACACCGAGCGTCCGCGTGCCGCACAGGTCGCCCAGGTCGCGGCCGGCCTTCTCCGGCGTATAGACGAAGGCACCCACGAGCGCATAGTCGGGCCGTTCGGCCAGCGCCTGCACGCCGAGGCGCGCCGTATAGCCGGTCGCCCATTGAATCACGCGATAGGTCATTGGCTTCCGCTCCCTCGACAGGTCATCGGCTTCTGCTCCGTGTAGAGGGCGGTGGCAAGCGCCGCCATCACACTCCGAAGCGCACGCAATAGTCCGCGAACCGGGTGCGCAGCCCGGCCCGCGTCAGGCCGTACTGCTCCAGGCTGTAGGTGAGTCTTCCGTGCCGGTGCGCGGCCCCGCCCGGTCCGCTCATCTGCGCCGTCAGCCGCCGGCGGAACCCGTCGCTGAACGGCGCGCCGATCGCCTCGTAGACGCCGCGGATCGTGGCGACCGGATCGCGCACGATGTCCTGGAAACGGATGTGATGCACGCGCGGATCAGCGGTGGCCGGCGAGGCCATGAAATGATCCACGCCCAGCTTCAGCTGCTGCACCAGCGCCTGCGGGTCCATGCGGTAGCGCCCGCGGTTGAAGGGCTGGTACTGCACCTCCAGCAGCGCGATCAGCGACGGGATGTACTCCTCGGGCGAGCGGTGGATCCAGAAGCAGGCGGCATCGGGGTAGACCTCGAGCAGCGCCGGCATCAGGTACTGGTGCATCACGCCCTTGCCCACCCAGCGCCGCGTCGGCCGCGCCCACTGCAGCTGCTGCAACATCTGCTTGTGGAAGCGCAGTGCCGCCACCGGATCCTGGGGCAGCGGGCATTGCGGCAGCGACGGCACCTTCAGGTAGGGCAGCGGGTAGGGCGTATGAAAATCGAAGGCGTGCAGGTATTCATCCTCGGCCTCGGTCTGCGCGCCCTGTTCGAAATAGGGATGTGCCGCCAGCAGCCGCGGCGAAGTGCGCAGGATCCAGCGCACATACGCATCCTCCTCGGCAACCGCCTCGGCGAGCGCGGCCGGGTCCGATCCCGGGGGCGGTGACGGATGACGCACATCCCAGTAACGCGGCGTGCGATGCCCTTCATCCAGGCACAGCAGGTTCTGCACCAGCGTCGTGCCGGCGCGCGCGTTGCCCGCCACGAAGAAGGGCTGCGCGATGCGGCCGCTGAGAATCCGCGGCTCCCGTTCCCAATCGCGCGCCAGCCGCAGGCGCATGGCGACGACGTGCTCCACCTGGGCCAGCGCCTCCGGCCAGCTCGGCTCATCGACGGTTCCAAAGTCATTGAACAGCGCGATCAGGTGGCGGAAGCGCGCCCGCAGGCCCGCGTCCACGAACCGCTCCAGCCGCAGCCCGCGTGCACAGCGGTCAAGCATCGCGTCGGCATCGAAACGGCGCAAGCTGAGGTTCCCCGCTCCGGTTATTCGAGGCGCACGAGGTAACCGCGCCGGCGGTGCTCGTGCAGCGCCGCGCGTTCGGCGGCGGTGACGTAGCGGGTTCCGGGCGGAAGGCGCCGGCGCAGTGCGTCGATCTTGACGAGGTCAGCCCTCACGGCGCCGGCGGTCGCGGCGCCTTCCGGGACATGCTGCCAGCGCAGCAGCACGTCGCCGCTGGCATGGCCCTCGCAGTCCAGCCAGTTGTGCACGCCCGGGTCACGCCGTGCAATGACCCAGCGGTAACGGCCGTCCGCATCGGGCACCGCCTGGCAGTGATTCAGGCTGCTGCTGCGATGGCGGTATTCGTGTGACACGAGCCACAGATCGACCACCTGGATACCGACGTAGCGCGCGCCCAGGCGGTCGGCGTCGATCACCAGCGCCTCGTCGTCGGCCAGCCGATACCAGCCGAGCGCGGCCATCTGGGTCACCAGCCCGCCGCGCCCGCCCGAGGCGCAGGGCGCGGAAATCGTATTGAGCGGCTGGCACTCGAACATGGCGCGCTGTACGCGCTCGAGGAACAGCGCCGCGATCGTGTGCCCGAGCTGCGCCGCGCGTGCGCACGCGGCCTCCAGGCTCCAGGCCGGCGCGGCCGCCGCAGCGGGCGCGTCCGAAGTGCTGAGCTCGAGCCAGGTCGGCCGTTCCGCGTTCCAGTCCGCGAGCGTGTCACGCACCTGCAGCGTTCGCGCGCCGGCGATGCACAGGTGATTGCGCCGCCCGGCCGTCGGCGACGCATCGATGCTGGCCGTGAATCGTCCGGCAGCGTCGATGTCCAGGTCCTCGCGCTTCAGGATCGCCAGCACGTCGGAAATGAAGCCGTCGCCAACCTGACCCGGCAGCGCGCAGATGCTGAAGTCGCACAGCGGCGGCGCCGCGAAGCGGCCGCTGATCCGGTAACGCCGTGCGGGATCGACGCTCGCGAACCGGTAGCAGGTATCGGGGTTATCCTGGCCAAAGCGGCTTCCCGGCACCTTGAGGCCCAGCCACGCGTGCTCGGGAGCGATGCTCCAGATGAAGCCCGCTTCGGCCGGGTCTTCGCCGGCCGCCATCAGCGCCGCATGAAAATACTGCTCACGGACACTGCGCTGGATCAGCGCGTCCTGGTCCGGCAGCTGCGCGTTGGAGGTCGATCGGTACAGCGCGGCCGTCCTGGCCATCGCCGCCGCCACGGGCGCACTCCCGAAGATCCTGAGTGCCTGTTGCTCGGCCGCGCGCTGGCGCGCCGTCCCCAGCACGCCACCGCCCGTGACTGAATCGCGCGCCACGCTGATCCGCTAGTAATAGACCGACATGTAGCCGCCATCCACGAGCAGGTATTGCCCGGTGATGTAGCTGGCCGCCTGCGAACACAGAAAGGCGCACAGTCCGGCGATCTCCTCAGGCCGCCCGAAGCGCTTCATCGGAATCCGGTTGATCAGATCGGCCATGAACTGCTCATAGCCCTGCCCCACCGCCTGCGCGCACTGCCTGAAGAAGGCGGCGTAGTTCTCGCCGGTCTCGATGAAGCCGGGTGGAATGGTGTTGACCGTGACGCCGAAGGGTGCCAGCTCGTCGGCCAGGCTGCGGCTCAGGCCCAGCGCCGAGGGGCGCACCGTATTGGCCAGGACATAGTTGAAACCCATCGCCGACTGCCGTGCCGGCAGGCGCGCGTGACCCGATCCGATCGTGACGATGCGGCCCCAGCCCCTGGCCTTCATGCCGGGCACCACGGCACGCGCAAAATGCGCGAAACCCTTGACCACCGCGGCGAAGCTCGCATCGAAATCCGCATCCGTGAAGTCGCCGAACAGGCCCGGCGGCGGTGCCACCGGCGAGTAGATCGCAATGTCCGGCGAGCCGAGTGCGTGCTCCACGTCTGCAATCATTTCCGGGTAACTGTCCAGCGCCAGCAGGTCGGCGCTGATCGCCGCCGCCGTACCGCCGACGCGGGTGATCGCCGCCACCGTGGCGTCGAGCTGCTCGCGGCCGCGCGCGACCACCGCCACCTTGCAGCCGTTACGGCCAAGCTCCTCCGAAATGGCGCGGCCAATGCCATGTGAGCCGCCGGTCACGACGGCGACCTTGCCCCTGATCCCCAGATCCATCGTTGTTCTCCCCCCTTGCGGACTTCTGGCCGATCTGTTTCCGGGTGATCTATGGCACCCGGCACAAGGGCGCGCACCTGCCCAAAGAAAGGTGGGCGCCTGGGCGCCAGGGTTCGTTCAGCAGGTGCTTCCGGATGATTCGCAGCGCCGCACTCTTCTACCCTTTATACCCTTTGGCTTCGCCCAAGTGCGGCCCCAGTGCGACAAGGTCTGCCGCTGACAAGCGATCGGCGCTGATGAATTTCTGTTGCCAGTAAGGGTACTGGAGCGGAGGTCGGCTGGCTTGCTCCAGTTGCGCAATCTCCGCAGCGCTCAACACCAGCCCTGCGGCACGCAAATTCTCCTCAAGCTGCGCCGTAGTGCGCGCGCCCAAGATGACAGAGGTAATACCCGGTCGCGATAACAACCACGCCAGAGAGACCTGCGCGGGTGGCACGCCGCGCTGTTCGGCTATGGCCATCACTACTTCAACGATGTCATACAGCCGTTCACGGTCCGGTACCGGTGGGATTTTCCAGTTGGCAACGCGCGTTCCCTCCGGTTCAGGCAGGCCACGGCGGTATTTCCCGGACAAAAGGCCTCCAGACAGGGGGGACCATACCAGCGTACCTACGCCCTGATCCACGGCGATGGGCAACAGCTCGAATTCCGCATCGCGACATTGCAATGAATAATAGATCTGGTGAGCGGCAGGTCGAATCAGGTGGTGCGTGTCCGCGGCGGCCAGCATCTTCATGATGTGCCATGCGGAGAAGTTGGAAACACCCGCGTAGCGAATCTTTCCGGAACGCTGCAGATCGTCCAGAGCCCTCAATGTTTCCTCCATCGGAGTAATGCCATCCCACCCATGAAGCTGATAAAGATCGACGTAATCGGTGCCGAGCCGCTTGAGGCTGGCATTACAGGCTTCGATAATGTGATGGCGGGAAAGCCCAACATCATTGGGGCCGGGCCCCATTGGAGCTCTCACCTTGGTCGCGACTATCACCCGGTCGCGACGTCCGACCAGTGCCTGACCAAGAATTTCTTCGGATCTTCCGAAGGAGTAGATATTCGAGGTATCGACCATGTTGACGCCGCAGTCCATCGCTCTATCGAGCTGCCGCCGCGCTTCATCAACCTCTACGGATCCGATGTGTGAAAACATATCCACGCCACCCCATGTCATCGTTCCCACAGTCAGCGACGACACCATCAGACCGGTATTGCCAAGTTGTCGATACTGCATGACTCGTTGCTCCGGAATAGTCAGCTACATCGGGTGGTGACAGCCCGACCGGTCGGTTTCTGCGTCAGCAGCGAGGCGATAGGGCCGGAAGAATTCCCGGAGGTCCTGCGTCAACAGGGCAGGATTCTCAACGCCGGGAAAATGTCCCCCTTTGGTGGCGATCCGCACAGAAGCGACGGTGTAGGCTCTGTCGAGCCATTGTCGAGGCGGCGCGACGACGATGTCGTTCGGAAACAGAAGGAAGCCGGCCGGCGTCTCGATCTTCTGACCGGCAGGGAGGCGATAGCCGCTCCTGTCGCGGAACGATTGATACAGCCAGTGCACCGGATGGGACAGTCCCAGCCAATAAGGCATGATGTTCAACAGCAGATGGTCGGCATCGATTGCCGCCAGGGTTGGCGCCCCTGGGCTGGTCCAGCCGTGAAATTTCTCCACGATCCACGCCGCCAGGCCCACCGGGGAATCGGCCAGCGAGAAGCTCAGCGTAGCAGGCTTCTCGGCATGGATGGCCTGATACGCATCCTCACCAGCCATGCGATTGCGTTGCTGCTCGATATAGGCCAGCTCCTCATCGTCCGGCGGGCAATCCGCCAGCGTCCAATCGGCAAACAGCACGGCCGTGTTCAGATGGATGGCCGGAAAATGCGGATTCGCGTCCAGGCCCATCCACGACGCAATGGTGGCGCCGGTATCGCCACCGTGCGCGACATAGCGGTCAAAGCCCAGCACGTCGTGCATCAGCTTGTGCCAGGCTCCCGCCAGTGCGCGCGGCGTCAATACCTCGGACGGTGCGGGCGAAAGGCCGAAACCCGGAAGACTGGGCACCACCACGGTGAACGCATCTGCCACCGACCCGCCATGCAGATCGGGATGAGCCAGTGGGTCGATCAGGGCCAGCAGCTCGAATACGGACCCCGGCCAGCCATGGCTCAGGACGATGGGCAGCGGATTGTCGCCCGAGCCGCGCTCTACGATGACATGAAGATCCAGGCCTTCGACATCCGCCCTGAACTGCGGATACGCATTCAAGCGTGCCTCCCAGGCGCGCCAGTCGAATGCGTTCCTCCAGTGATCGACGAGCCCTTGCAGGAACGCAGCGTCGGTTCCCCATCGCCAGCGACTGCCGGGCGCCGGTATCGGCCAACGGGTGGCATCCAGGCGGCGGTTAAGGTCGTCGAGCACGCTATCGGGCACCGACAGGCGGAAGCGTGTCAGATGCGGCGATGTGAACATGACTTGCAACTTCCTACCCCGTGTCGTATCGCGATCCCTGACGGGCGCCTGCAACTCGAGTTGATCGCCGCGAACCGCTCGGTCAAGCTTTCAGCCGGCTACCACCGCCGGCGCATTTGCGCGCCGCGGCGCCGTTGCCGCAGAACATCTTGTCGCTGTTCAGTCGATATCGTGGGCGTAGCGGCGGGGAGATGATTGCGAACCTCCGCAAAGGGGACAATCGACACGACCGGTTCCGGACCGGAACTGGCGCCGGTCCAGCGCAGCATCAACGATCCTTCCAGGTGGCCTGCGGTATCGATCCAATTGGGTACACCCGGATCACTGGGGGTGATCACGGCTCGGAACCGCCCGTCGCTATCGATGGTCGCCTGAATCCCATTCAGGCTGCTCTGGTGGTTGATCCAATCAATGGTATTCCACAGCACATCATTGACCTGGATATTCCAGTACAGAACCCGATCGGGTAGCGCTGTATCGACGATCATGGCCTCGCCCGGTGCCAGCCGGAAAATGCCCTGATAATAGTGCTGACCGGCAACGCCGCCCCGTCCGGCCCAGTCGTCGTGCTCAAGCCGATTGACATAGCCTTGTTGGCGATGGCGCTGATTGTATCCGAGTGCGAAGCGCGCATAGCGCTCGACAAATGAGGCCAGGCGCTCGAGGTGCCGCGCTATGTCGGCCGCTTGCTTCCGCCGGGGAAACATCGGGCCGTCGAGCCGCTCTATCGCTATGGCGCCATCGTCCTCCTCGCCCCAGCGATACGACGCGCGTCTCATCGCGGCCGACGTGGCGCGTGGATCGAGAGGGAACCAGTCGCCCTCATAATTGCTCGGTCGCTCCGCGCTCAGCAGGATGCTGAACTGGCCGTCTGCGGTCAGCGTAAATCTATCGACATCCAGCAGGCCGACCGACGGACCCAGGTCGTCCATGACGCCCAGGCCGCCCGCGACGATGTCGACGAAAACAAAAGCCGAAGTGCCACGCCTGCCAGAAAGCTGGTAACGCCCGGTACCATCGATACGGGTGTAGCCGTAGACAAAATCGGGATTGGCGCCGACGGTGTTGAGCACGCTGCTGACCGCCGGGACGAAGTCGGGGAAGTCGGGATCGCTGAAGGCGCTCTGATATCCCGTCGCGAGCGCTGCAAACAGCAGCCGCTGCGCTTGCTGACGAACGAGGGGATCTGCCGGGTTGGCGAGGCGCTCCAACGCCGCATCTGCCTTGGCCATGATTGCCAGGTAGTCAGCCCAGCCGGGCAGTTTGCCATTCAGATTCAAAGCACACCTCGATAGACGCTGCGCCAGCGTGTCAGACCAGCCACAAAAGAACCGCGCTGGCCAGCAGTGCGTGCTCAGACATAGGCACGGTACATATCGATGTAATCGCTGTAGACCTCGTGAATGCCGGCTTCGGTCAAGCCGAAATCCTCCATACGGTACGTGTGCCTGCCGTGCTTGTCAGAGGGATTGGCGGCCAGCCATTGGCGCATGTTCCGTTCAGCGATCGGCGTGAAGTCCTCGCCTGTGTATGCGTAGATGCTGCGCGCCGCCGCGACCGGATCGGCCGAAATATCCTTGTAGCGCATATCGAATACCTTCAGCTCCGGGTGTGCCTTGCGGTACGTCATCATTTTCACCTGACCATCGTGCCAGAGATGCAGCATCTCCTGGCCCAGCTCGATCGGGTCCTGATGGACATAGGAGACACTGCGGATCACACGCATCAATTCCGATTGCGATGCCAGCACCGTGGCCGGATCGCGGTGCGGCTGCACCAGAATCGCGTCGGGGTAAACCGACAGCAGCTCAGGCAAGTGGTACATATGCTCCTGCACCTTCAGAACCCAGCGTTTGCGCGGGTTGTGCCAGGTCAGGTGCTGGAGCCATTTCTTGTGAACCTCATAGCCGAAATTGCTGCAGCAATCACGGTACCAGCGGTAATGCGACGGCACGCGAAACAGCATCGCTGGATTCACGCTGACGAAAGAGGTTTCGAGGATGAATCCGCATTCCTGCGGAATCGTCGATCCGACAGGGTGCGCCTTGCGCACTCCGGCCCACTCGCCGGCAAAGGCTGCGTCGACATAGTCATCGAAAGCCTTGATGCGAGCATCGGTCTCGAAGCTCGCTTGTTCCGGCGGCGGTGATGGCGCGGCAACTTCCCAGCTGAGTGGCGTTCGATTGTCCGGATCGACACTCATCAGCGCGTGCAGCAGGCTGGTGCCGCAGCGCGGCATGCCGAGGATGAAGATCGGACGCTCAATCTTCACACGGGCGATTTCCGGATAGCGCTCCCGATCATCATAGATCGCCTGCAGCCGGCGCAGATTGTCCTGGTAATACGCCTGGGCGCGCGCAAAACCGGCTTCGGTGAGGCGTGGGCGCTCTTCGATGAGAGCGACGACGGCCGCGCTCAGCGCCGGGCGCAGCTTGCCGATATCCTCGGCGGGCAGGCGCATCGGCGCCAGCAACTGGTCGAGCATTTCGGTGACGGCAGGAGAAACCGACATATCCGGCATGGCTGTTCTCACGCTTTGGTTGGGCACTGCATGGGCCCGGGGCATCTAAGCTGGACAGAGTCTGCACGAGGCCCTTGGTGCAGGCGCCGCGATGTTCTTCTCAGATCCAGACCTTCGTTGCTGTTGCCGCTCGCACTGAATCGCTGCGCGCAGGATGCGCCCATGGACTGATCTGACAGCGAGATCTACCATGCAACTCGGACTCCCGCAAGTGGCGAACGACAACGTCTGCAGGCTAGATGTCGAGGTTCGAGACCGCCAGGGCGTTCTTCTCGATGAACTCGCGCCGCGGCTCCACCTGGTCGCCCATCAGCGTGGTGAAGATCTCGTCGGCGGCGACCGCATCGTCGATCCGCACCTGCATGAGGCGGCGGGTCTGCGGATTGATGGTGGTATCCCACAGCTGTTCCGGGTTCATCTCACCGAGGCCCTTGTAGCGCTGGATCGCCTGGCCCTTGCGCGCCTGGTCGAACAGCCAGCGCATGGCCTCCTTGAAGGATCCGACCTCGAGGCGATCGTCGCCGCGGGCCACCACGGCCCCCGGCCCGATGAGGCCGGCCAGCGTCCGGCCCAGGTCCGCGATGCGGTGATATTCGGCCGACTCGAAGAATTCGCGCGGCAGGTGCTTATCCGTCACCGAACCGTGCTCGGTGCGATGCACGACGATGCGCGCGGCGTGCCCGTCGCTGGCCGGCCGGACGTCGGCGCTGAAGCTGCGTGAGGAGTCCGCGGCGGCGTTCAGGGTCTGGGCCAGCGCGACGCACCAGCCGTTGAGGAATCCGGGACGGTCGAAGCTTTCCAGCGTGACCTCGGGCTGGTAGATCAGCGCGTCGAGCAGGCGCTCGTCGTAACGCCGCGCCCAGCGGCGGATGATGGCCTGGACTTCCATGTATTTGCGCGCCAGCTGCTCGAGCGCGGTACCGGTGATCGGGGCAGCGCCGGCGGCGACCTGAAGCGAGGCGGCATCGAGGGCGCTGGAGAGCAGCAGCGCGTTGAGCTCGATCTCGTCCTTGACGTAGGTCTCCGTCTTGCCGCGCTTCACCTTGTAGAGCGGGGGCTGCGCGATGTAGATGTGCCCGCGCTCGATCAGCAACGGGATCTGCCGGTAGAAGAAGGTCAGCAGCAGCGTGCGGATGTGCGACCCGTCGACGTCCGCGTCCGTCATGATGATGACGCGATGGTAGCGGAGCTTGTCGATGTCGAATTCATCGCGGCCGATTCCGCAGCCCAGCGCGGTAATCAGCGTGCCGACCTCGGCCGAGGAGATCATCTTGTCGAAGCGGGCACGCTCGACGTTGAGGATCTTGCCCTTCAGCGGCAGGATGGCCTGCGTGCGCCGGTCGCGGCCCTGCTTGGCGGAGCCGCCGGCCGAGTCGCCCTCGACGATGAAGATCTCGGACAGCGCCGGGTCCTTCTCCTGGCAGTCGGCGAGTTTTCCGGGGAGGCCGGCGATATCGAGCGCGCCCTTGCGGCGCGTCATCTCGCGCGCCTTGCGCGCGGCTTCGCGGGCGCGAGCCGCATCGATGATCTTCGCGACGATGGCCTTGGCCTGGGCCGGCTGCTCCAGCAGGAATTCCCCGAGCTTGGTGGCCACCGCGGTTTCCACCACGCCCTTGACCTCCGAGGAGACCAGCTTGTCCTTGGTCTGCGAGGAGAACTTCGGATCCGGCAGCTTGACCGACAGAATGGCGGTCAGGCCTTCGCGCGCGTCGTCACCCGTGGTGGCGACCTTCTCCTTCTTGGCGGCTGATTCCTTTTCGATGTAGTCGTTGAGCGTGCGCGTCAGTGCCGCCCGGAAACCGGACAGGTGCGTGCCGCCATCCTTCTGCGGAATGTTGTTGGTGTAGCAGTACATGCTCTCCTGGTAGGAGTCGTTCCACTGCAGCGCGACCTCGACGTTGATCAGGCCTTCCTGGGTGCGAAACCAGAACACGCTTTCGTGCGCTGGCGTACGACCTCGGTTCAGATGCTTGACGAAGGCCTGCAGACCGCCCTGGTGCTGGAAGACATCGTGCTTGTCTTCGCGCTCGTCGGTCAGTTCGATGCAGACGCCCGCATTCAGGAACGACAGCTCGCGTAAGCGCTTGGCGAGCGTCTCGTAGATGAACTGGATGTTGGTGAAGATCTGGGCACTGGGCCGGAAGCGGATGGTCGTGCCCCGCTCCGTTGTCGGGCCGACCTCGGCCAGTGGGGCGACCGGTTCGCCGAGGTGGTACTCCTGACGGTGCATCCGTCCTTCGCGGCAGATGGTGAGCAGCAGCGTGTCGGAC
>Ga0075017_100000277_pt1 | contig 26687 bp, 30 predicted proteins | sample AleBraG_ABR_2012_FD_71475 | JGI IMG/M metagenome (GOLD analysis project Ga0075017, IMG submission 71475) | Freshwater sediment microbial communities in response to fracking from Pennsylvania, USA - Alex Branch Run_MetaG_ABR_2012 | ecosystem: Environmental > Aquatic > Freshwater > Creek >... | reverse complement strand
TCTCCATGGTGCTGCCGTCGCTCGTGCCGTCGCTGGGTCGGTCCGACGAGGGGTGGGCACGTCGGGTCGAGGTGTGGCGCGACCCGAGGGTGCTCCTCGGCGGTTCGGATGCCGGCGCCCATCTCGACCTCATGTGCCACGCGAACTACCCGGCCGTCGTGCTCGGCGAGGTCGTGCGCGACCGGGGTCTCCTCTCGATCGAGGAGGCGGTCGCGATGATGACCGATCGCCCCGCGCGCCTCTACGGATTGCGCGGCCGCGGTCAGGTGCGCGCAGGCTGGTGCGCCGACCTCGTCGTCTTCGACCCCGCCCTGGTCGCCACCGAGCCGGCGGAGCTGCGCCACGACCTGCCCGGCGGCGCCCCGCGACTCCACGCGACGGCGCGCGGCATCGGACACGTGCTCGTGAACGGGGTCGAGGTCGCGCACGACGGCGTGATGACCGACTCCCGCCCCGGCACGGTGCTGCGCTCGGGGCGCGACACCGAGACGGTGACCCTGGCCGACGTCAGGCGGTCGCGCCCCCGTCGATGACGAACGCGGCGCCGGTCACCGCCGCCGCGTCGTCGGAGGCGAGATAGGCCACGGCCGTCGCCACCTCCCCGGCGTCGAGCACTCGCCCGAGTGGAGAGGCGTTGCGCGCGAACAGGCGCTCGGCGCCCTCGGGGAGCGTGAGGCCGCGCAGCATCGGTGTGTCGACTGCCGAGGGGCAGACCGCGTTCACGCGCACGCCCGCGCCGGCGAGCTCCACCGCCATCGACTTCGTGAGCATGATCAGCCCACCTTTCGACGCGCAGTATGCCGCGTTGTACGCCGTCGCCCGCAGGCCTGCGGTGGACGCGAGGTTGACGATGTTCCCCTTCGACGCGAGGAGCGCAGGCACCGCGGCCTGCGACAGCAGGAACGCGCCGGTGAGGTTCACTGCGATGATCCGCTGGAACTCGACCGGCGGGAGCTCCGTGATCGGCCAGAAGCCGCCGATGCCCGCGGCGTTGACGAGCACGTCGAGGCGTCCGTGCTGCTCGACGGTGGTTTCGACCGCACGTCCGCAGGCATCGGGGTCGGTGACGTCGGCGGTGAGCAGGCCGACGACGTCGTTGCCGCCGACCACGTCGAGCGCGACGACGGTGGCGCCTTCCGCGGTCAGGCGTTCGGTGACGGCGCGGCCGATGCCCCCGGCCCCGCCCGACACCAGTGCGACCTTGCCTGCGAAGCGATCCATCCGGGGACGATACGACAGGGGGACGAGGCGCGACAGGAGGGGTACCGTGGTCGGGTGCCCACCACCACCTGGTTCCCCGAGGTCGGCGACGGCCGCACGTTGCTCGAACGCGTCGCGGCGCTCCGGCCCGCGTACGCCGACGCGCTGCGCGACGTGGAGGCCGCGGTCTGGGATCAGGACGCCGTGGAACCGGAGCTGCTCGAGCTTTGTCGCCTGCGCATCGCCCAGATGCTCGGCGCCGACGCGACCGCCACCCAGCCGCCGGTCGCGGTCCCGCTCGGTTCGGACCTGGTCGCGGAGTTGCGCCAGTGGCCCACGAGTGGCGCCTTCACGGAGCGCCAACGCGTGGGCCTCGGCTTCGCCGAGCAGCTCGTGGTCGACGCGCAGGGCGTGAGCGACGAGCAGGCCGCGTCGGTGATCGCCAGCCTCGGTGACGGCGGCTTCCTCGTGCTCACCTACGCGTGTGGCTTCTTCGAGACCACGCAGCGCGCGTCGATCGTGTTGGGAGCGCAGTGATGAGCTCCGAACCGCGCACCCCGCTGGGCCTTGCCGATGTCGCGCCCGAACTGCACGCGGCCATGATGAACTTCATGGCCGTCGCGTATCCCGGGACGGTCGACATCGTCACGCGCGAGCTCGTGCGCATCTACAGCGGGCGTGAGTCGCACTGCCGCATCTGCCGGAACTTCCGGCTGCGCGTCGCGATCGACCGTGGCTTCGACGAGTCGATGGTCGACCAGATGGACGACCTCGACACGAGTGATCTCGCACCGCACCAGAAGGCCGCGTTGCGCCTCGCCCACGACTTCCTCGGCGACCCGCACGCGTTCGACGCCGAGGCGCAGGCCGAGCTGCTCGCGCACTTCACGCCCGAGCAGGCCGCCGAGCTGTTCCTCGACCTCGTGCGCTTCCGCCCGGGCTCGAAGCTCACGGTCGTCGCGGGCGACGAGCCCGCGGACGAGGGCCTGATCTACAGCTAGAACACGTCCAGGTCGCGGCCTTCGTCGGCGCTCGTCATCGCCAGCGGCGCGAACCGCCGGTGCGTGAACCACCAGCGGCCGTCGATCCGCGCGTACTCGTCGCGGTAGAGGCCGTAGAGGCAGAGCAGCCGGTGGTGCTCGCGGTCCTGGTGGAGCTCGTGGAACCACACGCGGCCGGAGGCGCGGTCGGGTGCTGCGGGGTCGACCGCGGCGACCGCGTTGGTGACCACGAACTGGAAGAACTCCAGGTGCGCGATGCGCTCGGCCACGTACGCGCCGAACGCCGCGGGCCCCAAAATCTCCTTCGTCCGTCCCGGCAGCTCCATCACCAGCATGATGTCGGGCACGAACAGCTCGGCAAGCTCGGCGAACGCCTGCCGGTTCACGACGTCGGCGTAGGCGTGCTGCAGCCGGAGGAGGGCGGCGTCGTCGTCGTCGATCGGCATCGTGTGCCATCCTCTCCGCCGGCGCACATGGGCGCAACATCACAACGAGGAGACGTGCCGGTGGCGAAGCTCGGCCTGTTCATCGACCTGCGCAACCCGCCCGGGTGGCACCAGGACCCGCACCGTCTCTACTCGTTCACGCTGGAGCTCTGCGAGGAGGCCGAGCGCCTCGGCGCCGACAGCGTGTGGCTCTCCGAGCACCACGGCTTCGAGGACGGCTACCTCACGCAGCCGCTGCCGTTCGCCACCGCGATCGCGGCGCGCACGCATCGGATCCGCATCGGGACCGCGGTGGTGATCGCGCCGTTGCGCGAGCCGGCGCTGCTCGCGGAGGAGGCCGCGCTCGTCGACATCGTGTCGGGCGGCCGGCTCGACCTCGGCCTCGGCGCGGGCTACCGCCTGCCCGAGTACGAGCTGTACGGCAAGGACATGAGGGCGCGCTACGACGCGCTCGACGACACCGTGCGCCAGGTGCGCGCGCTGTGGCGGAAGGGTCGCGTGTCGCCCGCGCCGGTGCAGGACCCGGTGCCGATCTGGATGGGATACCAGGGCCCGAAGGGCGCGCGGCGCGCCGGCCTGCTCGGCGAGCACCTGCTGTCGGCGCAGCGCGCGCTGCTCGAGCCCTACCGGCAGGGGCTGGTCGAGGGCGGCCACGACCCCGCGATCGCGAAGATGGCGAGCATGGTGCCGGTGTTCGCGACCGAGGACCCGGAGCGCGACTGGCCGACGGTGGCCCGGCACCTGCAGTACCAGGTCGACTCCTACCTGTCGTACGGCGTGGAGGGCACCGGCAACTCCGCGCCGCCGCCGCTCGACACCGAGAAGGCGCGCACCCGCGGGCTGGGCAGGGGGCTCAGCGGCATCGTGTGCGACACCCCCGACGTGGTCGCCGCGCGCATCCACGAACACCTCTCGGGGTTGCCCGTGGACACGGTGTTCATGTTCGCGTCGATCGCGGGCATGCCCGAGGCGATGGTCCTCGAGCACACCCGCGTGCTCTGCGAAGACGTGCGGCCGTTGATCGCCGGGCTCTGATCTCAGCCCCCCGCCCCCCGCCCGGGGCCGGTCCGTCGACCATGACCATCCACGGCACGCCGAACCAGGCGAGGTGGGAACGGATGGCCATGGGATCCCGGTTCGGGAAGCGGCGTCGGAAGGTTGGACCGGATCGGGTGCCGCGAACTCGTTGCGGGTCGGATCGAAAGAGCTAGAGGATTTCTTGCCGGCGCCGGGAGTGCTCCGTAGTATCCCCGCCCGATGGCGACTCCTCCTCCTCCTCCTCATCCTCCGGGCGCTCCTCTCGGCCTTCCCCTGGCCGGGCCGGGAGAGCCCTTCGAGATCGTCGAGGAGGACGTCCTCGGCGAGCGCATGGCGGTGTACCGCAACCGGGCCCGCTCCTTGCGCGAGGTGCTGGCCCGCTCGACGGCGCACGGCGACGCCGTCTACGTGGTGTGCGGCGAGGAGCGGGTCACCTATGCGGAGCACCTCGAGCGGGTGGCTTCGTTCGCGACCGTCCTCCGTGACGAGTACGGCGTCGGGCGCGGGGACCGGGTCGCGATCCTCGCCGCCAACTGCCCCGAGTGGATCGTCGCGTTCTGGGCGACCGTGAGCCTGGGCGCGGTCGTCGCCTCGATGAACGCGTGGTGGGCCGACCCGGAGCTCGAGTACGCGCTGGGCCACAGCGAGCCCACGGTGGTGGTGGCCGACGCCGACCGGCTCGCCCGCGTGCGCGCGGTCGCGCCCGACGCGGTCGGCGGGTCGTTCCGCACGATCGAGACCGGCGCCGAGTTCGCCGCGCTGGTGGAGCGGGGCCGGGGCACGGCACCCCCCGATACGTCGACACTCCCCGATACACCGACACTCCCCGATACACCGACACTCCCCGATACACCGATCGCGGAGGACGACGCCGCGGTGCTCCTCTACACGAGCGGCACCACCGGGCGGTCGAAAGGCGCGCTCGCGTCGCACCGGTCGATCTGCGGGATGATCACCTCGAGCCACCACTCCGGCGCGGTCGCGATGCTCGCGGCTACCGAAGCCGGTGCCACCGACCCGTCCGCGACGCGTGCCCCCGGACAGAGCGTCGCGCTCGTGACCGTGCCGCTGTTCCACGCGTCGGGTCTCTACGGGTTCGTCGTGCTGCAGCTCGTGAGCGGCGGACGCGTCGTGCTGCGCCCCGGCCGTTTCGATCCCGATGACGTGCTGCGCCTCATCGAGGAGGAGGGCGTCACCATGTGGTCGGCGCTCGGCAGCATGGGACCGCGCGTCGCGGAGCGTGCGCTCGCCTCCGGCCGCGACACGTCGAGCCTCACGGTGCTCGCGGTGGGCGGCGCGCCGGTGAGTCCGGCGCAGCAGGAGATGTTGCGGGAGGCCTTCCCCCACGCGCAGAACTCGGTGAGCATGGGGTACGCGTCGAGCGAGTCGGTGGGCACGATCACCCGGACCGGGGGCACCGAGATGCGCGCGCACCCCACCTCGGCCGGGCGCGTGCTGCCGACGGTGGAGTTGGAGATCCGCGGCCCCGACGGCGTGGCGCTGCCAGACGGCGTGGAGGGCGAGATCCACGTGCGCAGCCCGTACCTGATGCTCGGCTACTGGCGCGACCCGGCCGCGACCGACGAAGTGATCAAGCCGGGCCGTTGGCTCGCCATGGGCGACGTCGGCTCGGTGCGCGACGGGCGCCTCTACATCAACTCCCGGGCGCGCGACATGATCCTCGTGAACGCGGAGAATGTGTTCCCCACCGAGGTGGAGTTCCGCCTCGACGAGCATCCCGCCGTGCGCGAGTGCGCGGTCGTCGGCGTGGACGACCTGATGACCGGGCAGGCGGTGTGCGCGGTCGTGGTGCTCGACCCGTCCGCCGCGGTCGTGGAGGATGACCTGCGGGCCTGGTGCCGCGACGGGATGGCCGGGTACAAGGTGCCCACACAGTGGGTGCTGCGCGACGAACCGCTGCCGCGCAATCCGTCGGGCAAGGTGCTCAAGCGCGAGCTGCTCCGGGAGTTCAGTGGTGCCTGAGCGCGATCCGGGTGCCGGGTGGTTCGACGGCCGCGTCGCGGTGGTGGTCGGCGCGGGGGCCGGGCTCGGCGCCACGCTCGCCCGTCGATTCAGTGCTGCGGGTGCGCGTGTCGTACTGGTGGCGCGCAGCGAGGCGTCGCTGGCAACCTCGTCCGCCGCCGCGCGCGACGCGGGCGGTGATCCGGTCGCGATCGCGGCCGACGTCACGTCGATCGAGGACGTCCGCCGTATGGCCGACACGGTTCGCGAGCGGCTCGGTGGCGCCGACGTGCTGGTGAACACCGCGTTCGCGAGCCTGCCGCGACGCAACATCGTCGATCTCGACGACGCCGGCCTCGAGGCATGGCGCAAGGCGGTGGAGATCGGCGGCTACGGCACCCTGCTCGCGTGCCGCTTCGTCGCGCCCTTCATGGTGGAACGCGGGCGTGGCGCGATCGTCAACGTCACGTCGATGTCGAGCCGCATCGGGTTCGCCGGCCGCAGCGAGTACGGCGCCGGGAAGGCCCAGGGCCACAAGATCGCACAGTCCCTCGCCGACGAGCTGGGGCCGCTGGGTGTGCGGGTGAACTGTGTCGCGCCCGGACACATCTGGAGCGACGTGCTCGAGCGGTTCTACCGCTCACTCGCCGAGCAGCGCGGTGTGGCCTACGAGGAGATCCTCGAGGAGTTCACCCGCGAGATGGCGCTGCGCCGGATCGTCACCGAGGACGAGGTGGCCAACGCGGTCCTCTTCCTCGCCTCCGACCTCGCGTCGGGGATCACCGGCGCCGTGCTCGACGTCAACGCCGGGCACCTGTTCACGCCCTGAGCCACCGGCGTCATCCATCTGTCACCCTTCCCGGGTGATGCGACCTCGGCCCGCGGCGGCGAGGATGGCCGCGGACGACGACGAGAGGAGCCCGGCATGGGCCTGCGCGACCGCATCGAGGAACGCCGTGGTGGCAGCGACGAACCCGGCGAGACCCACTACCAGATGCGCGAGAAGATGTTCTCGATCGGTGACGACTACTGGATCGAGAACGGCGCCGGCCAGCGGGTCGTGAAGGTCGACGGCAAGGCCCTGCGCGTGCGCGACACCCTCGTGCTCGAGGACACCTCCGGCAACGAGCTGTACAAGGTGCAGGAGAAGAAGGTCCGGGTGCGCGACACCATGGAGGTCGAACGGGGTGACGACACCGTCGCCACGGTCAAGAAGGCGCTCGTGTCACCGTTGCGTGATCGCTTCTCGATCGACCTGCACGGCGGGTCCGACCTCGAGGCCAAGGGCAACATCGTGGACCACGAGTACACGATCGAGCGCGACGGCGACCGCGTTGCCGAGGTGTCGAAGCGCTGGTTCCGCGTGCGCGACACCTACGGCATCGAGATCGAGCCTGGTCAGGACGTCGCGCTCGTCCTCGCGGTCACCGTGTGCATCGACCGGATGACCCACGACTGACCGGCTGAGGCCCGAGGGTCAGAGGCTCACCAGACGGACGACGCCGTCCACCACGAAGTACACACCGAAGCCGACCAACGGCACGAACGTCGCGACTGCTCGGTGGTCCTTCCACCACGACTGGGCCATGGCCATCCACTCGCCGGCGCGGGAACCCCACACCACCGCGAGCAGCACCGGCACCCACACGAGGGCCGTGGCCAGCGCCACGAAGACCGCCACGAGGCCCGCCTCGCCGGTGCCCGACACCGACGACGCGGCGATCGCGCCGGCCGCGAGCACGGTGAGGACGAGTCGTTTGGGGCCGACCACGAGAAGGGCGCCGGCACCGGCGAGCGCACCGGGCCGCAGCGCGCCGATCCGGGTGAGCATCGCCGTCTGGCGCGCCCGCAGCTTCTGGGCCAGTGGGCCCGCGTGGGAGGCCAAGGGTTCGGGATGCGGTCGGCGCACCTCACGCGCGCCGACGAGCAGCGCGCACCCGAGCAGGATGGTGATCACGGCCTGCGCGGCCGCGTGGGCCGACCCGGTGCTCGGCACGGTCTGCAGCCCGAGCACCAGGGCAAGCACGAGCACGACCACCTGCGTGGCCAGGAAGCCGACGGCGAAGATGATGCCGTTGCGCCGGCTGTGCCCGGAACGCAGCACCACGACGACGGCGGCTGCGGCGACCGCGCTCGCTCCGGCGAGCACCCCGTAGAGAATCGTGTGGAACAGGATCATCGTGGTGGTGCTGCGGCCCCTCGGCGCGTGGCGGGGGCTCCGTCACTCGCGGACGTGAAGACCCCGCCGGTCGTGCACAACGTAGGCCAGGATCAGCGCGAGGGGGAAGAAGAACAGGCTCAGGATGAAGTAGCCGACGAAGCTGTGGCCCTTGCGCCCGGCGACCCGGGCCGGCCAGAAGGCCAGGGCGATCCAGATCACCAGGAAGATGAAGCCGCCGATCCAGGTGCCGGCGGACATGGCGAGCGTCATGGGGTGCTCCTCGTGCTCCTCGTGCTCGACGTGCACCTGGGGTCAGGCACCCGTCGAACGTACGGATCCCGCCCGAGCGGCGAATCACCCGCTCGGGATGAAAGCTCCCGGCCGGATCGTGCGACACTCACACCATGACGGAAGTGGTCGACTGGCTCGCTCGGCAGGACGCCGCCGTCCTCTTCCTCGTGATCCTGACGGTCACCCTGCTGCTCGCCTTCGTGTTCGCCTGGGTGGCGGAGCGGTTGTTCGACGAGGAGGCCCGCGGCCTCACGAGCGGCACGATCACGACCGCCGTGGGCGTGGTGGCGGCGATCTACGCGGTGATCGTGGCCTTCGTGATCGTGAACGAATGGTCCGCCTTCGCCGCCGCCCAGACCACGGTGTCGAGCGAGTCTGCCGCGCTGGCGTCGGTGTACTCGAGCGCGAGTGTGCTGCCGGAACCGGGGCGGACCGCGATCCAACGCGCGGTGCTCGAGTACGACCGCACGGTGGTGTGCACCGAGCTTCCCCTGCTCAGGACGCAGAGCGGCCCGTCGCCGAAGTCGGTGGCCTCGCTGCGCGCGCTCTACGCGACGGTCGCGGCGAACCCGTCCGACTCGGCCTTCTACGGGAGCACCGTCGACAAGCTCAGCGACGTGGTGACCGCGCGTCGCGAGCGGATCAACGCCGCGGTCTCACCGCTGCCGAACCTGCTCCTCGTGGTGATCGCGGCGCTCAGCGTCGCGCTGCTTGTGACGATCGCCGCGCTCGACACGAAGCACCGCCGGTGGCATTACCTCATCACTGCGATCGTGGGCGTCATCGTCGCGCTCAACCTGACCCTCGTGATCAGCCTGGATCGTCCGTTCGCCGGCGCCGCGCAGGTGAACGACTCGGCGTACCGCGAGGGTGTGCCCGCCGCGGTGCTCAGCTGCTCGACGCGCAGCACGCCCTGAGTCCGCCGTCGGAGGAGACGGGAGATGTGTGAGGTGAGGGAATGACCGAGCTCGCGGGCGGGGTGTGTGTGGTGACCGGTGCGGGTGCCGGCCTGGGGCGGGCGCTGGCCGACGCATTCGGCGCGGCCGGGATGCGCGTCGTCCTCGCCGACGTCGACGCACCGCGGCTCGCCGCCGCGGGAGCCGCGCTCTCCGAGGCCGGCATCGAGTGCATGACGCGCGTCGTCGACGTGCGGGATGCCGACGCCGTCGACGCGCTCGCGGACGCGACCGTCGAGCGGTTCGGCGGCGTGCACGTGATCTGCAACAACGCGGGCGTGTCGACGATGGGCAAGCAGTGGGAGATCAGCCGCGACGACTGGGAGTACGTCCTGGGCGTGTGTCTCGATGGCGTGGTCAACGGCATCCGGAGCTTCGTGCCGCGCATCCTCGCGACGCACGCGGCGACCGGCCGCACCGGTCACGTGGTGAACACCGCGTCGATGGGCGGGTTGCTGAGCAGTGGCTATCTCGGTCCGTATGCCGCGGCAAAGCACGCGGTCGTCGGGCTGTCGAAGGGGCTGCGCGTCGAGCTGGACGGGCGCGGGGTCGGTGTGTCGGTGGTGTGCCCGGGCCTCATGCGTACGGAGATCGCCGAGGGCATGCGCGACCACATGGTCGAGACCGGTGTGCGGAGCGAGCAGGAAGCCGACGCGATGGTGCGCAATCTCCGCGCCGGCATGAGCGCCCTGGGCATGGACCCAGCCGTGGCCGCGGCCATGGTGGTGCGCGCGGTGCAGGCCGACCGCTTCTGGGTGCTGCCCAACGGCGCGTCGCACCTCGACTCGGTGCGTGCGGACTTCGAGGAGCTCCTCGCCGCCGGCGACGATCCCGGCGCCCGCGGCTGACCCGTCGGGCGGACGGGCTTCAGCCGCCCTGGCGCCAGCTGTCGGGGACGCGCACCGCGCCCACGGTGGCGCGGGCACGCGGCTTGCCCTCCGCGATCAGCACGCACTCGACGGTGGTCGCGCGGTCGTCGACGGTCACGACCCGTCCCTCGAGCTCGACGGTCGCGGCGATGGGCGTGGGTCGCAGGAACTCGATCTCCAGTGACGCGGTCGCGTACCAGAGGTCGGGACCGGCGCCGACGGCTCGGCCCTCCCTCCGGTAGGCGTCCGCGACCGCGGTGCAGATGCCGTGGCAGTCGAGGACCACTCCGATGATCCCACCGTTCAACACGTGCCGGGGGCCGGCCGCGTGCGCGGGGCTCGGCGTGAAGTGGGCCACGGCCACCTCAGGGTCGTCGGCCCTCCAGGTGCTCTTCAACTGCAGGCCGTCGGGGTTGTCGGCCCCGCACCCCCAGCAGAAGTTGTCGTGCAGCAGGTCCTGGAAGGGTGCGGTCGCGTCGGTCACGCCGCCATTGTGCCCACTGGGGTTGCCGACTGGGAGCCCGGCCCGTCGACCGCCCGGCCGGTAGCGTCACCCCCGTGGAATCCCCGGAGGACGGCGCAGCCGGCCGCACTTCGTTCGGTGCCCGGCTCGCCGGCCGGTTCGGCGCCGCCGTGTTGCACGCGACGCTCTGGTTCAGCCCGTATCCCATGGCCCGCGCCGTGCGCCGGCAGTTCGCCGCGTCGGGCGCCGCGACCAACCGGGCGCTCGAGGAGTTGGCGCCGCCCGCGGTGGAGTGGTGGTTCGACGAACCCTACGGTCCGGCCCGCGACGAGGTGCTCGATCTCTACCGGCCCTTCGACGCCGACGGCGAGCGCCCGATGCTCCCGGCGATCGTGTGGGTGCACGGTGGCGGCTTCGTCGGCGGTGACAAGTCGCACCTCCGGGGGTGGTGCTGCCTCCTCGCCGCGCACGGGTTCGCGGTCGTCGCGCCGCGCTACAGCCTCGCACCGGAGGTGGAGTATCCCACGCCGGTGCAGCAGGTGGTCGACGTGATCTCCCACCTCGGGCGCGACGCGGCGCGCCTCGGGGTCGATCCCCGGCGCGTGGTGCTCGCGGGCGACTCGGCCGGCGCGCAGATCGCGGCGCAGGTCGCGGCGGTGCTCACCGACGCCGCGTACGCGGAGGCGTGCGACGTGGAGGTGGCGCAGGGTACGTCGGCCCCGGTGGCGACGGTGTTGTGCTGCGGCCCCTACGACCTCGGCCTGGTCCGGCCGGGCAAGGGGCTGATGGCCGACTTCGAGACGTGTTGCATGTGGTCGTACTCCGGATCACGCACCTTCCGTACGAGCCGGTCCTTCGCCACGATGTCGGTGGTCGCGCACGTGACCGCGGACTTCCCGCCCACGTTCGTCACCGTGGGCAACGCAGATCCGCTGTCGCCGCACACCGCGTCACTGGTGGCCGCGTTGGCGGCGCAGGGGGTTGTCGTGGAGCGGGCGTGCTTCGACGTGGATCACGTCCCCGCGCTCGGTCACGAGTACCAATTCGACCTGTCGCTCGCCGACGCACGAGACACGCTGCAGCGGATCGTGGAGTTCGCGACGAGTCATACGGGGCGCCACACGGGCACCGGCTGAACGCCGCGGCTAGCTGCGGAGCTTGGCGAAGAGGCGCAGGAACTCCAGGTACAGCCACACGAGCGTGATCATGATGCCGAACGCGCCGTACCACTCCATGTACTTCGGTGCGCCCGCCGCGGTGGCGCGCTGGATGAAGTCGTAGTCGAGGAAGAGGTTGAACGTGGCCACGCCGCAGATCAGGACGCTGATCCCGATGCTCAGGGGCGACGAGTCGTTGAGGAACGTGATGTCGACGCCGAACACCGACAGCAGCAGGGCGAGCATGTACATCACCGCGATGCCGATGGTGGCGCCGATCACCACCATGCGCATGCGTTGCGTGACCTTCACGACGCCGAACACGTAGAGCGCCAGCGTGACGAAGAACGCGGCGGCGGTGGCGAGCACCGCCTGGAACACGATGCCGTTCCAGTTGGCCTCGAAGAGCTTCGAGATCGCGCCGAGCACCACGCCCTCGAGCAGCGCGTAGACCGGCGCGAGGACCGGCGAGGCCTTCGGCTTGAAGATGCACGCGAAGGCCGTGACCAGGGCGCCGATGAGCGGCAACCAGATCCAGCCCGGCATCTGCAACTGCTGCGCGTTGGCGGGCGACGGCGTGACCTGCGACCAGCCGAAGGCACCGCCGGCGAGCACGAACAGGAAGAGGAAGAACGTCTTGGCGAACGTGCCGTTCGCCGTCATCACCTTGGTGCCGGGCCGCGGTACCGCCACGCCGCCGGCCGTCGCGGTGGCGCCGGCCGTCGTGTCGAGCGAGGACGCCGTGGCGGGGGCCGCCCATCCCGGGTCGTCTTCGCGGACCTCGTTGAACCGCTTGTCGGTGAGTGCAGGGTTGGCCATCGTGTCCTCTCGGGTGCTGGTGGTGCCTCTCCCGCCGTTCAGCGTAGCCAGCAGCTCACCGGACGAGCTGCGCGGCGCCGGTGATCGGGGGCAGGTCGACCGGCCCGAGAACCCCACCGGGCGCGGCGCACACCGCCGGGATCGCGTTGACGCAGCGGTTGGCCGCCGACGCGTTGCCGCCGCCCGCGGCCCCGGGCTCGCCCGGCTCCGTGCCGTGGACGGTCACCTCGAGGTGGGGGTGGCCCGACATGACGATCTTGTGCTCGCCACCCGGAGACGCGGACCGGGGCCACTCGGGCGCGCAGTCGTCGTCGATGCGGGTCACGTGCTCCACCACGAACGGGGTCCGGTCGCCGATGCGGGCCGCGACCTCGAAGCGGAACGCGCCGAGGGTTCCGGCCTCGAACGTGCCCATGCCCGGCACCTCGATCGTGCGCTCGAGCGGGCGGCGGTCGACCGTGGTGGTGATCTCGTCGATCTCCACGCCCATGAGGTCGGCGAGGATGCGCAGCATCGGCGCCCACACCATCATGAGCGACTGCTCCTGCAGCATCTGTGGCAGCACGTCCATCGACCCGCCGAGGCCGATGACGTCGCGCACCACCTCGGGCGCGTCGTACAGCGCGTAGTTGAACAGCTCCTGCGCCCGCAGCTCGGTGATGCCGGCGCCCACGCCGCTCACCAGCGCGGGGAGGATGTCGAGCGCCCAACCCGGATCGATGCCCGACACGAACACCGACGCGCCGGTCTGCGCACAGGCCGGCTCGATCAGGTCGAGCAGCTCGCGCGGCGCGCTGGGCGGGTGGAGCAGGGGATAGAACGACGTCGACACGACGTTGCGGCCGGCGCCGAGCAGTGTGAGCAGATCGCCGTAGGCCTCCATCGGCCGCGTGTCGGCGGTGGCCGCGTAGAACACGCAGTCGACGTCGTCGGCGAGGGCGGCCGCGGTGTCGTCGGTCGCGGCCACGCCGAGCGGCTCGATCCCGGCGAGCTCGCCCGCGTCGCGTCCGACCTTGTCGGGGTTCGCGACGACCACACCGGCGAGCTCGAGGCCGTGGTGCGCGGCGATCGCCCTGATCGCGGGGCGTCCCACGTTGCCCGTGCCCCATACGACGACGCGCCGCATCGTTGGTTGCTGCTGCTCGGTCATGGGCGGAACCTACTCCGGGGTGGCGTCGCTGTCGCCCGCGCTCCCGGTCTTCCAGTACCCGCGGATGACGGCCCGGGGTCGCGGCAGCCCGCGCTCCTCGAACAGGTGACGGCGGATGCGCTGCATCGCGGCCGCCTCGCCCGCAGCCCAGACCCGGGTGTCGGCGGTGACCTGCGCGTCACGCACCGCGGCGACGAGGGTGTCGCCGGGCCTCGCGCCGTCGGCGAGCAGCTGCCAGTCCACCTGCACGAGGGAGGGCAGCCGGCCGCGCCGGTCGGCGAGCTCCACCACGACCTGCACCTTCGCCGCGGGCGGCAGCACCGCGAGCACCTGCTCGATCGCCGGGATCGCGCTCTCGTCGCCGAGGAGCAGGTAGGCGGGCGCGTCGGGCTCGGGCGCCGAGCCGCGTCCGGGTCCGGAGACCGCCACCTGCACCCCCGGCACCGCGGTCGTGGCCCACGCCGATGCCGCGCCCGGGCCGTGCAACGCCACGTCGATCGCGAGCGTGTCGGACTCGGGGTCGCGCCGCCACGGCGTGAACGTGCGCAGCACCGGGCGCGTCGCGTCGGGGAGGAGGAACTCGTTGCCGTTCCACTCGGGGATCACGAGGGGAGCACCGGGCGTGGCGGGCAGGAGCAGCCGTACGCTCGCTGCGGGGTCGGGCGCGGGCATGCCGACGAGCGCGTCACCGGCGAGCGTGATCCGCACGAGGCGCAGGGTGCGGGGCTCGACACGCGTCACCACGACCTGTCGGAATCGCGGGGGTTCGCGCCGGACGCGGCGGGCGGTGGGGGAAGTCGTCATCCCAGCAGCGTCGCGCGCGGGATAGGTTCGCTGGCAGTGCGCCCGACCGGAACCGCCACCATCGAAGACCGTCTGGAGCAACACCGGGTCGAGCTCACCGGATACTGCTACCGCATGCTCGGGTCGTCGACCGACGCCGAGGACGCGGTCCAGGAGACCCTCACCCGCGCGTGGCGCGCGCACGACCGCTTCGAGGAGCGGTCGTCGCTACGCACCTGGTTGTTCCGCATCGCCACCAACGTCTGCTTCGACGCCCTCGACGCGGGGAAGCGCCGGGCGCGGCCGATGGACCTCTCCGGTCCGTGGCCGCCCGACGGTCACGTGCCCGACCCGTTGCCCGACTTCGCGTGGCTGGAGCCGGTGCCCGACACCAGCGTGCTGCCCGATCGACGCGACCCCGGCGACGTGATCGTCGCGCGCGAGTCGATCCGTCTTGCGTTCGTCGCCGCGCTGCAACACCTGCCGTCGCGCCAGCGGGCGGTGCTCATCCTGCGCGAAGTGCTCGCGTGGTCGGCCCAGGACGTCGCGGAATTGCTCGACACGTCGGTGGCCGCGGTCAACAGTGCGTTGCAGCGCGCCCGCGTTACGCTCGACGGCGCGGACCTCGCCGGCACCGAGCCCTGGCTCCCCGACGACGCGGAGCAGCGCGCGCTGCTCGCCCGCTACGTCGACGCGTTCGAGCGCTACGACATGGACGCGCTCACGGCGCTCGTGCACGAGGACGCCACGCAGTCGATGCCGCCCTACGAGCTCTGGCTCCGCGGCCGCGACGACATCCTCGCGTGGTGGACGGGCCCGGGCGCCGAGTGCGCCGGTTCGCGCCTCGTGCCCACGGTCGCGAACGGCTCGCCCGCGTTCGGGCAGTACCGGACGACCGGCCCCTGGGCGCTGCAGGTGCTCGAGATCGAGGACGGGCGCATCGTGGAGTTGTCGTTCTTCCTCGATACGGCCACACTCTTCCCGCGGTTTCATCTCCCGATGACGCTCGACGGGTTGCCGACCGCGCGGGACCGAGGGGAGCACACATGACGGACGCGAGCATCGCCGAGCGGGTGATCATCGTCACCGGCGCAGGAAAGGGCGTGGGCCGTGGCCTCGTGCGCCACTTCGGACGCAACGGCGCGCGCGTCGTCTGCGCCGAGCTCGACCCCGAGACGCTCGCCGACGCGGTGAAGGAGCTCGAGGGCGAGGGCGTCGACTGCATGGGCGTCCGCCTCGACGTCGGTGACCGCGACGCGATCTTCGCGATGGTCGACGCGGTGATCGAGCGCTACGGACAGGTCGACGGCATCGTGAACAACGCGATGTCGATCCCACCCCACCAGCCGATCGCGGAGCTGAGCGAGGACCGGCTCGACCGCGCGCTCACCACCGGGCTCAAGGGCACGCTCTGGGCCATGCAGGCGGTGTACCCGCACATGAAGGCGGCGGGGTGGGGGCGCATCGTGAACGTGGGCTCCGCGGCCGGCGTGTTCAGCTTCGAGGGCATGGGCACGTACGGCGCCACCAAGGAAGCCATCCGATCGCTCACCCGCACCGCGGCGCGCGAGTGGTTCGGCGACGGGATCACCGTGAACCTCTACTGCCCGGTGTCGACCCGGCACTACGAGGGCACCGCGCAGCTCACCCAGCCGTACCAGAAGAAGGGCATGGCCGTCGTCGAGGCGCTCAGCCCCACCGGCTACGACGGCGACGCCGAGACGGACCTCGGCCCGGCGGTCGCGTTCCTGCTCTCCGACGCGTGCCGCTACCTCACGGGGCAGACGCTGATGCTCGACGGCGGCACGTACGCGCTCGCCTGAGCGAGCCGAGCGCTCGGGTGCTGCTCAGGCGCCGATCTGCTGCGAGAGGTAGGCCGTCTCGCCGAGCTGTGCGACGAGACCGAGCTGTGTCTCGACCCAGTCGAGGTGGCGCTCCTCGCCCTCCAGGATGGTGCTGAGGAGCTGACGGCTGCCGTCGTCGCCCGAGGCGACACACGTGGCGATGCCCTCGTTGAGTCGGGCGATCGCCTCGATCTCGAGCACCTTCGCGGCCTCGAGCTTCTCGCCGAGGTTCTCACCGATGCGCACCGGCGACAGGCGCTGCACGTTGGGCACACCGTCGAGGAAGAGGATCCGCTCGATGAGGACGTCGGCGTCCTTCATCTCGTCGATGGACTCCTCGTGGAAGTGCCCGGCGAGCTTGTCGTAACCCCAGTTCGCGAACATCTTGGCGTCGACGAAGTACTGGTTCACCGAGGTGAGCTCAGCCGTCAGCACATCGTTGAGCACCCGGACGACTGCTGCGTCACCCTGCATTTCCCGCCTCCACCAGTTGTTCCATCCGAGCGAGGATGCGCTCGATCTCCGGCCGGCACCCACCGCAGCTCGTGCCGGCGAGGCAGGCCTCGCCGATCGCGTCCACGGTGTGCGCACCGGCCCGCACGGCGTCCTCCACGTCGCGGTCGTGCACGCTATTGCACAGACAGGCGTACATCGGTGCTCAGGTTAGGGCGCGTCGCTGGCGGGGCCAACCGCCCGACACCTTCGCGACGGCCGCATTGCACTCGTTCACCACGCCGTGCATGTCGCCGATCGACGTGAAGTCGACCGCGAGCGCGTTGGGCAGCGCGCCCCGCTCGGCGATGCACGACTGCATGCGTTTCGTGAGCGTGCTCGTCGAGTTGACCATGTTCGCCTCGCTGGGGTCGGGGTCCGTCGCGCCGGAGCCAGTGGTTCACGCGGAAGAACGGCTTGCCCGTGCCGCCACGGCTGGCGCACGGTCGAACTGGTTCACCGACGTGAACGTGAACGGGGCCTCCTACGACAGCGTGTAGGTGCCGGGCCGCCACTTCGCCTCGCCGCTGTGCTTCTCGCTCATGAGGATCACGACGTCGGTGAGGTTGCGGTCGAGGAACGCGCTCGTGTCCTCGAACACCTCGACCGCGGGGAACGCGCCGAGCCCCCAGAAGTTCGAGGTGGGCGCGGGCCTCAGCGTGGTCTGGTCGGCGATGTAGTCGTGCACCGCCTGGCGGTCGGAGGCCTTGGCCGCGACGTCGGCGAAGCCGTCGGCGTCGAGGACGCGGGTGGACATCCACCAGCCGAAGGAGCCGAGGACGAGCAGCAGCGCGCCGACCGCCGCGAGCAGCCGAGTCGGCCACCGCCCGAATCCAGCCCGTCCCTCAGCAATGAAGGCAGCATTCTTGCAGGAGTCAGGCCCGCGGGATCGCGTCCTCCCGCTCGACGCGTCGACGGCGCACCTCGCTGGCCGAGACGGCCACCCCCAGGATCGCCACGATCACCCCGAGCGAGATCGGCGTGGCCAGGTGCCACCAGTGCGACGCCACCATCTTGAGTCCCACGAACACGAGGATCGCGCCGAGCGCGTGGGCCAGGTAGTGGAAGCGCTCCTTGGCTCCGCCGAGCAGGAAGTACAGCGCCCGGAGGCCGAGGATCGCGAAGGCGTTCGACGCGAAGACGATGAACGGCTCGCGGGACACCGCCAGCACCGCCGGCACGCTGTCGACCGCGAAGATCACGTCGGTGACCTCCACGACGACGAGCGCGGCGAGCAACGGAGTGGCGACCCACCGGACGGCGGCGCCGACGCGCTCGCGCACCACGAAGTGGCGCCCGTCGAGCTCGTCGCGCACCGGCAGGAAGCGGCCGAGGAGCTTCACTGCGCGGTCGTGACCGTGGCTGCCCTCGTCGTCCTGGTGGCGCACCACCTTCAGGCCCGACACCACGAGCAGCGCGCCGAAGACGGGCAGCAGCCACCAGAAGCGCTCGATGAGCGCCGCGCCACCGACGATGAACGCGGCGCGCAGGGCGAGGGCGCCGAAGATGCCCCAGAAGAGCACCCGGTGCTGGTAGCGCGCGGGGATGGCGAACGACGAGAAGATCACCGCCCACACGAACACGTTGTCGACGCTGAGCGACTTCTCGATCACATAGCCGCTCAGGTACTCGCCGAAGGCCGCGCCGCCCCACATCGCGAGGATCACGAACGCGAAGCCGACGCCGCACGCGATCCACACGGCCGATTCGATCGCGGCGCGTCGCAGCGTGGGCTCGTGGTCGCCGCGGTGGATGACGAGGTCGACGGCGAGGAGGCCGGCGACCAGCGCAAGCAGCGCGGCCCAGTGCCACCAGCCGACATCGATCGCGACGAAGGCCGCCGGCGAACCGGAGAACGGCAGGTGGGGGACGAGGGGGTTCGACATCGGGCCTGAGCTCCTCCGGGCGTGTGGTCACGTTCCCGAAGGTCTCTCCCGCACCCGCACGACCGGCGGGTACCGCGGCGACCGGGACCCGGCAGTCGAGACTGCGCGGTCCGTGATGACGATCGCCGTGCTGAGGGATACTCCCCTTCTGAAGCTCCCAGCCTAACCGCTGGCTGTCGCGAGCCGCACGACCTCGATCTCTACGCTCGCCACGACCTCGCCACCGGCGTCGAGGTCGAACCACTCGAACCCTTCCTCGACGACCGGCGCGTCGCCACCGAGCGCGACCGCGATCTTGTTGGCGGCGTTGCGGGTGACGTCGAGAACGATCTCGACGATCTCGGCGTCGGAGAGGTTCGCCCGCACGTCGGCGATCAGCTCGACGTCGATGAAGGTGGGTTGGGTGACGACCGCGTCGGTGAGGCGCAGCGCGGCCTTGTGGCGCGGCGTGAAGTCGGCATGCTCGTAGTCGTCGAGCGCGTCGAAGGCCTCGGTGCTGCCGGCCGCGTCGACCGCGCGCACGCTGAGGCGCGACTGGCACACGCGACACTGGTGCAGCCGGGCGCCGCGCAGGCGGACCAGCTCGGTGGTGAGGGGATCGAGCGCGTCACCGCGCGCGACGACGCGCATGAACTCCTCGAGCGCGGGCCACAGCTCACCGGCGACCGCACCCGGCTGCGCGTCCCACGGGCGGTCGAAGACCCGCGCGAGCGCGATGCGGGCGCGTTGGAACACGTCGGTCACGTACAGCGCGGCGGCGAAGGGGAAGGTGGCGTCGCCCATGGCCGCGCCGAGCGCGCCACGCTGGTCGTCGTCGATCGCGGCGACATCGACCACGAACTGCTCCGCGAACGCGACACACACCGGGATGCGGGGGTCGTCGACATCGAGCGTGACGGCGCGGTCGGCCGGGTGGCGGTCGAGCTCCGGCGGGTTCGCGAGGGCGCCGGCCACGGCCCGGCGTACGGCGCGGAGCACCGCGGGCGGAGCGGCGGCATCGACGAGGGCCTCGACGCGGTCGAAGGCCGCGCAGGCCTCGGGTGCGTGGACGCGCCAGGGAGCGGTGGTGTGCGGCTCGGTCATGCCCGAACGCTAACGCCGGGCCGCATCCGTTGCACGGGGCGTACCATTCGCGCCATGTCGGCCGAGAGCGACCAGGGTGCACCGGGGGAACCGGGCGGGCTCGACCGCGGCGACCTCTCCGACGTGCCCGCTGGCATCCTCCGGAGCATCGTCGACCGCGCGCCCACCGGGATCATCCTCACCGGTGAGGACGGGCGCTACCTGTACGCGAGCCCGGGCGCCGCGGAGGTCATGGGCGAGGCGCCGCAGCCGGTCCCCGGGGCGACCAAGCACGACATGTTCGATCAGGTGGTGGCGGCGCGCCTCGCCGCCATGGAGCGCCGGCTCGTGGAGCACGGTGGGCGCGTGCGCGAGGTCGTCCCGATGCGCACGACGGCCGGTGAGCGCACCTTCCTCGTCGACAAGTTCCTGATCGAGGCCCACGAGCCGGTCGTGTGCACGTTCGTGCACGACCTCACCGACTTCCATCGCCTGGAGCAGGAGCTCCTCGCCAGCCAGCAGCGGCTGCTGTACGTGCTCGACGACGCGAAGATCGCCGCATTGCGGGTCACCTGCGACGGGACCATCACCGACCTGTGGTCCGGGCCCATCGAGTTCGACTACTCGATCGCACCGCGCGACGCGGTGGGGCGGCCGATCACCGACTACCTCGGTGACTCCCCGGAGATCCACGCGATGCTCGAGCGCGCGCTCGGCGGCGAGCCGATGGTGCAGGTCATCGAGTTCTTCGGTCGCTGGCTCGAGATCCACGTCGCGCCCGAGGGCAGCCCGGGCGTACCCGACGCGATCAACGCGGTGGCGATCGACGTGACCGACCGCATCCTCGCCGAGGAGGCCCTCGGCCGCACCCAGGGTGTGCTCGAACGGCTGTTGTCGCAGAGCCCCGTGGGCATGGTCGCGGTGCAGCACGCGCACCCGGAGCGGCCGTACTACATGAGCCCGAACATGGAGCAGCTGTTCGGCTTCACCCCGGGCGACCATCCCTTCACGATCGAGTGGATGCTCGCGCAGGTCCACCCCGACGACAAGGAGCGGCTCGGCGAGTTCTTCGTGACGATCACCGAAGTCCGCGGCGTGCCGCACACCATGGAGTTCCGCTTTCTCCACGGCACCGCCGACTACCGCTGGATCCGCGCGCGCAGCGAGCCGATGTTCGACGACGCGCACAACCAGGTGGGCGTGGTCGTCTACAACACCGACATCACCGACGAGGTGCACGCCGAGCAGGAACGGCGCCGCCTCGAGGCGCAGCTGCGCCGCACGGAACGACTGGAGTCGCTCGGGCAGCTCGCCGGTGGCCTGGCCCACGACTTCAACAACCTCCTCGTCGTCATCGCGAACTACGCGCAGTTCGTCGAATCGGCGGTGCGGCGCGAGGTCGACCGCGACGGCGCGATCGACCCGGTCGCGGCGCGAGGGATCCTCGACGACCTCGGCCAGATCGGCCGCGCCACCGAGACCGCGGCGGAGCTCACCCGGAAGCTCCTCGTGTTCGGTCGTCGCGACCCGGTGAGCGTGACCACCCTCGATCTCGGCGAGGTGGTGCGGGAGATGCAGGACATGCTGACGCGCACGCTCGGGGAGACGATCGTGCCCACCTTCCGCCTCAGCGACGAGCCGTTGCCGGTGCTGGCCGATCCCGGGCAGATCCAGCAGGTGGTGCTCAACCTCGTGGTGAACGCGCGCCACTCGATGCCCGAGGGAGGCGCGCTCGAGCTGACCACCCGCCGGGTGACGGTCGAGCGCGTGCGCGGCGTGGAGAGCGTCCTGGCGCCCGGGCCATGCGCGGAGCTCGTCGTGAGCGACACCGGCCACGGCATGGACGACACGGTGCGCGAGCACGCGTTCGAACCGTTCTTCACCACCAAGGCGCCCGGCGAGGGCACCGGCCTCGGGCTGGCCACCGTCTTCGCAGTGGTCACCGAGTGCGGCGGCGACATCGAGCTCGTGAGCGCACCCGACGCAGGCACCACCGTCTGCATCCGCCTGCCGATCGCGCGCTCCGAGCCCGACGCGCCGATGCCGGTCGTCGACCCGGTCGACGCGCGCTCGGGGGAGCGGGTGCTCGTCGTCGAGGACCAGCCGGCCGTGTTGGAGCTCACGCGGCGGGTGCTCGCCACGCACGGCTACGAGGTGATCACCGCGCCGGGGGGCGCCGAGGCGCTCGCCCTGCTCGCGGACGACGACCTCGCCGTCGACCTGCTGCTCACCGACGTGATGATGCCGGGCATGCTCGGCACCGAATTGGCGCGGCGTGTGGGGGAGCACCGCCCGGGCACGAAGATCCTCTACATGTCGGGGTACGCCGACGCGTCGGTCACGGGCGGCCTCGACTCGGGCGACCTCGACTCGGGTGGCCTGGTCGCGAAGCCCTTCACGCCGGGTCAGCTGCTCGGGTACGTGCGCGACATACTCGACACGTGAGCGGACCCCTGCGCCTCGGCATCCACCTCCCGCAGTTCGGACGCGCCTCGTCGCCCGACGCGATCACGCGGGCCGCGGTGCTCGCGGAAGAGCTCGGCTACGCCGACGTGTGGGTGAGCGACCACGTAGCGCAGCCCGCGGCGCAGGGCTACCCGTCGCCCTACCTGTACGACCCGTTGCTCACGTTGGGATGGGCCGCCGCGGCCACGCAGCGCATCGGGTTGGGCACCAGCGTGCTCGTGCTGCCCCAGCACCATCCGCTGTACCTCGCCAACGCGCTCGCGAGTCTCGACAACCTTTCGGGTGGGCGGCTGACGATCGTGGGTGGTGTGGGCTGGTCGGAGGCCGAGTTCGACTCGCTGGGCCAGGACTTCCACAACCGCGGTCGCCGCACCGACGAGATCATCGACATCCTGCGCGCGTGTTGGCACGACGACCCCGTCTCGTTCGCGGGCGAGTTCTACCGGCTCGACGAGATCCGGGTGCTGCCGCAGCCGGCGCACGAGATCCCGATCTGGATCGGCGGGCGCGCCGAGGCGGCCTACGTACGCGGTGTCGAGCGCGGCGACGGCTTCCAGACCATCGGCGTCGACCCCGAACAGGCGGTGCCGATCGTGCAGCGGATCCGGCGCGACCGGCCGGAGACGTCGTACACGATCTCGCTGCGCACCGGCTGGGACCCGCAGGGCATGGAGCCCGACCGCATCCGCCGCGAGCGCGACGAGTTCGCGGCGGCGGGCATCCAGCACGTGGTCGCCGCACCGTGGCGCGACGACGCCGACGACTGGATGCGTTCCATGGAGTTGCTCGTGGAGCTGGTCGAACCCGCGCCCTGACGCGCCTCAGCCCGTGAGCGAGGCGGTGGCCGCGACGAACTCCGCGACCTGCGGGGCGCGGTCCTCCTGCAGGAAGTGGCGCCCGGGCATGGTGGTGAGTGAGGGCAGGCCGGTGACGTCGAGCGCGATGCGCCCGAAGTGCCGCACCGAGAGGATCGGGTCGCTCATTCCCCACAGGATGCGGACCGGATGGCGGACCCGACGGGTGTCGAGGATCTCGCGGAACGCGTCGGTGCGCACCGGCTCGTCGCGCACCACTCGCATGATGTCGAGGTAGCCCTTGCCGCCGTCGTCGCCGAGGCACAGGTCGCGGTCCGGCAAGTGCCTGGCCACGTTCGAGCAACGCCTCGCCGGGTCGGGTGCAGCGTGGTCGTCGACGAGCATCGCCGGGCCGAAGCAGAAGTCCGCCTGACCGCTCAGCTGCCGGCGCCGTCCACGTCGTCGGTCGATCGCTGGGCGGCCACCAGGGTCGCGCTCATCTTGACCGCCTTCACGGAGCTCGTCGCGCCCGCCTGGAGCGTCAGCCCGATCGCGAGCAGCACGACGCCCGGGATCCGAAGCACCGACGAGCCCAGCATGAGGAGGCCGAGCCGCGCGAGCAGGTAGGGGGGTGTGCACACGATCGCACTCACGGTGCCGCTCACCACGCCCGCCGCGATGCGGTCCCGGCGCGAGCGGTTTTCCTTGCGCAGGCCGATCATGCGCGACGGCACGGCGACGTAGCTCACCATCAGAATGCCGATCGCGATGCTCATGGTGACCGCGAACCAGTACGGACCGATGCGGTCGGCGAGCAATGCCGCGTACGCGGCGAGCACGCCGATACCGAAGCCCCAGCCGACGATCGTGCGTCGGTGCTCGCGAGCCGCACTGCGGGCGGCGCGCACGTCGGGCCGCCCGGTCTGCGTGATCGCGAACGCGAACACGGCGTTCATGTGGAAGCAGAGCATCGTCATCGCGACCACGGCCGCCAGCACGATCCCCAGGACCGGCCCGCTCATCTGCGTGAAGTCGCGGCCGTGCAGGATGTGCGCCTTCAGGTCGAACATGAGCACCCAGATCCACACCGCAGGCGGGATCTGCACGAGCGTGAGGCGCCAGTTGGTGACCAGCAGCTTGAGGCCGGCGAACAACGCGGTGAACGCGCTGACGACGAAGGCGAGCGGGGCGAGCCAGCGTCGCGTGCGACTGAGCTCGAGCACCTGCTGCTCGACGTCGTGCTCGTCGGCGCTGCGGATCACCTCGACCGCGCGACCGAGCCGGTGTCGCAACGCTTCGAAGCTGGTGCGGAGGGTCACGCCAGTGGTCTAGGCGTAACCCCTGGCCCGGAGCCAACGCAGCGTGAAGAAGCCGAGGATCGAGGGGAACACGAACGTGATGCCCCGGAACACCAGCACGGTGGCCAGCGCCGGAGTGGCGGGGATGCCGAACGCAGTGAGCGCACCGGTGAGCGCAGCTTCCGTCACGCCGATGCCGCCGGGGACCGGCGCCACGTTGCCGACCATCCCGGCGCCGACCTGCACCACGACGAGCTGCGCGAAGTCGAGGTGCTGGTGGAACGCGAGCAGGCACACGCCGAGGATCGCCGGGTAGATCAGGTTGCCGGCGGTGTCGCCGCCGATGAGCAGCATCGCCTTGTGGGGGTTGCGGATGACCGACCAGATGTCGAGCACAGCCTTCTTCACCGCAGGGACGATCTTGTCCTTGAGCTTCGGCACCTTCATCACGATGCCGATGAGCGCCGCGACGAGTGCGATGCCGATGAGGACCTGGCTGCCGTCGACCGAGGGACCGCTGCTCTCGACCGCGGTCGCGGTGATGGTCGCCGCGATCAGGAACAGGATCATCTGGATCGCGCCGCCCACGCCGGTGCTCAGCACCATGGCGCTGCCGCCCGACGCGACGGGCACACCCTGCTTGTGGAGGTAGTCGAGCTGGAGCGCGGTGCCGCCGATGCCGTTCGGCGTGATCAGGTTCAGGAACGAACAGGCCTGCTGCGTGAGCACCGTGGGGATGAAGGGCAGGTCGTAGTTGACGCAGCCCATCAGCGCGGTGGCCCACGACATGGGGATGAGCGGGTACATGACCAGCGCCAGGACCGCCCAGCCCCAGTCGGCGTTCTCGAACTCGCCCTTCACCGACGACCAGTTCACGCCGCTCATGCTCGAGTACGCGATGCACAAGGCGAAGATGACGCCGATCATGATGCCGATGTTCGCCCAGTCGAGGCGCTTGATCTTGAGCGTCTCGACGTCTTCCACCTCGGCCGCGGCGGCGAGCGCGGTGCGCAGGTCCTTCAGCGTCTTGCCGAGCTTCTTCTGGCTCTTGGCGACGCCCCGGGGGAGGGCGGCGGGCTGGACGAAGGGGATGACGTCGGCGAGGCGTTCCTTGCCGAGCCCCGCGAGTGCGCCCGCCGTGGCGCGCTCGTTGCCGATCGCGAGCGCGGTCTGCACGATCACCGAGGCGTCATCGCGCTTGAGGAAGAAGTCGTCGCCGTCGACCGACGCGGACGCGAAGTCGTCGAACGCCACGGAGCCGTCGTCGGCGACGAGCACGTGGTACGGGTCGAGGTCGCCGTGCGCGATGCCGCCGGCGTGGAGTGCGCCGACGGCGGCCCAGACCTTCGCGACCAGGTCGTCGGTGAAGTCGTCGTCGCCGAGCTCGGCGAGCGGGCGACCCGCGGCGGGGGTGGTCACGAGGAGGGCGATGTCGGCGCCGCCGGTGCCGGTGCGGTCCAGCCGCGGCGCCGGGATCCCGGCGCGTTCCGCGCGCATGAGCGCGTACGCGATGTGCTCGGCCTCCTGGAGTCGTGTGCCGAAGACCGCCAGGCCCGGCTCCTTGAACACCATGCGTCGCCAGAGCTTCGCCCCGACCCGGGCGTCGCGCTGGTCGCGGCCGAACGCGTCGACGCGGCGGTGGTCGCCGTCGACGAGCGTCACGTCGAACACCGAGGAGCGGACGTTCTGCTCGGAGGCGTCGTGGAGCTCGTCGACCTCGTAGCCGAGGTCGGTGATCGCAGCGCGGGCTTCCTCGAGGGTGGGGCGCCCGGCCGGCGATCCGTAGACCACGCGCAGCGCGGCGACGACGACGACGGCGAGGAAGATGCCACCGAGCACGTCGGAGGGGAACGCGGTGCCGAGGTACATGGCCGCGAGCACGACCATCACCACGATGGCCGCGGTCAGGCGCCGGAGCGGGCGGGCGACGTAGGGCGAGAGGGCCATGGCGAGGGCGAGGGCCACGGCCACCGCGGCGGAGGGGAACACCGGCCCGTCGCCGACGCGCACGTTGATCGGGACGCCCTTGAGCGGGTGCGTGCCGAGGATGTCGTTGAGGGCGATCGCGATCCCCCAGGCGGCCGCGCCCGCGATCGCGGCCTGGAACGCCATGCGGGTCTGACGAAAGATCAGCAGCAACAGCGCGACGCCGATGACGGTCCAGATCGAGCCGAAGCCGTAGTAGAAGAACTTGGCGTAGCTCTCCAGACCGTTGCCCAGCGCGTTGACCGGCTGGAAGAGGTTGGTGTCGATCTGAGACTGGGTCTGGGCCCACATGCCCGCGAGGATCACGCCGATCGCGGCGACGACGAGGCGCACGACATCGGGTGGGCGGCGCTCGAAGCGCTCGTCGGTCTCCCGCAGCCAGGCCATGAGACCGTGACCATAACCACCATTCGCTTCGCATGCACTCACCCGTTGTGGGTGATTGCGGTCAGGTGCGAACGGTCGTACGGTCCCACGATGCCCGACACATTTGACGCCGCCCCCGACGACGCCCCCGCCGGCGACGCCGCGCGGGCCACGCCCGCCGCCGATCCGGCCGCCGC
>Ga0075017_100000276_pt1 | contig 26707 bp, 21 predicted proteins | sample AleBraG_ABR_2012_FD_71475 | JGI IMG/M metagenome (GOLD analysis project Ga0075017, IMG submission 71475) | Freshwater sediment microbial communities in response to fracking from Pennsylvania, USA - Alex Branch Run_MetaG_ABR_2012 | ecosystem: Environmental > Aquatic > Freshwater > Creek >... | reverse complement strand
AGCGACCCGAAGTACGTGCGCAAGGAAGATGTGACCAAGGCCGACTTCGATCGCGAGAAGGAAATCTACCTCGACCAGGCCATCAAGAGCGGCAAGCCCGCACACATTGCGGAAAAGATGGTCGCCGGCAAGATGGAAAAGTTCTATGAAGAGGTTTGCCTGCTGGAGCAGCCCTTCATCAAGGACCAGACCATCTCGATCTCGCAGTTGATCGCCGCCAAGGTGGGCAAGCTGGGCGAGAACATCGCGGTTCGGCGTTTCGCTCGCTTCAAGGTGGGCGATGCGGGCGAGACCGTGGCCGTGACTAAGGCTGCGGAGCCGAAAGGCGAATAAGTCAGGGCGCCCGATGGGCGCCCTTTTTTGCTTCGTGCGGTGAATGCGAGGGCGAGACGCCCCCGCGACAGCCGGCGGGACGCCGGCGCTACGCGATTTTCGGCGCTACTCGCTGCTAGACTGATTCCATGACCACTCCGACTCCTGCCTTTAAACGAGTCCTTCTTAAGCTGTCCGGGGAAGCGCTGGCGGCCAACCAGGGCTTTGGCGTTGAGACCGCGCGCATTCACGAAGTCGCGGCGGAGTTGGCCGACGTGCACAAACTGGGCGTGCAGCTGGCCATCGTCGTCGGCGGAGGCAATTTCTTCCGCGGTGTGGCCCAGCAGGCCAAGGACATGGACCGCGTTTCCGCCGACCACATGGGCATGCTGGCCACGGTGATCAATGCGCTGGCCTTGCAGGATGCGTTGGAGAAGCAGGGAGTCTACACCCGGGTGCAGACTGCCATCGAGATGAACCAGGTGGCCGAGCCGTTTATCCGGCGCCGGGCGATGCGGCATCTGGAGAAGGGCCGGGTCGTGATTTTTGCTGGCGGCACAGGGAACCCGTACTTCTCGACCGACACCGCGGCGTCTCTGCGCGCGATGGAGATTAAGGCCGACGCGATCCTGAAGGCGACCAAGGTGGATGGCATCTACGACGCCGATCCGCTGAAGGTCGACGGCGCCAAGAAGTTCAACCACATCTCCTACATGGATGTCCTGAAGCTGGGGCTGAAAGTGATGGACTCGACCGCCATCAGCCTGTGCAAGGACAACAACCTGCCGATCATCGTCTTCAACCTGAACCAACACGGCAACATCCGGCGGGTGGTGCTGGGGGAGAAGATCGGGTCGATGGTGAGCGCGCAAGCCGCGAGCGTGTAAGATCGGCCACGAATTTTCACGGATCCACACGGATCACCCACAAGCTCGAATCCGTGTCGATCGGTGCGAATCCGTGGCAGCTTATTTTTTGCGGGTTTATAATGCGACGTTTTGATCGAGTGGTGGGACGGAGCTGACCTTATGGCGATCATGGCTTCAATTGCTGGGCTGAAAGAGACGTATGCGCAACTGAAGACGCGCATGGATAAAGCCGTGGACGATTTCCGCAAGGCGATGGCGGCCACGCGCACCGGGCGCGCCTCGGTGCACATGCTCGACGGCGTTACCGTGGATGCCTACGGTGCGCAGATGCCTTTGAACCAGGTGGCGCAGGTGCACGCGCCCGAGGCGCAGTTGATCACGGTGCAGCCGTTTGATCCATCGCAGCTGGGCGCGATTGAGAAGGCGATCCGCGCCGGGGATTTGGGGCTGAATCCGATGAACGACGGCAAGCTGATTCGGGTGCCGGTGCCGGCGCTCACGCAGGAACGCCGGCAGGATATGGTGAAGCATCTGCACCGCGCGCTCGAAGAACACAGAACGGCCATCCGCAACATTCGCCGCGACGGCAATGACGCCATCAAGAAGGCGCTGAAGGACAAGAAGATTACGGAAGATGAAGAAAAGCGCTCGCTCGACGAGATTCAGAAGCTGACCGACGACGAGATCAAGAAGATGGAAGAGATGAGTAAGGCGAAAGAGAAGGAAGTGCTGGAATTGAAGTAGATGGATGGAGGCGCGGACGCAGCTTGCCCTGAGCGAAGTCGAAGGGTCCGCCCTGCGGAGCGAAGCTCCGCATCGAAGTCTCGCGGTCGAGAAGTTCTGATGTGCTACCGGCGATCGGATGCGCTGGCGCGCACCCCGGACGAGGGCGTCCGGGGCTCCACGTGTGGGGCTCCACTAAATCGATCAGTCCCATATAATCGAAGCTCATGAAACAGGTCGTCCATGCCGCGTGCCCGCACGACTGCCCGGATGCTTGCGGGGTGCTGATCACCGTCGAGGACGGGCGGGCTACGAAGATTCAGGGCGACCCGGAGCATCCGGTCACGCGCGGTTTTTTGTGCGCCAAGGTGGCGAAGTATTTAGACCGGGTGTATTCGCCGCAGCGGGCGCTGTCTCCCATGCGGAGGATTGCCAGGAAGGGGCCCGCGGCTGGCGCTACACAAGTGTGGCGGCGCATTTCGTGGGACGAGGCGCTGGACGAGATCGCGGGGCGCTTTCGCGCGATCACAAGCGAGTTTGGGAGTGAGGCGATTCTGCCTTATTCCTATGGCGGGACTCTGGGGGCACTGAACGGCGCTTCCATGGATCGTCGATTTTTTCACCGGCTGGGCGCTTCGCAACTCGATCGCACGATCTGTTCGGCGGCGGGCGAAGCAGGATTGAAGTCCGTTTACGGAGCGAAGCTGGGCACCGAGCCCGAGCAATTCCGGCACTCCAAGTACATCATCGCGTGGGCGTCCAACATTCACGGCAACAACGTGCACTTGTGGCCGTTTATTGCCGAGGCGCGGCGGAACGGGGCGAAGCTGGTGGTGATTGATCCCTACCGCACGCGGACGGCGGAATGCGCCGACTGGTACCTGCCGATCAATCCCGGCACCGACGCGGCCCTTGCTCTCGGCATGATGCACGTCATCCTCGGCGAGAACCTGCACGACGCCGATTACGTTTCGAAATACACGCTGGGCTTTGAGCAACTGCGGGAGAAGGTGAAAGAGTATCCGCCGGAGCGCGTAGCGCAGTGGACGGGCATTGCCGCGGAGGATATTCGCAAGCTGGCGCGCGAGTACGCCACGGTTCGACCGTCGGTGATCCGGCTGAACTATGGAGTGCAGCGTTCCGAACGCGGCGGCATGGCAACCCGTGCAGTCTGCATGTTGCCCTGCATCGTTGGATCGTGGAAGGAAGTCGGCGGCGGATTGCAGATGTCGCTGAGCGGCGCGGTTGATCTGAACAGCGAGGCCCTGAAGCGGCCCGATCTGATGCAGACCGCGCTGGGGCGCGAGGCTCGCACTATCAACATGGTCGAGCTGGGGCGTGTGCTGAACACGGCGAATGATCCGCCGGTCAAGGCATTGTTCGTGTATAACTCGAATCCGGCGGCGGTTTGTCCTGAGCACAATGAAGTGGTTCGCGGTTTGCTGAGACCCGATCTGTTCACTGTGGTGCACGAGCAGTTTTTCACCGACACCACCGACTACGCGGACATTGTGCTGCCGGCGACGACTTTCTTCGAGCACAAGGATCTGCAGAAGGGGTATGGGCACTACTATCTGCAGGTCTCGAATCAGGCGATTGCGCCACTGGGTGAGTGCCGGGCGAACGTCGAGGTCTTCCGCGCGCTGGCGGAGCGGATGGGGTTTGAAGAGGACTGCTTCCACGAGAGTGTGGACGAGATGATTGATGTGGCGTTGGAGTCGAAGGTTCCCTGGCTTAGCGGGATCAGTCGTGAGCGGCTCGAACAGGGACCGGTGCGGATGAATTTTGCGGCTTCGAGTTCAGAGTCAGCGGCGGAGCTTCGCTCCGCAGGACAGCCGGGGGCGGCTGTCCCCACATGTTCTGATGTTAAGTACGAACCATTTCTTCCTTTTGCTTGCGGTGAGTTTCGCACGGCTTCGGGCAAGGCGGAGTTGTACAGTGAGGCACTAAAAGCGCAGGGGCTTGATCCAGTGGCTGATTTCACACCGCCTTCAGAGTCGCGGCACGGAGGGCAGGAGAACGCCCTGCCGCTGGAACTGCTGGCCCGCAAGGCTGACAACTTTCTGAATTCCACATTTTCGAACCTGCCGTCGGTTCAGGAAATGGAAGAGCCCGGCCTACTGGAGATTTGTGTGACCGATGCCAGAGCGCGCGGGATCGCCGACGGCGACAAGGTGCGCGTCTTCAACCGGCGAGGGGACATCCTGCTGCAGGCGCGGGTTGATGGCAAAGTTCAGTCCGGCGTGGTCTCGGCGAGGCTGAATTGGGCGAAGATGACCCCGGGTTTCCAGAGCATCAATGCCCTGACCTCAGAAAAACTTACCGACATGGGCAACTCGGCTACGTTTTATTCCGTCTTGGTTGAGGTAGAGTTAGCCAAGCCATAATCAGGGGCTAGTGGTCAGTGGCCAGTGCGATCCCGTGCTCGGGGTCACAATCGCCGCGCACTAGACCGAGTCGCCGAATAAGCAACCAATTAAGGAGCAAAGAGAGTTGCGGGCTTGGACGCTTGCCATTGCGCTACCGTATAATGACAGTTTTCTCACATCCCAGAGGCTGAGGTCGTAGCGATTCCTTTTCGCTTTCATCCGGAGAATCTTGTTGTGTCCAGGCGCGCCCGCGCTTCCAGGGCGGTGTCGGTGCCATCTCGTTCATTTCAACGGGCTTGGCTGAGGGCGAGGTGGTGTGGGCCGGCGTTTTGCATGATGCTGGTCACGCTCCTGCTGATGGCCGCTTCCGCTTGGGCGCAGACCGATGTCGTCTCGGAAATCAGCGTCAGTGGAAATCGCCGCATTCCCGCCGAAACCATCAAAGCGCGCATCTTCACTAAAGCCGGGGACATTTACGACGGTGCCGCACTGGAGCGCGATTTCAACTCGCTGTGGAATACCGGCTACTTCGAGGACATCAAGTTCAGCCGCGAGCAGACGCCCACGGGCTGGCGCATCCTGGTGCAGGTGAAGGAAAAGCCGACGATTCGGGAGATCAACTACGTCGGCCTGAGTTCGGTTTCCAACAGCGACGTGCTGGACCGATTCAAGCAGGACAAGGTCGGTCTGGTCGTTGAGAGTCAGTACGATCCCACCCGTATCAAGAAGGCAGAAGTTTCCATCAAAGGCCTGCTTTCCGAGCACGGACGCCAGTACGCGATTATCCGCACGGAAGTACGGCAGATTCCTCCTGCCGCGGTCGGCATCACGTTTGTGGTGAAGGAAGGACCGAAGGTCAAAGTCGGCAAGATCAAGTTTGAGGGCAACAAGAATGTAAAGTCGCGGCTGCTGCGGGCCGCGATGAAAAACCTGAAGCCGGTCGGCGTCCCCCACTCGATCTTCCTGGAAAGCCTGTTCGCCAAGACCTACGACGCGACCAAGTTGGAAGAGGACACGGAGCGGGTGCGGGCCGAGTACCAGAATCGCGGCTATTTCAAAGTTGTGGTGAACGACGCCAAGACGGACATCCACGACACCGGACACAAGGGCTTTCACATTCCGCTGCTGCAAGCGGGCCCTGGCAAGGCCGTCGATATTACGATGCCGATCGAGGAGGGCGACAAGTACCGAGTGGGCAAGATCACCTTCAAGAACAATAAGGCGCTGCCCAACTCCGCCGCCCTGCGCGGCTTGTTTCCGCTCAAGGACGGCGACATCTTCAGCCGCGAGAAGATCGCCAAGGGGCTGGATGGGCTGACCAAGGCTTACGGACAGTACGGGTACATCAACTACACGGGCATTCCCTCTACGACTTTCGACGACGAGAAGAAGATCGCGAATATCGAAATCGACGTCGATGAAGGTAAGCAGTTTTACGTGCGCCGCATTGAGTTCCAGGGCAACACGACGACCCGCGACAAAGTGATCCGGCGCGAACTCGCCCTTGAGGAAGGCGGCATCTACAACTCCCACTTATGGGAACTGAGCCTGCTGCGCCTGAACCAGTTGTCGTATTTCGATCAGCTCAAGCCGGACGATCCCAACGTGACCGACAAGAAGCTGGACGAAAAAAATGGGCAAGTCGACTTGACGCTCAAAGTCCACGAGAAAGGCAAGAACAGCATTGGGCTTAACGGGGGCGTGAGCGGGCTGGAAGGGGCGTTCATCGGGTTGAATTACTCCACCAACAATTTCTTGGGACGCGGCGAGACGCTGCAGGTGCAGATCAGCCTGGGAAACCTGGCGCGCAGCGTGCTGTTTGGCTACACCCAGCCCTACATGTTCGACCGCCCGCTGCAGTTCGGTTTTACCGTGTTCGGCAACAAAATCAGCTATGACCAGGCGCGGCAACTTTCGATTTTCAGCGGACAGAGTACCAGCGGCCTGCCCAACGCCGTGTTGCAGAACCTGCAGAACTACTCGCAGTCGAGCATAGGTTTTACCAGCTCGTTGAGTTATCCGCTGCGCCGGTCCTTCAAGCGTCTGGCTATGACCTACTCGCTGGACCGGTCGACTCTGATTCCCCTCAGCACGGCGTCCAAGAGCCTATTCGATTTCATCGCGTTCCGCGGCATCTCGGGACCGAACGCGGTGAATGGAATCATCACCAGCAAGATCTTTCCCAACTTCTCGTTCAACACCCTGGACAGCGGGATTTCCCCGCACAGCGGACACCAGATGACGATGGGCGCGGAGTTCGCCGGACTGGGAGGCACGGTCCGGTCGATCCGCCCCATCATTCAATATACGAAGTGGTATCCGGTGCAGAACCGGCGCAACACGTGGGGCTACAGGGTGCAGGGGTCGTTTATCAGCGGCTTTGGAGGCCTGGTGGCCCCGCCGTTCCAGCGCTTCTACATGGGCGGAGAGAACGATATCCGTGGGTTTGACATCCGGTCGATCTCGCCGGTGGCGTTCCTCCCGAGTTCGAATGTGATAACCCTGACCAATCCGGACGGAACCCCCGTTCCCAGGAACCCGGCCAACCCGCGGCAGGGGAACTGGACGGTGCCCATCCCGGTCGACCAGATCGTGTTCCCCGGCGGAGACTTCAGTTTGATCACAAACCTGGAATACCGCATCACGATTGCGGGACCGGTCGCAATCGCCCCGTTTGTCGACAGCGGGATCGACCCGATTATCCGGCGTTCGCAACTGCAGATCGCCCAGCAGCAATATGATGGCGTGATCAGTACGTTCTTCGGATGTCCCGCGCTCGACTCCGCCTACAACTGTACGGGTGGAAAGCGGTTGGACCCGAAGCCTTCCAACCAACTTTCGGTGCTGGGCCAAACCAACTGGAGGCCACGGGTCTCGACCGGTCTGGAATTGCAGATGTTTCTGCCCGTGGTCAACGCGCCCTTCCGCATCTACTGGGCGTACAACCCGCTACGGCTCGACCAACCGGCCAACCCGCCGATTCCAATTACGCGGGGGATGTTCCCGCCTGGCGCCGCGGGTGACTTCACCTACAAACAAGCCAAGACCGTCTTCGCGCCCAGCTTCCTGCTGAGGGAGCCGCGCAAGACTTTCCGGTTTACGGTGGCGACCACGTTCTAACGGGGTAGACGCAAAAACGGTTAGACGTAACAAGATTTGACACGGGCTGACGTAACACGAGGTTTGACGGCGCCAGAGTGAGGTCTCTATAATCGGTAGCGTCCATGCCATCCAGGGAGGCTGTGAGGGCGGGGGACGGCATGCCCGCCGGCTTGGCGTGCCCGCCGGCAATCTAGTGCGCCCTTTCCGATGGCGGCCGCTACCGCGGCGGAAACCTCATTCAGTGCGGCCCGGCGTTGACTGAAGAAGCGACCTGAAATCAGAAATTCATTCCCGGTAACGTGTTCCGACAAACATGTTCCAAGGAGTTCAACCGATCCAATGAAAAAGTTCTTGCGACTCTCGCTGTGCGTAGCAGTTCTGATCACGATTTCCGCGTTGGCCCAAACCGGCAGCGCCGCCACCCCGAAGGGCGCGGCCGCGATGCCAGCGGGTCCGTCAGCCGGGGCGGCAACCCCGGCGCCCACCACCGGCGTGAGCACCGGCACCAAGGTGGGGACCATCAACATTAACGAAGCTCTGTTCGGCAGCAACGAAGGCCAGCGCGATCTTGGGGTCCTGCAAAAGAAACTGGAACCCAAGGAGAACGAACTGAAGGGTCAGAATGAAGAGCTGGAAGCTCTGAAGAAGCAACTCACGACGCAACAGGACAAGCTGAACGAGGAAGCGCTGGCTACCCTTAAGAAGCAGATCGAGGGCAAGCAGAAGCTTTTCGATCGCGCCGTGCAGGACGCGCAGGAAGACTTCGGCAACCAGCAGCAGGAGATCGCCAGCCGCATCCTGCAGAAGATGGCGCCGATGATCGTGAAGTATTCGCAGGAGAACGGCTTCGGCATTATTGTGGATACCTCGAAGCCCTGGCCACAGAGCAACGTGCTCTGGTGGGGTGAAGCGGTCGACATCACCAAGGCTGTGGTGGAGGCCTATAACGTGCAGTCGGGCGTGCCCGCACCAGCGCCGACCGGCGCGGCGAAACCCGCTGCTCCAAAGCCGGGTGCTGGCACGGGAACTGCGAAGCCCGCGACTCCCAAGCCGACCGAGACTCCAAAGTAGCGAAGCGGGACACCTCCGGTGTCCAAAAAGTTCCAGCAGGCCGCGTGAAAACGCGGCCTTTTTTCATTGCGGTGGCAGCGCTGCCGTGAGCTTTCTGGTGTCCATAACAGCAACGGATTTCATGCTGGAGGACACCATGTTTGAACAAATCGCGCTTGAGCAAGGCATGTTTGCCGATAGCTTGTTGGAAACTTCCTGGGCCCAACGCTCCCGCCGCAGCTGGACTACGCTCACTTCATTCGGATTGCAAGCGGTGATTCTCAGTCTGCTGCTTCTGCTGCCGCTGTTGAGGACAGTGGGCCTGCCGTCCGGCCGCATTCTTCCCACGCCCGTGTCGTGGGGAGCGCCGCCGCCAGCCGCCCCGCCCGCCGTGCGTCAGCACCCAACCACGGTCGTGCAAAGTAATCTCGCCGACAATATGCTGATCGAGCCGCAACAGGTTCCCCGACAAGTCGCCATGCTTGAGGAAACGGTCGCACCGCCTCAGGTGAGTTTCAACACCGACGGGGTGATCGGAGGTACCGGCGGGCGGTCGCGCGATGCGGTTTTAATGTCTTTGAACGAAACGCTGAGTCATGTTGCGCCACCCCCAGCCCCCGCTCCCGCGCCCAACGTGCGGCAGTTCCGCACTTCAAACATGCTGGAGGGGAGCCTGGTGCGTCGCGTGGTGCCGAACTATCCTCCCCTGGCCAGAAGTGCGCGCATCGAAGGTCCGGTCGTCTTGTTTGCGATCATCAGCAAGGCGGGAACCATCGAAAATCTGCGCGTGGTTTCCGGGCATCCGATGCTGGTGGGGGCCGCCATCGAAGCGGTGAGGCAGTGGCAGTACCGTCCTTACATTCTGAACGGCGAGCCGGTGGAAGTAGAGACGCAGATCACGGTGAATTTCAAGTTGTCGGGGAGCTAGACGAACTACGTCAGGCGGGAGTAGCCCCAGCGTAACCCCTCCGTAACCATGGCGCGTCGGCTGCTCCCGCTATAATCGCGAAAGTGGCAACCACAGCAGAAATCCTGAGCCGCGTGGCGACGCGCCCCACTTGGGCCGAAGTTTCACTTACCGCGCTGCGCCAAAATTTCCGCACCGTGCAAAAGCACGTGGGTGCGAACGTGACCGTGTGCGCCGTGGTGAAGGCCGACGCCTACGGGCACGGCGCGGTCGAGTGCTCACGCGCGTTGGAGCTCGAAGGGGGGCGCTGGCTGGGCGTGACGTCGCTCGACGAGGCCATCCCGCTGCGCGAGGCCGGCATTCGCTCGAACATTTTGCTGATGACCGGTTTCTGGCGCGGAGAAGAGAGCGAGATCATCCGCCTGCACCTGACTCCCACCGTGTGGGAGCCGTGGCATATCGAGACGCTGGAAACGGCGGCGTCCGCGCTGGGCGTAGGGCGGCAACCGGTGCACTTGAAAGTGGACACCGGCATGGGGCGTCTGGGCGTGGCCGTTGATCAACTTCCCGGAGTGCTTACTGCTTTGAAGGCGGCGAAGCATCTCGTCGTGGAGGGTTTGTCCACGCATCTCGCATCTTCGGAAATCATGGATGCGCCTTCGGTGGGCGAGCAGGAGCACAATTTCGATGTGGCCCGCCGCATGGTGCGCGAGGCGGGCATGGAGCCGGCGTTCGTGCACGTCGCCAATACCGCCGCGGTCATCTCGCGGCGGGAGACGTGGAATACGATGGTGCGCCCCGGGGTCGCACTCTACGGATATTACCTGCCTTTTCAGCGCGCGGGGCGCGAAGTGAGCGGCGGTACTCTTCGTTTGCCGGTGAAGCCCATTCTCACCTGGAAGACGCGGATACTTTCATTGCGTGATTTCGGAGCGAACCAGCCGCTGGGCTATGGTGCCACTTATGTGACCAAGGCGCCCGCGCACGTAGCGGTGCTGCCGGTGGGCTATGCTGACGGCTACAACCGCCAGCTCTCGAATCGCGGTCGCGTGATTGTGCGCGAGCACTACGCGCCCATCGTGGGCCGCATCTCGATGGACCTGACTTTGGTAGATGTCACCGGAATTCCCGGAGTTTCTGTGGCGGATGAGGTCATCCTGCTCGGAGCAGGGGAAGGCCTCAGCGTGGATGCCTTGGAACACGCTGAACTGGCGAACAGCACTCCGTACGAAATCCTCTGCAATATTTCGAAGCGCGTGCCGCGCAGGTACGTAAGCTAGCAAGAACCGGCGTTAGGGTTAGGCGGTAGCCCTCAGGCCTTCGCTTTCACGCCTCCACCAGATCGCCGATTCCGAAGGGCTGGCGCCGGACGGCCGACGCTCGACGCCGGCTTTCTCGCGTCCATGTACTTTCGCAGCACGGCATTGATGATGGTCTGGTAGCCTCTCCCATGCTTGCGAAAGAACTTCAGGATGTCGGGATCGATCCGCAGCGTGATTTGCTTCTTCGGTCCTGGCCAGAGGATCGCGTTGGCGAAGAAGTCGGCCCCCTGCTCCGGAATATCGGAGAAGTCGATATCCTCATCCCGCATCGCATCAATTCGTGCCCAGTCCGTCCTGGATTGCCTTTTCGTATTCTTTCCGTTCTTCATGGGTTGCCTTTCTTAACGAAATGATGCGGATCGTGTCGTCCGGTCGTTCCGCGAAGGCTGTAAAGGCGAAGCGGCCATTGATTGTTCCAATCCCAATCCAACGCAGTTCGCCATAGTCCTCTCGAGTGTCGGGGCGGACAAGCAGCGGTCCGCTGAACATTTCCGCGGCGTCGGCAAAATGGAAGCCGTGTTTCCGGGTATTCGTACGATTCTTGGCCTCGTCCCATTCGAATTTCATTGTAACTCCAAATGTAGTTACAAGCCAGCGGTTTAACCCTAGGCTGGTGCCCGGCCCCCATGTTGTTCTAACCCGCGACCGCATTCCGGTGATGGTTGTCACAAAGCAGATAAGGATTCTGTGGATATCGTGGATTTGATCGCGCTTGAGGCGGTGGCTCGCCCAGTCGACTGACCTGACCACTCAGCGGCCAAATGCGAAGCGCTAACCGCTAATTGCGACCGTTGCGTTTGCCCGCCTAAATTGCGGCCCTTCTCCTTGTTACACTAGAGGATTGACAATGCCTTCCCGCTACGCGCAATGGATGTACGACTGGGAACACCGGCTTACATCGGTGGACAACAACCGCGTGGTGCGTCCGCTGGAGTGGGGCGTGGAGTGGACGCGGGACTGGCCTTGCCGCAATGGCTACCAGCCGGGGCAGGCGCCGAGATCGGCGCAAGATGACCCTGAGAAATTCATTCTCGATTACAACCGCCGGATTGTGGCGGCCAGCGACGAGTTCTATTCCTACACGCGGCCGAGTGATTTCCGGCTGGAACGGCGCGAGGTTCAGGTTTTCTCCACGCGCGAAGTGCCGGACCCGAAACTCGAAGCGAAAGTCAAGGGGACATTCGCCGAATTTCTGAGATTCACATCGCCGGTGAAGACGCCCTATCCCGAGAACAATCTGGTGAATGCGCGCTGGTTCCCGGCGCGGGGGCGACGGGCCATCGTCCTGCTGCCGCACTGGAATGCCGACGCGATTGCTTACGTGAGCCTGTGCCGCGTGCTGAATATGTTGGGCATCGCCGTGCTGCGGTTGACCATGCCGTATCACGACATTCGCATGCCCGCCGAGATCAGCCGCGCTGACTACGCCGTCTCCGCCAACATCGGGCGCACGCTCGACGCGGTGCGCCAGGGTGTGGTCGATATCCGAAGCTGCTACGACTGGCTGGAACAGCAGGGATACGACCGGCTCGGGATCGTGGGCACGAGCCTCGGATCGTGCTATGCGTTTATCGCTGCGGCCCATGACCCGCGCATTCGTGTGGCGGCGTTCAACCACGCGTCGACTTACGTGGCCGATGTGGTGTGGCACGGGCAGTCAACGCGGCACATCCGGCAGGGGATTGAGCAGGCGATTGACCTCGATCGCCTACGGCAGGCCTGGCTGGCGGTCAGCCCGATGTCGTACTTCAATCAATTCTCGCGCTGGCCGCGCAAGTCGCTTATCGTTTATGCAAAATATGATCTAACATTTCTGCCGGAACTTTCGCACCAGGTCGTCGAGGAATTCGAGCGGCATGGGCTGGACCACAAAGTCGCGGTGCTGCCCTGCGGTCACTACACTACCGGAGAGACGCCCTACAAATACATGGACGGGTGGCACCTGGCTTCGTTTTTGAGAACAGCGTTTTGAAAGGAGCATTCAGCTGTCAGCACTCAGCCAGGACTGAAGTATTGTTGCTGGGCGGGCTGAGTGCTGACTGCTGGGCTCACGACTAGAATGTGAACATGCAGCCCGCGCAAACTGCCAATCCCGACGCGGTGATGGAGTTCCAGCGCGGCGAGTTCCTGATCAGCACCGATCGTTCGCGCCTTGATCTCGGCGTGATCCACGGGTTCCTCACGAATTGCTATTGGGCCAAGGGCATTCCGCGGGAAGTCGTGGCGCGATCCATCGAGCACTCGCTATGCTTTGGCGTTTATGATGGTAGCGGCGCGCAGGTGGGCTTTGCTCGAGTCGTCAGCGATTTCGCCACGGTGGCCTACCTCGGCGATGTGTTTGTGCTGGAATCGCATCGTGGGCGGGGGCTGAGCAAGTGGCTGATGGGATGCGTCATGCAGCATCCGGCCCTGCAGAACCTGCGGCGCTGGATCCTGCTGACCCGCGGCGCGCATGGGCTTTACACGCAGTTTGGATTTACGCCAGTGAAGTCGCCCGAGCGCTACATGGAACTGCACCGGGCCGACGTTTACGAGATTAGGAAAACTACATGACAACCGCAAAGATGTACCGTCCGCTGTACGAAGCCGATCCGCAGATTGCGGGCGCGATTGACAACGAAACCCGCCGCCAGCACGAAGGCTTGGAACTGATTGCCTCGGAAAACTTCGTCAGCGAAGCCGTGCTCGAAGCGGCGGGATCGGTGTTTACGAACAAGTATGCCGAGGGATATCCTGGCAAGCGCTATTACGGCGGCTGCGAGTTTACTGACGTCGTCGAGAATCTCGCGCGCGATCGCGCCAAGCAACTCTTCGGCGCGGAGCACGCCAATGTGCAACCGCACGCGGGATCGCAGGCGAACATGGAAGCCTACGCAGCCGTGCTGCAGCCGGGCGATACGATTCTGGGGCTGAACCTGGCGCATGGCGGCCACCTCACGCATGGGCACCACCTGAATTTTTCCGGCAAGACTTACAAGATCGTTCCTTACGGCGTCACCAAAGAAACCGAGACCATTGACTACGATGAGTTAGAGAAACTCGCCCAGCAGGAACGCCCGAAGCTGATTATCGGCGGAGGCAGCGCCTATCCTCGCATCATTGATTTTGTCCGCATGCGGCAAATTGCCGACAAGGTCGGCGCGCTGTACCTGGTCGATATGGCGCACTTTGCCGGGCTGGTGGCTGGAGGCGCGCATCCTTCGCCGGTGCCGCACGCACATATCGTGACTTCCACCACGCACAAGACGCTGCGTGGCCCGCGCTCGGGAATGATTCTCTCCAAGACTGAATTCGCGCAGGCGATCGATAAAGTCGTGTTCCCCGGAATGCAGGGCGGGCCGCTGGTTCACATCATGGCGGCCAAGGCGGTGTGTTTCCTGGAAGCGATGCAGCCTGAGTTCCGCGACTACGCGCGGCAGGTGGTGGCCAATGCCAAAGTGCTGGCGCAGTCGCTCGCCGACGAGGGCTTCCGCATCATTTCCGGCGGCACCGATACACACCTCATGCTGGTGGACGTTTTCTCGAAGGGCATGCTGGGGAGCGAGGCCGAAAAGGCGCTGGGCGAGGCCGGAATCACGGTCAATAAAAATGCAATTCCGTTCGACACCAACCCGCCGATGAAGCCGAGCGGCATCCGCATCGGCACGCCCGCGCTGACCACTCGCGGCATGAGGGAACCCGAGATGAGGCAGATCGGACATTGGATCGCCGAAGTGCTTCTGCACCGGACGGATGCGGTCTTGCTGAGCAAAGTGCGCAAGCAAGTGCTGGATATGTGCGAGGCGTTTCCGCTCTATGCGGACCGCAGGGCGAAGGCGCAGGCGGAAGTGAGAGCGTAATTCCTCTGTGTTCTCCGTGCCCTCTGTGGTTAAATGCCATCGGTGAAGATCGCCATCGACATCCGGCGGATGACGGAGTTCGGCGTAGGCACTTACATCCGCAACGTGGTTCGCACGCTGGGCCGGCTCGACCGCGAAAATAAATACCTGCTGATCGGGCCTCCGGGAAAAGTGCAGGAAATCGGTGCCCTGCCGCCCAACTTTCACACCGTTCCGTTGACTGCGCCCGAGCGGACAATACAGGGCTACCGCGAGTTCCGCACCGCACTGCAGCGCCTGGAGTGCGACCTGGTCCACATTCCAAATCTGTTCTCGATCCCGCGCGCGCTGCCGTGCCCTTACGTGATGACGGTGCACGACATGCTGGAGCATATGTCGCGGGCCCGCGAGCAAAGCGGGTTCTGGCGCTCGGTTCACTTCCAGTTGACCAAGCGCGTGCTGGGCGGGGCGGCGCGAATTTTTGCCGTCTCCAATTTTACCAGAACGGAAATCGAGAAGCTGTTTGAAATTCCGGCGGAGCGCATCGAGGTGGTTTACAACGCCATCGACGAGCGTTTTCTGCACGGACACGCCACCGCGGCCGATCGCGACATGATCGCCCGGCGCTACCAGGTGACCTATCCCTTCCTGCTCTACGCGGGGCGGATCAGTCCACACAAGAATGTCGTGCGCATGATCGAGGCATTCTCCGCGCTGAAAACCGAGCTGGAACGAGATCAATCTTACCCAGATCTCAAGCTCATCATTATTGGGGACGATCTTTCGGGCAATCCGGATCTGCGGCGAACGGTGGTCCGCAGTGGGGTGCAGAACGACGTGCGCTTCCTGGGATTTGTCCCCATCGAAGTGCTGCGGATTTTCTACGATGAGGCGAAGATATTCGTCTTCCCGTCGCTGTATGAAGGCTTCGGCCTGCCCCCGCTGGAGGCAATGGCGCACGGCACGCCAGTTGTGACGTCGAACGTGTCGTCGCTGCCCGAGGTCGTGGGCAACGCGGCGGTGCTGGTGAATCCGGAGAACGTCTTCGAGATCATGCGCGCGCTGCTGCGCGTGCTCACCGATCAGGCGCTGCGCGAGCGCATGAAAGAACGCAGCTATGTGCAGGCCACGAAGTTTTCCTGGGAAGCGTCCGTGCAGCGCATTCTGGAGGCATACCGGGAGGTCGCCGACGGCGGCCGAACTCCCGCCGGCCAACCGCCCGCCGCGGACTGAAGCAATCTGGGCCTATTTCACCAGCGGCTGTCCAGGCGAGGCAATGGCGAGCTTGTGGAGCTTGGCGGTGATGCGGGTGCGGTCGGCATCGGTTTTGGCGGCGGCCAGGCGCTTGCGCAGCTGGACAATTTTTTCTTTGCGAGTACGGCGCCGGCGAATTTCGGGTCGGCGGCTGGGTGCGGACATTCGGTGCTCCTGAAGTGAATTTGAAGCCCTGCAAACGTGCAATTCATTTGAAATCACTGGCCGTGACGTGTCAATGAGGCAGCAACTTGCGCTGGTGGTGCATGTTTGAAAAAGAGACTCGTATCAGGGCATGCCTTTCAGGCATGCCGTAGTACGCTGCACCGGACCGGCTTCAGCCGCTGCGACTGTGGCGGACAAACCCGGCGGCTAAAGCCGTCCGTCTTTCGCGTTTCTTGGCGGCATCGCTGAAGCGATGCCCTGATACGAATCGTCTTCTGTGACCGCACTATGACCAACTCAGCAGATCGTCTTCAGCTGACTATCCCTTAGCCAGGTACTTAGCGAGCAGGCCGGCGGAGGCTTCCACGAAGTCCTGCTCCGGTTTGGTGAACACGGCGGAGAAATAGCTCTCAATATCGAGCTCCGCTGCGAGCTTGTTCTTCACGAAGATGGGGACCACGATTTCGCACTTTACCAGGGGTGATCCCGCAAGATAGCGCGGATCTTTGGAGACATCGTCGACCACCACGGTCTCCCGGTCTCTGGCTGCGGCGCCACAGAGGCCCGTGTTGAGGGGAATGCGGGCATTAGGCGTAAAGCTGCCGACGTAAGGTCCGACCAGCAGGATGCCGTCGTCAGCCGGGTCTACCATGTAAAAGCCCACCCAGTTGTAGCGCGTCATCTTTTCATGCAGACGACGGGCCATCCGCTCCATCAACGCGTCGGCCGAGGGAGCAGTCCTGGCAAAATCCTGAAACTCCGCGAGAAGTTCTTCGTGCACCGGCATCATGGTTTGGCCCATCATCGTTCGGTCCTCGTACACTTTGTGCGCCACACTACAGAACTGCCCCAACTGATTCTGGATGGATTGCTTCGACAAACAGGCTTTGACAAACGGGAATCGGACTGGGACTTCGCGAACGCGAAAAAGTTGTGGCAGCCGGACCTGTAAGCCGAATTCTGTCCGCGGGATTGCTCCCGCTGGACGGCCATTCCTCTGGGCCGCGCATCGCTGCGCGGCTCTAGCGACCTACCCGAAGGTTTGACGCACCGAGCCGGCACGTGCCCGAAACCCTGATTCGAAAATCAAAGTCCCGAGCTTCCTCCCTATTTGGTCTTGCTCCGTGTGGGGTTTGCCCTGCCCGCGGCATTACTGCCGCGGCGGTGCGCTCTTACCGCACCTTTTCACCCTTACCCCGGCGTTGCCGCCGAGGCGGTATGTTTTCTGTGGCACTTTCCGTCCACCGGGCTTGAACCCGGCGTCCCGGACGTTATCCGGCACACTGCTCTGCGGAGTTCGGACTTTCCTCTCCCCGCGCCCGCGCCGTTTCCAGCAAAGACGCAGGAAGCGACCGTCCGGTCCGGCTGCCTACTCCACCATTATATGCGATGGGGGGAACTGGCTTCGGGCTTCCGGCTTTCGGCTTCCGCAGCCATTCATCCGCTTGCCCTTTTGCAGCTCTATCCTGCGGCTAGGCTGCTAAACTTGATTCTGTCTAAAGCACCGCGCTCCCGCGGACGCCGAAAGCCGGAAGCCGAACTCATGAACATCGCTGAAGCCATTCGCGTCGCACTGCGGTCGCTGTGGGCCAACAAGCTGCGATCAGTGCTCACGCTGCTGGGCGTGGTGATCGGGATCGCCGCCGTCATTGCCGTGGTGACGTTCGTTTCCGGCATCAACGATTACGTAGCCAAGAAGATCTTCAACCTGGGCGCGGATGTTTTCCTCATCTTCAAGGTTTCTCCCGTGGTCACCAACGTCGACCACTTTCTCGAAGCCGAAAAGCGCAAAGATCTCACGCTCGACGACTACCGCGCAGTGGTCGACGGCTGCCGCCACTGTGAACTGATGGGAGCCTCGACACGCAACGAAAGCGGCCACGTGAAGTATGGCGGGCAGTCCATCAGCGACACCCTGGTGCGCGGAATCACTCCCGGAATGGCCACGATCCTGGACACCGACCTGAGTGCCGGCCGCATGCTGAATGACACCGACATAGACTACCGATCGGCCGTTGCCGTGGTGGGCAACGACATCGTGCAGCATCTGATGCCGGGCACGGATCCACTGGGGAAGGAAGTGCAGGTGGATGGTTGGACGTATCAGGTAATCGGAGTGGCCAAGAAGAAGGGCACGACGCTGGGGCAAAGCGCCGATAACTTTGTGATGATTCCGATCACGACGTGCCTGAAGCAATATGGGTCGCATGACGCCAGCCTGCGGATTGCGGGCAAAGCGGCCAGCGGCGGAGTTGCGCTCAATCAGGCCATCGATGAAGCGCGCGTGGCTCTGCGCACGCATCGTCACGACCGTCCCGGAGAAGACGACACCTTTGAAATCGAGACCAATGCCAGTCTGCTCGGCATCTGGGCCGGGCTGAGCAATACGTTCTTCATGGCCACTATTGGCATTGCGTCGGTTTCTCTCCTGGTGGGTGGCATCGTCATCATGAACATCATGCTGGTGTCGGTGACGGAGCGCACCCGCGAAATCGGCATTCGCAAGGCGCTGGGGGCGCGGCGGGACGACGTACTTCTGCAGTTTCTCATTGAAGCGGTAATTCTGGCCCTGATCGGCGGGATTTTGGGCGTCCTTTCCGGAGTAGTCGTTGCCGAGGTCGTGACCGCGTTGATTGGGATGCCCTCGTCGATCAAGTTGTGGGCCGTGGCGGCGGGATTGCTGGTTTCGGCCTCAGTGGGAGTGTTTTTCGGAGTCTATCCCGCCCGCAAAGCGGCGCGGCTCGACCCGATTGTGGCGCTGCGGTTTGAGATGTAGGCTTCCGGCTTCGGGCTCCCGGAGACAGAGGCGGCGGAAGCCGGAAGCCGGATGCCGAACTTATGATAGGCAAAAGCGAATTCGGCGAGATCGTCCAAATGGCGACGGATACGATCCGCGGCAACAAGCTGCGCTCGGCGCTGACCGTGTTGGGCATCGTGATCGGCGTCGCGGTGGTCATTGGCGTGTCGTCGATCGGCCACGGGCTCGACGACAACGTCCGTAACCTGGTCGCCAGCATCGGATCGAACATTATTTTTGTGTTTCATATCGAGCCCTTCACCTTCGGCAAGATGCCCGAAGAAATGCGGACCCGCAAAGAACTGACGTTTGAAGATGCGGCGGCGATGAAAGATCTGCCACACGTGAAGGCGGTGTCGGCGGGACTGCGTTTATTCCGTCCCGAGTTGGGGGTTGGCACTTATGCGGTCAAGTATCAGGATCGCAAGGTCAAGAACACCATTCTCGAAGGCGACATGGCCGAGGCCAAGGATGTGTTCGACCTGCCCATGGCCACCGGCCGGTGGTTCAGCGACTTCGACGACGAGCACCACTCGGCGGTCGTGGTGATCTGCTACGAGACGCAACAGGAGTTGTTTGGCGATCAGGACCCGCTGGGCCGCGAGGTCAATATCGAAGGAAGATTATTCCAGGTCATCGGCACCGTCGAGAAAATAAAATCCGTGTTCGGCGGCGGCAAGGACCCCAATGACAATCGCGTCATCATGCCGCTGCAGACGTTCAAGACGCTGCATCCGGAGATGAAACAGCACTGGATCAGCGTAAAGGCCACGTCGCATGACGACATGCCGAAGGCCATGGACGAGATTCGCGAACTGCTGCGCCGCCGCAGAAAGGTCGCGTTCGACAAGCCCGACAATTTTGCCGTATTCACTTCCGACTCGATTTCGGATGTGTGGAATCAGCTTACCGGCGCGCTGTTTATCGGTATGTTTGCGATCTCCAGCGTGGCGCTAGTCGTGGGCGGCGTGGGCGTGATGAATATCATGCTGGTGAGCGTGACTGAGCGCACGCGGGAAATCGGCGTGCGCAAGGCGATTGGCGCCCGCAAGCGCGATATTCTTTTGCAATTCACGCTTGAGGCCATCATGCTGACCGTGGTCGGCGGGGTGATCGGCGTGACTGCAGGCGCGGCTGTGGTCTGGGCGATCCCGGCCGTGTGGCCTTCGTTGCCGGCCCGCATGTCCATGTTCTGGACCACGTTTGGTTTCAGCGCGGCGGCTGGAGTCGGGCTCGTGTTCGGGATCTATCCGGCGTGGAAGGCCGCGAACCTGGATCCGATTGAGTCGCTGCGGTACGAATAAATCGGCTTCCGGCTCCTGGCGTCCGGCTTCCAGAAGCCAAACTCGACAGACGGAAGCCGGAAGCCTTTCTTATGATGGGCAAAGACGAATTCGGCGAGATCGTTCGCATGGCGACGGACACGATCCGCAGTAACAAGCTGCGTTCGGCGCTGACCGTGCTGGGCATTGTGATTGGCGTTGCCGTTGTCATTGGCGTCTCCTCGATTGGCCGCGGCCTCGATGACAACGTCCGCGACATGGTGGCCAGCATGGGTTCCAACCTGATCTTCGCCTATCATCAGGAACCTTTTATTTTCGGCCGCCCCACCGAAGAAATGCGAGTGCGCAAGAAACTGACCTTCGAGGACGGGGAGGCGATGAGGGACCTGCCGCACGTTAAGGCCGTAACAGCGAGCATGCGTTTCTTTCGTCCCGAACTCGGCGTGGGCACGTTCGCTGCGAAATATCAGGATCGCAGGGTCAAGAATACGATCCTGGAAGGCGACACCGCTTCCGGCAGCGATGTGTGGGACTTGCAAGTGACCACGGGGCGGTGGTTCACCGATGCGGACGAGCAGCGGCGTGCTACCGTCATCGTTCTGGGACATGACACTGCGGAAGAACTGTTTCCGGTTGAGGATCCTCTGGGGAAGGAAATCAACATCGAGGGGCGGCTCTTCCAGGTGATCGGAGTGCTGGCCAAGCTCAAGTCGGCGTTTGGAGGAGGAAAGGATCCCAACGATAACCGGATACTTTTCCCACTCGCGACGTTCAAGACACTGCATCCCGAAATCAAGGACCACTGGATGGCCATCAAGGCGACGTCCCACGACGACATGCCGAAAGCGATCGACGAGATTCGCGAACTGCTGCGGCGTCGGCGTAAGGTTGCCTTCGACAAGCCGGATGATTTTGCGGTGTTCTCTTCGGAGGCGATCTCAGACGTTTGGAACCAGCTCACGGGTGCCCTGTTTATCGGAATGTTCGCGATTTCCAGCGTGGCGCTGGTCGTTGGCGGTGTGGGCGTGATGAACATCATGCTGGTTAGCGTCACCGAGCGGACGCGGGAAATCGGCGTGCGCAAAGCGATTGGCGCGCGCAAGCGCGACATTCTCCTGCAGTTCACGCTGGAGGCCATCATGCTGACCGTGGTCGGCGGAGTGATTGGCGTAACCGCGGGCGCTCTGGTGGTCTGGGTAATTCCAACCGTCTGGCCTTCCTTGCCTGCGCATATGTCCATGTTCTGGACTACCTTCGGCTTCAGCGCGGCGGCGGGGGTCGGGCTGATCTTCGGGATCTATCCGGCGTGGAAGGCGGCGAATCTCGATCCGATTGAATCGCTGCGGTACGAATAAACTGGCCTGCGCTCGCGCATGATTCACTACTTCGTTAGGCTCTTCCAGTTCGTAACGATTTTCGGCTGCCTCTCAAGTTCCATCTACTATCTTCTCTGCTTGTGGAGTGCGCGGCAGTTTCTGCGTCAGCGGAGTGCGGGCGCCTGGCCCACACAAACTCTGCCGCCGGTTTCGATTCTCAAGCCGCTGAAGGGGACTGACCCTGACATCTACGAGAGCTTCCGCAGCCACTGCCTGCAGGACTATCCCGAGTACGAAATCATTTTTGGGGTCAGCAACGCGGACGATCCGGCCGTGGCCAGCGTGCAGCAACTACAGCGGGAATTTCCGGAGCGTGCCATCCGGCTGGTGGTGTCTCCGACGAAGCTCGGAGCCAACGTGAAGGTCAGTAATCTGGAGCAGATGCTGCAGAGCGCTCGCCACGAGCATTTGATCGTCAACGACAGCGACATTCGCGTCGAGCGCGACTATCTGCAGCGCGTGATGGCGCCGCTTGCGGGCGCGCAGGTGGGCATGGTGACGTGCCTTTACCGGGGAGTCGCCGCGCCCACGCTCGGTTCGCGGCTGGAGGCGCTAGGCATCAGCACGGACTTCTGCGCCGGTGTGATGGTGGCGCGGCAACTGGAAGGCGGTTTGCGGTTTGGCCTTGGTTCGACGCTGGCATTCCGCCGGGTTGACCTGGAGCGGATCGGCGGATTCCAGTCGATTGTCGACTTCCTCGCTGATGATTACGAATTGGGCCGGCGGATCGCTGGCCTCGGGCTGCAGGTCGTGCTCTCCGATGTTGTCGTCGAGACGCACCTTCCCGCTTACGATCTGCGTGGGTTCCTGGATCATCAGCTGCGTTGGGCACAGGGCGTGCGCGATTCGCGCACGGGTGGCTACGTTGGCCTGGTATTCACTTTCGGGCTGATGTGGGCTCTGCTGAATCTGATCGCGGCGCACGCGGCGTCGTGGTCGTGGGCCGTGCTTGGGGTGACGGTCGGGTTGCGGTTGGCCGTGGCGCTGGCGATAGGGTGCGCTGTGCTACGCGACACGCGATTGCTGGGCAACTTATGGCTGTTGCCGGTGCGCGATCTGGTGGCGGTCGGGGTGTGGATCGCGAGTTTCGCAGGTCACACGGTGACCTGGCGGGGCGATCGATTTGAACTGAAGAATGGCCGGCTGACGCGCATTAGGTAGCGCCGACGCTGCCACGACAGCCGCCGGGACGGCGGCGCTACGTAGAACTGTCCGGTCTTTCCAGCGGAGCGATTCTTCCGCCCTTGCCGAAGCGGTAGGTTTCTCCGCGCCAGTAGAAGTCTCTGCTGGTATAGCTCAGGCTCCACGCGACGAAGCCGAAGAGATCGCGCAGGGGATAGAGCCAGCAAAGTCGTACCGCCCGCGGGTCTCGAGCCACAGACCATCCGACGAACGCGCACTGGATCATCCGGTTCAGGCATGCCAGCACAAACAGGCCGATCCCCAGCGCCCAGTGGCCTAGCGCGGCCCCCGTGATCAATCCCAGGATTCCGAAAGGCATGGCATAGGTCAGGCCTGTGCCCGCATGCCCGGCGGGCCGCGAATAACGGGTGCTCTTCATCCAGCGCAGCTGATCGCCGAGCGTCCGCAGCGGCGAGCGCGAGGTCAGCACATTGTCGACGATATAGTGCGAGAGAATCACCGTGTAGTTCTTGGCCCAGATGCGGTTGCCGAGTTCGAAATCATCGGAATAATAGTCAGCCACGGCGGCGATGCCGCCGATGGCATCGATCGCGTCACGCCGCACCGCCATCGCAGGGCCGAGCGCGAAACGCATTCCCTCCATCATGTCCGCGACCATCACGCCGGACGACATCTCGACCGACAGTCCGAGAGCCTCGAGCCACGACCAGAAATCCGAGGCAGGGACGCCGCGGTACATACAGGTGACCAGGCCGACTTTGGGGTCAAGCAAAGGCGGGATCGTATTGCGCAGGAAATCGGGCGCAACCCGCACGTCGCTGTCGCTGATGATGAAATACGATCGAGAAGAGGCCGCGATCATCTTATCCAGAGAGAACACTTTGGCGCTGGGCCACTCTGGCGGGCCGGAGACGATCATCCGGCTGGGGATGTGCGGGTAGCGGGCACGGATTTCTTCGGCGATTTTCGCAGCGGGGTTGTCCAAGTCGCGGGCGCCGATAATCACTTCGTAATCGGGATAGTCCTGCTGAAAGAAACTCTCCAGATTTGCGGCCAATTGTTCTTCCATTCCGTGTACGGGTTTGAAGATGGTGACCGGTGGCAGGGCAGAGGATGGAGTCGCGCTGACGGCGGCCTGCGCCGCGCGCGCCCGGCGCAGATGGCGTGCGGTCGCAACCAGAGTCATGGCAAGGTAGACCGTGGAAGTAAGAGAGCCGGCCAGCGCCAGCAGCAACAGCGCCCGCCCTATAAGATCAATTACGGAAGCGTTAAGAACGCCTGGGATCATCCCTGGGATCATTGAAGAAGCACGATTATAACCGGGTGTGCGGCTGGGTCAGGTTCGGAATGGCGAGTTCGTGGGGCGCAGGCACTCTGCCCGCGGAATCTGACCGCCACGATACTACGCATGCAACTCAGATCTTGGACACCGAGGTGGTCCCCCCGGGCCTTTTGGGAGCTGCCGGCGGTGCTCGGGCAGGAGTGCCCACGCCCCACTCAGACCGCGATCACAGCACCGAGTCGCTGCAAAATACGCCCGTTTCATCCCCCTGGCTGTGGCTCAACACTTCGCGAATCTTGCGGGAGAGTTGTTTCAGCGTATAGGGCTTTTGCAGGAAGTTCGCTTCAAGGTCGACCACCTTGTGGTCGAGCACGGTCTTGCCGGCATAGCCGGAAACGAACAACAGCTTTGTTCCCGGCCGCATGATGCCGAGTTCCTTGGCCAGCTGACCACCGCTCATGTTCGGCATCACCACGTCGGTGACGGCAAGGTGAATTGTGGAGCCGTGGTTTCTAGCGACCAGGAGGGCCTCGATGCCGTCTTTGGCTTCGAGCACGGTGTAGCCCTGGAGGGTCAGAAATTCCGCGGTGGCACGGCGGACTGCTGGCTCATCTTCGACGAGCAAAACGGTTTCTGAACCACGGGCCAAGGGCTCGGGTTTGACGGGTTCGAGCGTGCCCGCCGGTTTGTGCCCGGCGACGCAAGGCAGGTAGATTTTGAACACAGTGCCCAGGTCGGGCTCGCTATAAGCCCATATGAATCCTTTGCTCTGCTTCACGATTCCGTAAACCGTGGCCAGGCCCAGCCCAGTGCCTTTCCCTGGGGGCTTCGTGGTATAGAAGGGCTCGAAAATGTGCGGCAGGTGTTCGGGTGGAATCCCCTCTCCGTTGTCGCTCACGGTGATCAAGGCGTAATCCCCGGCGGGAATGACCGCCTGTTTGCACTGGATGTAATCGTCATCGAGCGTTGCACCGCTGGATTCAATCCGGAGTTGCCCGCCCTGCGGCATGGCGTCGCGCGCGTTAGCGGCGAGGTTCATCAGAACCTGCTCGATTTGTAGCGGGTCGACCCGCACTCGGCCCAATCCCTCGCCGGGCAGAAAACTGAACTCCATATCTTCGCCGATCAGCCGGGGAAGGGTTTTGGCAATTCCGCCGAGGATCTCATTGAGATCCACCACGCGCAATGCCTGTGGTTGTTTGCGGCTGAAGGCCAGCAATTGCCGGGTCAATTCGGCGGCTCGGCGCGCCGCGTGAAGAATCTCTTGAATTTTGGATTGCAGCGGGCCGTTGGGCGGCACACCGTCGAGGGCGAGTTCGGCGTAACTGGTAATAATGGTCAGAAGATTGTTGAAATCGTGAGCTACGCCGCCGGCCAGGTTTCCGATGGCGTCCATCTTCTGTACCTGGCGGAGTTCTCCCTCCAGGCGAAGCCGGTCGGTGAGGTCGCGCCCGTTCGCGATAAAATGTGTGATTTGCCCCTCAGCGTTCCGCACCGGGCTGATGCTCTGTTCGACGTAGTATTCGTCGCCGTTTTTTTTGCGATTCACCAGAATGCCGCGAAACACGTTCCCGGCGAGAATGGTCCTCCACAATTCCCGGTAGAATTCTGGCTCCTGCTGACCCGACTTGAGAATTCCCGGAGTCTTTCCGCAGGCCTCGGCGCGGCTGTATCCGGTGAGATTCTCGAAGGCGGGATTCACATACTCGATCTTCCCGTCGAGGTTGGTGATTACCACCGTGTCGGCCGACTGCTCGACCGCATGCGACAACTTCCGCAGCGACTCCTCCGCGGTTTGTTGATCCTGCTGCATGGAGTGCAGGGCCAGCGTGCTGCGGATGGTGCGGACCAGAGTCGCTCCGTCGAGTTGGGACCGGGTCATACAATTCCACGCACCGCCCTCAATGATCTCTGCGACGGTTTTCTCGTCGGCCGCTTCGGTGAGCAGGATAAAGGGCACCGAGAGGCCGACTTGAAAGAATTCCGCCAGAAAGCGAATCGCCTGCGCGTCTCCGGTTTCATGCTCGAACAGCACAAGGCCGTACGGTTTCTGCTGCAGCATGGCCTTGGCTTCTTCGAGCGAGTGGGCATGGTCGAGATCTGCGGGGAGGGCTTTGCGGGAGCGCTCCAGAATCTCGCGAATCACGAAGAAATCTTCTTCCTTGGCGCCCACCAGCAGGACGCGTAGAGGCGCGGGGGCCAGGGCGGGTTTTGCTGCCGTCATCACGAAACTGACTCCGTCACCTGTTACCATCGGAATGTCTGGGGCGACAGTTTAGTGCGGTTGGCCGGGAAGCGATCCACCCCACTTGCCACGATCCCCTTGCCACGGAGGGCCGGGATTAGAAGATAATGATTAGAAGATAATTATGACGCTCTCCCGGAAGTGCGATTTGGCCAGGCAATGGACTCTGTTGATGTGGGCTCTCCTTCTTGGTGCTTCTCAGGTTGGGGCTCAATCGACCCCGGCCACGCAGGATTTTACCTTTCAGGTTTCGACCGATCAGCCCTGGACGAATACCGGTCTCGACTTGCAGTCCGGTGACGTGCTGGAGATCTCGGCCGCTGCTGTGTCCACGTCAGTTCCCGACCGGCGCGCGGTTTCGGGCGCTGCGGTGTGCGATCCCCAGGGTGAAAGAGGAGTTGCTCAAACCGCGGACCTGCCCTTGCCCAACGCTCCCGTCGGTGCCCTGATCGCGCGACTGCACGCCCAGGGAGCAGCGGCACTCCTGGTGGGCGCAAGCAGTGAGCTGCACATCGAAGAGGCGTCCCATCTGTTTTTGGGCATGAACGTGGCGGGCGCGCCGCCCTGCCAGGGAGGCTTTGCCGTCAAGGTACACAGAATTCCCGCGGGCTCGACTGCGACCGGCGCCGCTTCCGAGGCTAGTCCACAATCTCGAGACCTGGTGTCTACTTCCGACACAACGACCGCCAA
>Ga0075017_100000275_pt1 | contig 26879 bp, 20 predicted proteins | sample AleBraG_ABR_2012_FD_71475 | JGI IMG/M metagenome (GOLD analysis project Ga0075017, IMG submission 71475) | Freshwater sediment microbial communities in response to fracking from Pennsylvania, USA - Alex Branch Run_MetaG_ABR_2012 | ecosystem: Environmental > Aquatic > Freshwater > Creek >... | reverse complement strand
CCTGCCGCGCGACCCGATCCCCGACCACGAGCGCGTATTCCGCGCCATCGTCGCGCGCGACGATGGCGCGGAATACGCGCTCGTGGTCGGGGATCGGGTCGCGCGGCAGGGCGCGGGCGCGCTGCTTGAACTCGGTGGTCCAGTTCGCAGCGGCGCCGATGCCGGCTGCGAGCGCAATCAAGGTGTCGTTCTGAGTGGCCGCAAGTAAGGCGGCATGGAAGTCACGATCAGCCAGCCGCCCCGTCTCGGTGGCCAGCGTATGTCGGCGCATGGCCTCGAGCGACTCGCCCATTTGCTCCAGTTGGGCGGCATTGCGGCGCATCGCGGCGAGGCGCGCTGCCGCCGGCTCGATGATCGACCGCAGTTCAAAGAGACCGCGGATGAAATCGAGGTCGGGCTCACCCATGAAGAACCAGGCGAGCACCTCGGGGTCCAGCAGGTTCCAACGGCTACGAGGCAGCACCCGCGTTCCGGCGCGAGGGCGGCGCTCCACCAGCCCTTTGGCGGTCAGAGCCTGCAGTGCTTCCCGGTACGCCCCGCGCGAGACCTGCAGCTCCTCCGCAAACGCGACTTCGTCGGACAATAGGCTGCCCGGTGCGAATTGGCCCGAAACAATGGCGGTGGCGAGGTGGCGAAGCAGCTCGCCGTGCAAACGGCGGCCGGGGCCCCGCTCCGCCGCGGTGAGCCGCGGCCGGACTGCGTCGCTCCTGCTCGTGGGTCTACCCTGTGGTCTACCCGGTGCCTTGTCCCTGGCCATTGCCCCGATTCTCCATCCAATCCGGTGCGTGGATCCTAGCCTGTTGACTGCATTGGCCGCGGCTTACTTCTTGGGTTGCGGCTGGTCCGTCCAGCGTTTTTCGGGCAGTTTCACTTCTACTTCGCTGCCGAGCTCGGTCGCCGAGCGGCCGAGCGCGAAGCGGTAGGCGCCGGCGGGCTGATGCCAGCCGTGGCCTTCCCAGCCGGCCAGCAGACGCGGGTCGATCGACAACGTGACCGTATGCGACTCGCCAGGCGCCAGCTCGACGCGCTGGTAGCCCACGAGGCGCCGCACCGACTTGCCGCCCGCGGACGTGAGGTAGAGCTGCACAACATCGGCGCCGCTGCGCGAGCCGGTGTTACGTACGCTGGCCTCGAGCGCGAGCGGGCGGCCGCTGCCGACCTTGAGGCCGTCGGCCGCAAAGCTCGTGTACGAGAGGCCGAAGCCAAAGGGGAACAGCGGCTGCGTGCCCTGGCGCGCGTACCAACGATAGCCGACGTCAGAGCCCTCCACGTTGTAATCGACGCTCAGTGTCTCGCCCGGCTTGGCATTGCCCATGAGGTCGGTTTCGATGGTGTCGGCACCCGGCATGGCTGGCCGCGGCAGCTGTGACTCGCTGGCCGGGAACGTGAGGGGGAGTCGCCCCGAGGGATTGGCCTTGCCGAACAGAATGGACGCGATGGCCTCGCCGCCGCGCGCACCCGGGTACCAGGCCTCCAACACACCAGCAGTCTTCGACAGCCAGGGCATCAGCACGGGGCCGCCGGTCTCCAGCACGACGATCGTTCGCGGGTTGGCCGCGGTCACCGCCGCAATCAGTGCGTCCTGGCCGTCAGAGAGATTGAGGTCCGGAAGATCCACACCCTCGGTCATGTACTGCGTAGCGAATACGATGGCGACATCCGACTTGCGGGCGGCCGCCACGGCATCGGTCAGGTAACGGCCATTGCGGAACAGCACTTCCGCATTGGGCGCGGCGGCCTTGATGGCCTTGAGCGGGTTGGAGCGGTGGTACTGCTCCATCATGAGGGCCGCCAGCGGTGAGTCGCCGCCCATCGGACGAGCCACTGCGGGGCCGCCTTCACCCTGCACTTGGCTGGAGCCGCCACCCGAGAGCACGCCCGAGTCGGCGTAGCCGCCGATGACCGCGATGCGCTTGAGGGTCGCGCCCTCCAGCGGCAGAGCGCTGCCCTGGTTGCGCAACAATACCATGCCCTCGAGCGAGGCCTTCTCGGCCACGTCCCCGTTCGACTTGAAGTCGATGGGGCTGGCCTTGGGCGGATCCTTGTCGATGCCGATCGCGAACATCGTGCGCAGGATGCGATGGTTCATGTCCCGGAGGCGCTCGGCATAGCGCGCATCCTGGCGCGCGGCGGCCACCAGCGGTTCACCCAGCCATACCTGCTTGTCCAGCTGCTCGCCCGACTGCTGGTCCAGGCCGTGCAACGCGTAGTCGAGTGCGTGCACTGCGCCCCAGTCGGACATCACGAAACCCTGATAGCCCCAGTCGCCCTTGAGCACCCCGTTGAGCAGCGGGTCATTGCCGCAGCCCCAGGCGCCGTTGATCTGGTTATACGAGCACATGACAGATCCCGGCTGACCGCGCTCGATGGCCAGTTCGAAGGCGAATAAGTCGCTCTCACGCGCCGCCGCATCGCCGATCAGTACATCGTAGAACTGCCGGCCCGTTTCCTGGTCGTTGAGCGCGTAGTGCTTGGCGGTGGCGATGACATGCGCCGACTGGATGCCGGCGATCGAGGCACCATCGAGCGTGCCGGCGAGCCACGGATCTTCGCCCAGGTACTCGAAGGTGCGGCCGTTGCGTGGGTCGCGCACCAGGTTCACGCCGCCCGCGAGCAGCACGTTGAAGCCCTTGGCGTGGGCCTCGCCACCGATTATCGCGCCGCCTGCGCGCAGCAGTTCGGGATCCCAGGTAGAGGCCAGGGCGCTGCCGGAGGGGAGCGCAGTGGCGCCGTCTTTGCGCAGGCCCATCACGTAGGCCACGCCAAGGCTGGCGTCCGACTCGGTCAGCGCGGGGATGCCGAGGCGCGGGATGCCCGGCACGAAGCCCGCCCCGATAACGGCGCCTGCCGGCACTTTCATCCCGAGCAGGGGCAGGGCCATCTGGCCGTGGAGCAGCGTATCGAGCTCCTCGGGCGACATCTGCTTGATGAGCGCATCGGCGCGCGCGTCCGGAGTGTTGAGGGCTGGCGCGGCAGCGAGGGCCACTGTGCACCCCGCAGCGGCGAGCAGCGCACTGGCCAGAAGGTGGTTCGGCATTTGTTATTACTCCGTCTTAAAGGTTCGGTTGGTGAGGCTTCAGGACAGTCGGTTCGCCGCCCTGAAAATCCCGAATAGCCCGGCTCCCAGGTGTTATTCGGGCAGCGATCCCCCGGCGCATAGACTAGAGATCGCAGCACTTACATGTCAATGATGGCGGCAGGGTCCGTGCACCACGCAGCCCCCAAGTGTCGTTGCTACCGCACCACAAAATCGCCGTAGCGTGAACCCGCGGGCCTTGACAACGGCAAAAGAATTTGGCAATTTGTCCTACAAATGAGTGTTTGGTCCGGGCAACGGGCCGGCACGTGGGGTGGGGGGATGCCTGCGGGTCGACCCTCTCTAATGAAACGTCAGTCCTGAGGGGGTCATCACATGAAGTTTGCAAAATCCATTGGCGCGCTCGCCTGCCGCGGCGTCAGCATTTCCCTGGCCGCAACGCTGGCTCTAGTGCTGGCCGGTGCGCGCCCGGCGCTCGCCGCCGATGCGGCTGCAGATACCGGCGGCCTTGAGGAGATCATCGTTACCGCACTGCATGAGTCGCAGGAGCTATTGCGCACGCCGGTGGCTGTCACCGCCATCACGGGCGCTGACCTGGCCAAGGAGGGCATCAACAGCACGCAGGAGCTCTCCGGCATGGTGCCGGGCTTGTCGATCGACAAGAGCGCCGACATGTATATCACCATTCGCGGCGTAACCAGCAACGACGCGACCGAGAAGGGTGACCCCTCAGCTGCCTTCATGATGGATGGCGTGTATATCGCACGTCCGCAGGCCCAGGACGTGAGCTTCTTCGATATCAACCGCATTGAAGTGCTGCGTGGCCCGCAGGGCACGCTGTGGGGCCGCAATACGACGGCCGGCCTGATCCACGTCATTAGCAACCTGCCCGAGCACAAGGATGCAGCGTCGCTGAATGTTGGCTACGGCAGCTACAATTCGGTGCAGGCCGACGGCATGGTGAATGTCGATGCCGGCGACCACGCGGCCGTGCGCGCGGCCTTCGCCTTCGACAAGCGCAACGACTTCTATCAGAGCTCTGTGCCCTCGGCCTACGACGCCAACCCGCTACGCAATAATTTCTCCGCGCGCGTGACCGGACTGTTCGAGCTCTCGGACAAGGCCAAGCTGGTCCTGCGTGGTGACTACTCGAGCATGCAAGGCTCGAACAGCGGCGGGGGCAGCCTGCTCGGCCAGGCCTATGACTTGACCGACCCCTACAACCCGGTTCGCAAGAGCGTTTCGTCGGATGAACTACTTAGGCGTCCCTATGCGCTCGGTTTCCCGATGCGCATCAACAACAGCACTTGGGGGCTGGGCAGTGAGCTGAACTGGGATCTGGGCCCGGTGGCCCTGACCTATACCGGTTCCTATCGCGAGCTGCGCCGCCTCGAGGACCAGTCGCTGCAGATTGCGGCCATCCCGGTAAGAGCCTATTTTTTCGGCAACTACTGGCAGAACTCACAGGAGTTCCGTGTGGCCACCACCGGTGATGGCCCATTCAAGGCGCAGGGCGGCGTGTACTATTTCAAGGAACGCTCCGGCATTGGCTTCTTCCTGTACAACTTCTTCGCCATTCCGGGCAGCACGGTATTCGGATTCCCACAGGATCCAACTATCTCCGAGAGCTACGCCGCTTTCGGCCAGGCAACCTACAGCCTCACACCAGCCGTGCGTATGACCGCAGGTGTGCGTTACTCCCATGACGACAAGTCACGCGACGGGGGCACGATCCTGAATTTCGGGGCCAGCACGATCACACCTCCCTATGACGTGTTTCTGCTCAACTGGGCGCATCGCCAGTATGCAAAAACAACCTGGCGCCTGGGTCTCGAGGGCGATATCGCCGTCGATACGCTGCTCTATGGCAGCGTCGCCACAGGCTACAAGGCCGGCGGCTTCGGCGACGGCTGCGAGCCGGGTTCGAGTGACCCCAAGGGCGTCGCCTGCAACCAACCGCGCGACGCCAGCGCGCTGTACTACAACCCCGAGAACCTGACGGCTTACGAAGGCGGTTTGAAGGGCAAGGTCGGCGGCAAATTGCGCTACAGCGCTTCGGTCTTCTACTACGACTACACGGACCTGCAGCTCAGCGGCGTCGGCAGTGTGAGCGGTGCCCCCTCGCTCGTGACCACGAACGCCGGCAAGGCTTCCGTGACGGGCGTTGAATTGGAAGGCAGTCTCAAGATTTCCGCCAACCAGCGCCTTGACGGGTCGGCCACATGGACCGACGCGAAGTACACAAAATACCTGGCGTACAAGAACGCCACAAATTTCGTCGACTACAAGGGCCGCGCGCTGGATCGCGCTCCCAAGGAAACCCTGTCGCTGAGCTATGCCTATACGCAGACCACCGACAATGGCAGCCACGTCGAATACCGCATCGGTGGCCGCTACAGTGCCTCTTACGTGGTGTCGGCCTACTCGGTACCTGCGCAGTACGAGCAACCCTCGTTCGTGAAGGCCGATGCCTCGGTGTCGTACAGCGGTTCGGGCGACAAGTGGTACGTGCGGGCGTATGGCCGCAATCTGACCAACGAGGTCACGCTGACAAACGTCGATAGCTTCAGCAATATGTTCGTTGGCGAGCCGCGTACCTACGGCCTGGGAATGGGCCTGAAGTTTTGAGATCGATGCGAACGTCTCCTGCCGGGAGCCCTTTTTATCTGGCGCAGGAGCAAGACGATGGACGGTGCCACGATCAATAAGACCTCACGTCGCGATTTCCTCGGCCTCTCGGTCGCAAGCGCGGCGGCAGGGTTGGCCGCGAGCGTCGCCGCATCCGCTACACCCAAGGGTGCTGCCCACAGCAGCGCCGCGGGTCATAGCCATGGACTCGGCATCGAGTGGCGCTCCACCACCCAGCACGCACCCTGGCGCGCGCTGCCGGGCGCGCGGCTTGGCGCACCTGCGGCCGATCTCTTCAGCCAGCAGGTGTTCGTTCGGCCGGACCAACTGTTGCAGGAAATCACTGGCTTCGGCGGCGCCTTCACCGAAAAGGGCTGGCAGGCGCTTGAGACCCTGCCGCCCGACGCGCGCTCGCAGGCGTTGGATGCGCTGTTCAAGCCCGGCGCAGGCACCAGTTTCTCGGTCTGCCGTACGCCGATAGGCGCGAACGACATCTCGCGCAAGTGGTACAGCTATGACGAAGTCGACGGCGACTTCGCGCTCGAGCATTTCAACGTCGACAATGATCGCGACACGCTGATTCCCTTCATTCTCGCAGCGCGCGAACGGCGAGTGGACCTCAAGGTCTGGGCTTCGCCCTGGAGCCCGCCGACGTGGATGAAGACCAATCGTCACTACGCGCTGGCCGCCGCCTGGCCGGGGCAACCCTCCAATGGCATCAAGCCGGCGCAGCTCGGCCAAGAGGGTCACGACTACTTCATTCAGGAAGAGCGCTACTTCGAGGCGTACGCTCGCTACTTCCGCCGCTACGTTGAGGAGTATCGCAAGGCGGGCGTACCGATCTTCATGGTCATGCCGCAAAACGAGTTCAATTCAGCCCAGCCCTTCCCGAGCTGCTGCTGGACCCCGCAGGGCCTGGCGCGGTTCATCCCGCACTTAGGCCGTGAGATGCAGGCCGTGGGCGTGGACGTGTTCTTCGGCACCCTCGAGCGCGGCAACGCCGACCTGCTCACGCAGGTACTCAAGGATCCGGCGTGCGCTGCGATTCTCAAGGGCGTGGGCGTGCAGTGGGCCGGCAAGGGTGCTCTCGAGCGCATCAATGAGCGCCACCCGCAGCTGCCGCTGTGGGGCTCGGAGCAGGAGTGCGGCATCGGCACCAACGACTGGCACTACGCGCGCTACAGCTGGACGACGATGAAGCGCTACTTTGCCAACAACGCCGCGGTGTGGACGTACTGGAACCTTGCAATGCCAACCGGCGGCATGAGCGGCTGGGGCTGGCCGCAGAACGCACTGGTGACGGTCGACACGAAAGCCGGCACCTTCCACCTCAACCACGAATACTACCTGCTGCGGCACCTGAGCCAGTACGTGCAGCCCGGCGCGCACCGCATTGCCGCCGACAGCTACTTTGGCTACGAGAATCAGCTGGCTTTCCGCAACCCGGACGGCAGCGTGGTGATTGTCGTGCAAAACGAGATGTCCGAGCCGCTGGCGATCAACTACGAGATCGGCAAGCAGCAGTTGGCTGTGACGCTCCCGGCAGACTCCTTCAATACGCTGGTGGTGCCGGCAGCACAGATCGCAGCGGCGTGATGCTCAATGCGGCCGGCGCGTGAGCACCAATACGGCCGGACCTGGCGGTGCGATGAGGGCGAGCTCGCCGCCGCCGTGGCGAAGGTCCCGTTCCGTAGACGGCTCGCCAGTCCGGGCGTCGATCCATCGCGCCTGGTATCGGCCCGCTGCCAACCGTAGTCGCAGCGGTCCTTGCGGCTGACCATCGAGGTAGCCCGCGTACTCGCCGCGTGTACTGGCCAATAGTTGCAGTTGTGCGCCACCCGCATGCACAACGAGGCTGGCGGCCGGTTGCATGCGCTCCAGGGGTAGCGCATTGACCGTGCGACTGAGGATTCCCAGCTGCCGGCGCAATTCCGGACTGCCGCCCCCGGGGCCGTTGGGCACGGTGTCCCTCCCGTCCTCGTGACCAGTGGTGAACGAATAATCCAGACCGTCGAACACCGCTCCGCCCGCGAACACGAAGCGCCAGGCCTCGCGCGCATAGGCCGCGTCATCTTGGCCAAGGAAGCCGCTCTCGTCGTAGGCGATGGCTTTCCCCAGCCCAAGGTTCATGGCGGCGGCCTCCGGGTAGGCGTAGTGAAAATTCAAAACGCTGGCGCCGGACAGTGCGGCGCCGACGGGTAGGCGGAAATTGGACCAACCCTGGGCCACCAAGTGTCGGCGTGGAAGCTGTGATTCTTCGTCGGCCACCCAGCGCGCCACTTCGGCCTGCCAGGCGAGCGTGTCGGAATCCGGCAGTTCCACCACGTTCGGGAACTGATCGCGCGCCGGTGGGAAGAGATAAGGGTGGATGAGCCCGGCATGCACTGGGCGGTCCGACCAGGGCTCGTTGCATAACTCGATATACACGTTTTCGTGCGCGGCGAGTTCGTGTACCAACTTACGGGCGTAGCGCTCCTGGGCGGCCAGCACCGGGCCGTTGTGCAGGGTATTGACGTCTCGCCAGTCGACGTTGTCCGGCATGTTGACGTTGTTGGCAGGGTTAAGCGGGCTCATGCGCCATTGTTCGTCGCCATATTGGGATGAAAACAGGCTGAGCTCCACAACGATGCCGCGCTTCTGCGCCTCGTACAGGAAGTCATGCAAGCGCGCGAAGTAGGCCGGATTCCAGCTCTGCAAGTCGAACTTGTTGCCGCCGCCTGCGTAGCCGGGCGCGTTGCTGCGAGCCCAGGGAACAAGCAGCCGGCCGGCGCCCGGCGCCAGCGTATTGCGCTGGATAGTGAATGATTTGCCGGGCACCTCGACGTAGCTGCCGCCAAACAGGCGGGTGAGGTTCAGGCCATCGCGGGACAGTGTATCGAGGTAGCGGTGGTAATCAAAGTCCGGGTTAATGATGGAGCCGTAGTGTTCGCCACTGGTGACGAGCACGGTGGCGCGGCCATTTACCTTGAGGTAGTGGGGGTTGGTGGCATCGAGCGCCACGTTCGCGCCGGCAGCATGGACCCCGGTACTCTTCATAACCACCGCCATGGCGAGACAGGCAACTTGGTGCGCGCGCATGTGAATCCTTCATGTTGACCCGGAGAAACACGGTTGTCGTGTGCCCGTGTCATTCTACTGGCTGGCGCGCTGCCGGGCGATGCGAGCCGATGCCTGGCGACGCGCCTGCCCGCCTGCCCGCCTGCCCGAGCACCTGCGCCCCGAGGCGGAACATGGCCGTACTGTAGAATGCTCGCCATGAACTCGCCGATGGTAGTCAGGCCAATAGTCGTTAACGCGGTCTGTAAGACCTATGCGTCCGGATTCCAGGCGCTGAAGAGCGTGTCCCTGGACGTGCGCAAGGGAGAGATCCTGGCCCTGCTCGGACCGAACGGCGCGGGCAAGACCACATTGATCAACGTGATCTGCGGCATTGTGACGGCCACGAGCGGATCCGTGCAGGTCAATGGCCAGGACATCGTCCGCGATTATCGGGCCGCGCGCAGCCAGGTCGGCCTGGTGCCCCAGGAGCTGAGCACCGATGCCTTTGAGTCGGTGCTGGCGACCGTGACGTTCAGTCGCGGCCTGTTCGGGCGTCCGCCCAATCCCGCCCTCATCGAGAAAATTCTGCGCGAGCTGTCGCTGTGGGAGAAGCGGAAGGATCGCATCATGACGCTCTCGGGCGGCATGAAGCGCCGGGTGATGATCGCCAAGGCGCTCTCACACGAGCCGATGATATTGTTCCTCGACGAACCTTCGGCCGGGGTGGATGTCGAGTTGCGGCGCGATATGTGGTCGCTGGTGCGTGGACTGCGCGAGCAGGGCGTAACGGTCATCCTGACCACGCATTACATCGAAGAAGCCGAGGAAATGGCCGATCGGATTGGCGTCATTCGCAAGGGCGAACTGATCTTGATCGAGGATAAGACCGCGCTGATGCACAAGCTCGGTCGCAAGCTCCTGACGCTGCATTTGAAGACGCCGCTGAGTCAGATCCCGGCTGGGCTGGACGAGTGGCCGCTGACGCTCAAGGGTGGGGGGAGCGATCTGGAATATGCCTTTGAAGCCGAAGAACAAAATCAGCGGGTGCCGGCGTTGCTGCGACGCATGGACGAGCTGCATATCACCTACCTGGACCTGAACACGCGGCAGAGTTCTCTGGAGGAGATCTTCATCTCGCTGGTCACCGATCGACCAGGAGCGGCGGCATGACGGGCATCGCGTTCAATCGTCATGGGGTGTGGGCCATTTATCGGTTTGAAATGGCCCGTGCCATGCGCACCGTCATGCAAAGCCTCCTCACCCCGGTGATCACCACCACGCTTTACTTCGTGGTCTTTGGCGCGGCGATCGGCTCGCGCTTGTCACTGGTGAGCGGCGTGCCCTATGGCGCCTTCATCGTACCCGGATTGATCATGCTCTCGCTGTTCACCCAGAGCCTCTCGAACGCGTCCTTCGGCATCTACTTTCCGAAGTTCACGGGCACTATTTATGAATTGCTGTCGGCACCGGTTTCGCCGGGCGAAATAGTGCTGGCTTATGTGGGCGCGGCAGCTACCAAGTCGGTGATCTTAGGATTGGTGATACTCGCGACAGCCGCGCTGTTCGTACCGCTGCACATTCTGCACCCGCTTTGGATGCTGGCTTTCTTGCTGCTGACGGCGACCACTTTCAGCTTGTTCGGGTTCATCATCGGCATCTGGGCCAAAGGCTTTGAGCAGCTGCAGGCCATTCCACTGCTGATCATCACACCGATGACTTTCCTGGGCGGGGCGTTCTACTCCGTGGACATGTTGCCGCGCGTGTGGCGAACCGTGACGCTGTTCAATCCGATCGTTTACCTGATCAGTGGGTTCCGGTGGAGCTTCTACGGCCAGGCCGATGTGGCAGTGGCGGTGAGCCTCAGCGTGATCAGTGGGTTTCTCATCATCAGCCTGATGGTAATATCTTGGATGTTCCGCACCGGGTATCGGTTGAAGAACTGACTGGGGCGGCGAACGGCGCCGAATGTGAAGTTTGTTGTAGGGTTCGCCGCCGCGGGGTCCGTCGACCTATAGTCGCGCCGCCCGCCAATCGCCCCATGAAATTCACTCGATCACAATCGGAGACCCCTATGAGCAGAATTCTGACCCAGGTCATGGCGATCGCCATCGCCGCCGCGCCGGTCGCGTTCATGCACGTCACCGAGGTGCAAGCCGCAGGCAAGCAGGTTAAGCGCCACACCATTCCCGATGGCGAGCGCGCGCTCGACATGTGGGAAGTGCAGAAGCTGATGAGCCGGCATGAGTACATGCACGCGGCCATCCAGAACGAATACGAACTGGAGCACTTTTGGGTCGAGGCGGACGGCCCCTATGCCAAGAGTGCGACCTTCGCCAGCCCGGGTTGGGTGATGAACGGACTGGATACGATCAAGCGTGCCTATGGTGGCGCCACCGAGCAGAGCAAGGCCAAGGCGCTCGAGGCGCTCAGCAAAATCGACCCGGACCTCAAGAACATCCCGGAGAACATGGGCGCCGGTTCCGAGTGGGTCATGCACACCAGCACCACGCCGGTGATTGAGGTTGCCGGCGACGGCAAGACGGCCAAGGGCGTGTGGTACTCGCCCGGCATGGGGTTGATGCCGGCGGTGGATGGGAGCAGCGTCAAAGTGCGCGCCACCTTCTTCTGGGAAAAGTACGGCGGCGACTTTGTGAAGGAGCACGGGCAGTGGCGGATCTGGCACCTGCAGATGGCCTACGATTTCACGCCGGGGCTGGACGAGAAGATGACGGAGAAGCTGGGCCGGAAGGGCGAGGCTGCGCCGGCGAGCGATGCGAACGGTCCGGGTCGTGAGGCTGGCGAACGCATGGGTGGTGCGCTGCCCGAGGGCTTCACCAAGCCAAAGTACTCGTATCCCGCTTACAGCTACGATCGCGTGCCGGTGATCTACCCCAAGCTCCCCGAGCCGTACTACACCTTCAGCGAGACTTTCAGCTACTGAGGCAAAGCGGCCCTGTTCCTTTTGCTGGAGACCAACAACGCCTCTGGACCGGCGCTCAGTCGCAAGGCTTGGCGATCCGAGAGTGTCGGGGGTTACCGACATTTGGGGTCGACGCGTGCACCGCTCCCTGGATTGAGAGGGAAATCACTGTATTCAAGGGTTTGCGGGGGAGGGGCGTGACACCGGCATGACACAGCCGGCCGGCCCTCCGGCTAGCCTGCCCATTATGAAATTGGCCGAGTTACACGTGCTGCACTTCGACGGGTCCACCAGGGCCCTGTCGGAGCGTGAGCTGGCCGCGGCCGGAGCGCAGTCGCAGGCCTGGGTGCTCGCGACCTGCCAGCGCGCGGTGATCGTGGCGGCGGGGCGCGCGGCCCGCGATGCCGTTTTTCAGCGCCTGCCTGCGGCGGCGGAGGCCTCTGGATTCGAGGGCGCCGAGGCGTATGCGTTCTTGCTGCGGTTTGCGTGCGGCTTGGAGAGCAAGCTGCTGGGCGAGACGGAGATCTTTGGCCAGATCAAAGAGTCATGGCGGGCGTTCGCGGCCGCGCCGAGTTTGCAGTCGCGTCAGTTGGTGGGCTTTGTGCAATCCCTGTTTCAGGACACCAAGGAGGTGCGCGCCAATCAGCTCGCGTCCTTGGGCAGCGCCTCTTACGGATCGCAAGTGCGGCGGCTCCTGGGTGCGGTGAGCGCCGGGCCGACGTTGTTGGTGGGCGCCGGTCAGCTGGCGCAGGCGGTGGCGCCGTGGATCGAGACGCCGGAGTTGATGCTCTGGAATCGCAGCGTGGATAGAGCCCATGAACTGGCGAGCTTGGTACAGGAGCGCCATCCGCAGCGCATCTGCCGGGTGCTGGACGGCGCCGAGGCGGAACTGTCGGCCTGGTCGCAGGCGGGTGATGTGGTGGTGTGCGTGCCAGCCGATACACAGCGCGACGCGGGACGGATTGCTGCGTGGCGGGCGCGTGCGGGACGCACCGGGCGCATCGTGCACTTGGGATTGGGACATGGTGATCAGCGCGCCGCGGCCTGGGCCGACGTGCCGGGATTGACCAGCCTCACCTCGTTATTCGACATGCTGCGAACCCAGTCTGATTTGCGCCGCGTACAGGTGATGCGGGCGCGACGCGACTGCGCTGACAAGGCGGTGCTGCGTTCGTTGGGCGCCAATGCCACGCAACCGCACGGCTGGGAAGATCTCGCCGCCTTTGCGACGCTCAGTCCCTGACTGTTAGCGCGCGTTTCCCGGGATGTTGCAGCGGCCCCTCAGGCTAGGCACTCGACGTTCGCTCCTGGCGCGGGCGCAAAGCAGTGCCGTGGCGCGCACCCTGGAGCGCGCCCACCCCGGATTGAAAGTGGAACTGGTGGGTATCGACACGCGCGGGGACAAGATCACCGATATCCCGCTCTCACAAGTCGATGGCAAGGAGTTCTTCACCGCTGAGATCGACGCGGCGCTACTAAGCAGCGCTGTGGATCTGACCGTCCATTCCTTCAAGGATCTGAGTCTCGAGCGGCCGGCGTCACTCCACTTGGCCGCGGTGCCGGTACGGCAGAATCCGCGCGACATCGTTTTCTTCGCCCGCGATGTGCGCGAGCAGCTGGCGCGCGGCGCCACGCTGCGCATCGGCAGCTCATCCCCACGACGCGCGGCATTTGTGCCGGAATTTCTGGAGCGCGCGTTGCCGGGGAGAGCGGTGGGCGCAAGTGTGACCGGCGCAGCCGCAGCGGGTAGTGGGCCGCGCGTGGAATTGTGCCCGTTGCGCGGCAATGTGGACTCGCGCTTGCGGCGTCTCCGTGAGCCGCGTGGTTCCGAGCGGCAGCTTGATGGCGTGATTTTGGCCTTTGCCGGGGTATCGCGGCTGTGGCAGGACGAGGCGGTGGGTGCCGGCGCGCTGCTGCGCGAATTACTGGTGGACCTGCCGCGCATGTTGCTGCCGTTGAATTTGTGCCCCGCTGCGCCGGCGCAGGGCGCACTGGCCATCGAGTGCCGGAGCGAGGATGCGCCGACGCGTGCGCTCCTCGCCGCCATCGACGATCCTGGCACTCGCTCGAGCGTTGCGGCCGAGCGGGAGCTGTTGGCCGAGCGGGGCGGCGGATGTCACCAACAGTTTGGCGCCACTCAGGTCGAGGTCGAGGGCCTGGGGGCATTGCTGTATGTGCGCGGCGCCTCCGAGCAAGGTACCCAGCCCCCGGAGCTGCGATGGACGGCGCCGACGGCGCTGGTCACGCTGGCCGCACCGGATGCAGCGCGTGGAGCGGTACGCAGTTGGGACGGCAGCGCGCAGCCCGCGCCGGCCGTGATGGGTGTGCCCGGCGCGGTAGCGGCATGCACCGAGCGCTTGAGCATGGCCCCCGCCTGCTTCGTGGCCCATCGGCGCGCATTGCCCGATCTGCCGGCAGAACTCGTCAATCGTTGCGCGCACCTGTGGGTATCGGGTACCGAAAGCTGGTTTGCGTTGGCAGCGCGCGGCGTGTGGGTGGAGGGGTGCGCCGAATCGCTGGGCTTCGCGTCCCTGCGTCCGCAGCTGTCCGAGCCACTGCTGAACTTGCCCCCGCTGACGCAGTGGTTGGCATTGACCAGCCATGAGGCGGCGGCAGCGTGGACCGAGATGCCGGCTTTAGCAACTTACGGGCACGTCGCCAGTGCGCCGGTCACGGGACCCGGCGCGGATGCTACCCACATTTGGTGGCACAGCAGCGTACAGTTCGACCAGTGGCGGCAGGCGAACGGCGGCCCAAGCGCCCTCACGCGGGCGGCTCATGCTTGCGGGCCGGGCAAGACGGCGGCGCATCTGCGTCTGGCGGGTGTCGCGGACTTGGCCGTGTTTCCTTCGGTGCGCCAATGGCGGGAGTGGCTCAAGCGGGTGAACCGGTGATGCTCAAAGCGGGGCAAGGACAGCTGAGCGTGATGCCGGCGCGGCGGGCGCGTTGGCTGGCCGCGTTGGCGGGGGTGTGGATACTGCTGGTGTTGAGCCTCGGCGTCTGGTGGGTGGTGTTCTTCGTGCGCCAGGCACGCTTGATTGCGGCGCTTGAATCGCTGGCCGGGCATACGGCCTCGGCGGTGGCCCAGCAATGGTCGAACACGCGGCTGATGCTGATCGGTGAATCGAGCGTGTTCCTGGGCTTGCTGCTGGCGGTGTCCATGCTGCTGGCCTGGTTGTACATGCGCGAGAACCGACGCGCGCGCGGCATGCAGGCGTTCTTTGCGGCCGTCACCCATGAGCTGCGCACGCCGCTCACCAGCATTCGATTACAGGCCGAAGCCATTGCCGACGGCGACCAGCGGGCGGAACTCGCGCGCCGGCTCCTCGAGGATTCCCATCGTCTCGAATCGCAGATCGACAAGACGCTGGAGCTGGCGCGCATTGAGGGGGGCGGTCCGCTGGCCGAACAATCCGTGCCGCTGCGCGGATGGTTGGAGCGCACGCTGGCGACGATTGCCGCCACGCACGGGGAGCGACTGGAGCTGCGCGTGCACCTGGACAAAGCATTGCCTGAGATTCAGGCTGACGCGGCCGCAGTGCAGATGATACTGCGTAACCTCGTGGAGAATTCAGTGCGCCACGCGCACATGGAGCGCGTGCAGGTGCGGGTGACCGCACAGATTCGCGCCAATGAGGTGGTGCTGGAATATCACGATAACGGCGCGGGTACGGCCGCGCCGGCGCGTGAATTGGGACGGCTGTTTGGCCGCGGAGCGAACTCCAGTGGGAGCGGTGTCGGGCTGTATCTGGTGCGGGCGCTGATGGAGCGAATGGGTGGGCGCGCCGAATTCTTCAGCGCCGCGGGTGATGGGTTTCGCGCCGAACTGCGCTTTGCCGTGAGTCCCGAAGCCGGTGCTGAATAAGCAGTCATGGGCGCCGAAATCCATATTCTGCTGGTCGAAGACGAACGCAATGTCGGCGAGACACTGGCGGAGCGTTTGCGCGAGGCGGGTTTCAAGGTGAGCCTGGCGGACAGCGCTGCGCGCGCGCGGGCGGCCTGGCGGGTGGAGGCGCCGCAATTGGCCTTGATGGATGTGGGCCTCCCGGATGGCAACGGCTTCGCGCTGGCCCGGGAGCTGCGCGGAGCGGTGCCACAGAGTGCGATTATTTTCCTGACTGCGCACGGCAATCCGGAGGAACGGATTCGCGGGCTCGAACTGGGTGCCGACGACTACCTGACCAAGCCGTTCCATTTTCGTGAACTGTTGCTGCGGATCCAGAATTGCCTGAAGCGGGCCCAGGATCTGGCCGAACTGCCCGGCGATGTGCGCGGCACATTGACGATTGGGCGAGCGCGGGTGGACTTCGAGCGTTACAGCGCCGAGGTGGGCGGTGAGCGACACGCACTGACCCACAAGGAGTGCGCGGTGCTGCGGCTCCTGGCCAGCCGCGCCGGGAAAGCCGTGAGCCGCGATGAAATCCTCGATCGAGCCTGGTCGGCCGACGAGTTTCCCACTTCGCGCACGGTGGACAATTTCATCGTACGGCTCCGTCGCCTGGTCGAGGAGGATGCGGCCGAGCCGCGCGTCATTCGCAGTATTCGCGGCGTGGGCTACCTGTTGACCGAAGTGCACCATGACAGAGGTGAAACGTGATTGAGGTGAGGCGTGGCTGAGACGCTACTTAGTGCGGCCTTGGGGCGGCGCAACACGGGCCGGCCGCCGGTGTGGTTCATGCGTCAGGCGGGCCGCTACCATCGGCACTACCAGGCGCTGCGCGGGCGCTACGAATTCATGGAGCTGTGCAAGCGCCCGGAGCTGGCGACCGCGGTGACACTCGGGCCCATTGAAGATTTTGACTTCGACGCGGCGATACTGTTTTCAGACTTGCTGTTCCCGCTCGAGGCCATGGGCATGGGGCTCAGCTACGAGCCGGGACCGCGGTTGGCGTGGCATTTGGAATCCCGCGCCGATCTGCCGCGGCTCCGTGGCGGCGCGCCGGCCGCGGCGCACATGGAGTTTCAGGCCGAGGCGCTGCGCATGCTGCGGCCGCGCCTGCGTGCGGACAAGGCGCTGATCGGTTTTGTCGGCGCGCCCTTTACGTTGTATGCGTATGCGGTAGCCGGCTCGCACGAGGGGTTCAGCCGCCACGGGCTGGCGGGGCTCGAGGACGGTTTGTACCAGGGTTTTTGCGAACGATTGACCGAGCTGCTGGCGGCCAACATGGTGCTGCAGGCGCAGGCTGGCGCCGATTGTGTGGCGCTGTTCGACACGGCGGCCGGTGCGCTGAGCGCGCAGCAGTTCGCGCAGCATGTAGCCGGCCCGCTGGCACCGGTAATCGCCGCCTTTCGCCGTCACTGCCCGCTGACGCCGCTGATTTATTACTCGCGCGACACGGGCCCGGACCACTGGCGGGCTTTGGAGCCGCTGGATCTGCAGTGTCTGGGCATCGATTGGCGACACGATCTGGCCGATACCTTGCGCGCGCAAAGCCCGCGCTGGAGTGTGCAGGGCAATCTCGACCCGGACTGGCTGCTGCTGGCGCCCGAGGAGCTGGGCTCGCGGGCACGGGCGGTATGGGAGCGCGTGGCGGCGCTGCCCGCAAGCGCGCGCGCAGGCTGGGTGTGCGGCTTGGGACACGGCGTGCTGCAACACGCGCGCGAGGACAACGTGCGGCTGTTGATCAAATTGCAGCGGGAGATATTCACATGAATGCGCAGCAACGCAGCGCGCGCTTTGCCAAGTACGACGTGGCCGGCCCGCGCTACACCAGTTACCCCACCGTCCCGTACTGGGAGGACACGCCCACTGAGGCGCAATGGCTCGAGCGCGTGGGCGCAGCGCTGCAACAGGCACAGACGGCCGGACAGGGCGCAGCGGTGTACATCCATGTGCCGTTCTGCCGGGCGCTGTGCACCTTTTGTGGCTGCAACACGCGCGTGACGCGCACGCACACCATCATCGGGCCTTATGTGCAGGCGCTGTTGACCGAATACGCACTGTATCGCGAGCGGTTGGGCGTGGAGCGCCTGCAGCTCGGTGAGCTGCATTTGGGGGGTGGTACGCCCACGTTCCTGAATCCCGCCGAATTAGATGAGTTGCTGAGCGGTCTGCTCGGCGCCTCGCAGCTCCATGCGCAATCGGTGTTGTCCATCGAGGTGGATCCGCGCGTCACCACGGAAGAGCAACTCAAGCTCCTGTCCGGTCACGGCTTTCGCCGTATCAGCCTGGGGGTGCAGGACTTTGATCCGCGCGTGCAGCAAATCGTCAATCGCGTACAGAGCGTGGCGCAGGTGCGGACGGTCACCGAGCAGGCGCGCGCGGCCGGTTTCACCAGTGTCAATTTCGATCTCATCTACGGCTTGCCGCTTCAGACCTTGAGCAGCGTCGAGGCCACCATGGACGCGGTGTGTGAGCTACGACCCGAGCGTATTGCGTTGTACGGCTATGCGCATGTGCCGTGGATTCGGCCGGGGCAACGCCGGTTCACGGAGGCGGATCTGCCCGAGGGCGCGGCACGACGCGCCCTCTACGAGCTGGGGCGCGAGCGACTGGAGGCGGCCGGCTATCGCGAAATTGGTCTGGATCACTTTGCGCTCGAAACCGACACGCTGTGGCAGGCCGCGCGGAGCGGTAGCTTGCACAGAAACTTCATGGGCTACACCGACGCCTTCACCTGCCCGCTGCTGGGACTGGGCGTTTCGGCCATCGGCGATGCCGGTGATGCGTTCGCGCAAAATGAAAAGGAGCTGCAGGCCTACCATGAGCGGCTGGCGCGCCGTGAGTTGCCCCTGCACCGCGGACACCTGCTGGGCGAAGAGGACCAGGTACTGCGCTGGCATATACTCAATCTAATGACGCGCCTCGAAACCAGTTGGCAGAACGGTCATTACACGCCGTACCTGGACAGCGTGGCAGAGCGACTGGCGGAATGCGCAGCCGACGGCTTGGTGGAACTCGAGCCGCAGGTTTGCCGGGTGACCGAGGCGGGACGCGGATTCCTGCGCAATATCTGCATGGCATTCGACGCGCGACTGGCGCGGCGCAGTCCCGACCGGCCGCTGTTCAGCCTTGCCAATTGAGGGGCCCGCTACAACGGTTTGACCACCGCCAGTATCAGTATAGGCACCACCAGCAACAGGGCCGCCTCATTGAACAGGCGCAGCTTCACACCACTGGGCAGCTCGTCGCCGCGACGCATGCGTTGCAGAAACACCCGGCAGACGAAGTGATAGCCGATCAAGGCCACCACCAGCACGAGCTTGAGCTGCAGCCAGGTGCCGGAAAAGCCAAACCCCTGCCACAGCCACATGCCGAAGCCCAGCGCGAACAGAGCCATCAGCGTCATGAACCCATACAGGCGGTTGGCCATGATCAGGAGCCGGCGCACATCTTCGCCCGCGGCGCGGCCCTCGCTGAAGTGTACAAAGATGCGCGGCAGGTAGAACACGCCCGCCATCCACGCCATCACGCCCAATAGGTGCAAACTTTTAATCCACAGCATGGGCGCCATCCTGCCCGTTACCGGCCCGGCCACGCAACCTGGAGTGAGTTGCCCTAGACTTCCCCACGCTATGCCTACGCCCGCCGCCCAGATTTCGCCACCGAGCCGGTGGCTGCGTGCCCTTGGGCTCGTGCCCCTGCCGGTGATGTACGCTGCTGCGCGCATGCTGGCCTGGCTGATGCGCTGGGTGGTGCGCTATCGCGTCGCGGTGGCACGCGACAACCTGGCACGTGCGCTGCCGACGCTGACGAGCGCCGCACGCGAGCGCGTGCTGGATTTGAACTATCAGCGGCTCACGCAAGTGCTGTGCGAGCTGCCCTGGTTGAGCGTGGCCTCGGCCCAGCAGGTTTGCGAGCGCGTGGCGCTGCCCGACATGGCCTTGCTGCAGGCGGACCTGGCCGCCGGCCGACCGGTGCTGCTGCTGGCGGCCCATCTGTGCAACTGGGAGTGGTTGCTGCAGGCCCTGGCGGTGCAGCTGGGCGTGCCGTTCCTGGCCGCTTACAAGCCGCCGCACAGTGCGCGGGCGGACCGGGTACTGCGGAGTGTCCGCGAACGCTTCGGCACGCGCATGGTGCCGGCCAAGCGTTTGCTGCGCGAACTGGCGCGCCAGCGGGGCCGCCCGCACGCCGTGGGCATGGTGGCCGATCAGATGCCCACCAGCAGCGCCGGCCGGGTGTGGCTGCGTTTCTTCGGGCGCGAGAGCGCTTTTTTCCCCGGTCCGGCCGAGGTGGCGCGACTGGGCGGGTACCGTGCCTATTTTCTGGCCCAGCGCCGGGTGCGCCGCGGCTACTATCAGACCCACTTTGAGCCCTTGAATGCGCCCGGCGAAGTGCTGAATGTGGCGAGCTTCACCGCGCGTTACGCCATGCATGTGGAGGCGCTGGTGCGCGAGCGTCCCGAGGAGTGGGCCTGGACGCATCGGCGTTGGAAGCTGCAACCCACGGCGCCACCGCCGTGATGAGCGAGCGCTGCGAGCCGGGTCGCGGCAGGGTCGGCATCAGCGCTACCGCGCGCTGGGTGGCCTATGCGCGGGCGCTGGAGTCGGATCGCCCGGATGCACTGTTTCGCGACCCGTTCGCGCGGCGCCTGGCCGGCGCGGAGGGCGCGAGTCGGTGGCAGCAGGGCTTCGAGCTGGGAATGATTGCGCGCGCACTGGCGGTGCGCACCGCGGTCATGGATGAAATGATCATCGAGCGCCTGCGAGAGGACAATGTGGATCTGGTGTTGAATCTGGCCGCGGGCCTGGACACGCGAGCGTGGCGCTTGCCGCTGCCATCCACCATGCGCTGGATTGATGTGGATGGTCCTGAGCTCCAGGAATACAAGCGGTCGGTCATGGCCAATGAACGCACGGCCTGCCAGTACGAATCGCTGCACGCCGATCTCAATGTACCGGCGCAGCGGGATCAAGTTCTGGCGCGCTGCGCTGCCGCCCATCGAGCCCTGGTGGTCACTGAAGGATGGCTGGTCTACCTGCGGGCGCCGCAGGTGACGGCGCTGGCGCACGCGTTGCGCGGCGAAAAAGCGGTGCGCAGCTGGCTCACGGACCTGGCGGGGCCAAAGGCGCTGGAACTGCTGCAGCGGGTGTGGGGACCGCTGCTCGGCGGCGCGCGATTCGAATTTGCACCGGCGGACAGCGTGGAATTTTTTGCGCGCTCAGGGTGGCGGGAGCAGACGTTTCGTTCCTCGCAGCAGGAGGCACGTCGCTTGAATCGCGCCACCAGGCTGCCCCTCCTGGCGAGGTTCGCACAATTCATGGCGCCTGCAGCCGTGCGCGAAGAGCAGCGGCGCTTGTCAGGGTGCGCACTGCTGGTACGGAGCGATGTTACGGCCTAAAGGACCCGCCGCCCTCGGCGATCGAGTGACTCTCAGTCCTCGATCAAATTCAGTTGCGCGCTGCCCAGCCCGGTGAACGCTGCCTGTACGCTTTGACCAGGAGCCAGGTAACGGACGCCGTTGCAGCTGCCGGTGGTGATCACGGCGCCGCGCGCGAGGCCGGTGCCCAGCTGCGAGAGGTGATTGGCGATCCACAGCAGCGGCAGAAGGGGCGAGCCCACCGGATGACCGCCCACCCCTTGATGCACCGGCACTCCGTCGATCAACACTTGCAGCGGGAGTGCCGTCATGGGCAACTCGGACCAGTTCGGCGTGGCGGGACCGAGCACCAGCCCTTCGTTCATGAAGTTGTCAGCCACCCGTTCCAATTGGGTCACGGCGTCACTGTCGATGTAGCGGCTGACAACAACCTCGATGGCGGCGTGCGCGCTCTCGACGGCCGCCCACACCTGCTGCTCGCTGTAGCGCAGCTCACCTGGCAGGGGCGGCAGATCGGTGCCCAACCTGAAGGCGATTTCTGGCTCGATGCCAAACCGGCGAGTACCGCGCGTGGGCGTGGAGGCGGGGGAAACCTGAGCGGGAGACGACCACAGCGCGGTGCCGGCGATGGGTGCGCAAATGCCGTGCGAGGCGTCAAACAGGGTAGCCTTCCAGCCGCCGATGCGCTCGCCCAGCGCCGTGAATACCGCACGCTGCACGGCATAGGCGTCGCTCAGGGTGCTCGGCGCCAGCTCTGCTGGGAGCGAGGCCAAGCGTGGCGCGCCGCGCCGCACTGTCACCAGGAGCGAGGCGGCCGTGGGCGTCATGGGGACGCACCAGTGGTCAATCGTGATTCCAGAAAGTGCGCCAGCTCCGCGACACTGGGATGATCGAAGATGTCGGCGATGTCCAGCACGCCCGGCCAAAGCTCTTCGATGTGCTGATGGATTTCCATGAGCTTCATGGAGCTCACGCCCGCGTCGAACAAGCTGCTGTGCGCGTCGATGCGCCCGGCCCCCAGCACGGCATCGCAGATCGACTGCAGCTGCCCGGCCACCGGACTGTCGCCGGTGAGCGAGGTGCCCTGTTGGGCCGCCAGGGCACGCAGCGCGGAAAGATCGGCATCGTAGAGCCCCGCCAGATAATCGGCTTCGAGTAAATGGCGCTGCACCTTGCCACTGGTGGTCTTGGGTATGCGCTTGACCGGCACCACGGCCGTCACTTCGAGACCCGCATGCTCGCTGATGCGTCGGGCCACCTGTTGCGCCACCGGCAGGAATTCGGCGAGCTCGCCCCGGTGCAGGACGAACACCACTAAATCATCGGCTTCAGCCGCCGCTGCGCGCACACCGCTGACGACAATCTTACCCAGTTCAACGCCCGGCAAGTCCAGTGCCAGGGACTCCAAATCGTAGGGATAGTAATTCTGGCCGTTGACGAACAGGATCTCCTTGTGACGGCCGGTCACGTACAGTGCGCGCTCATGGATGGCGCCCAAATCGCCGGTGCGCAGCCAGCCATCGAGGGTGTGTACGCTCGCATTGGCTTGCGGGTCGTCCTGGTATCCGGCCGTGACATTTTCACCGCGGATCTGGATGTGGCCAACGTACTCCGGGGGCAATGGCCGATCCTCATTGTCGGCGATGCGCAGCTCGCAGTGCTCGATGGCGCGACCCACCGCCACCAGCCCCAAGGCGCCCGGGTCGTGGGCCGGCAGCAGGTGGAGCGGCTGACCCACGTTCAAGTAGTGCCGGTCGAACCACGCGGCATGGTAGGGCGTGCCCAGCGGTGGAAAGCTCACGGCCACGCTGGCTTCGGCCAAGCCATAAACCGGGAACATGGCGGTGTGCGCCAGACCGGAGGGAGCCAGCCGCGTCATGAACTCGTCGCACAGGTTCACGCTGATGGGCTCGGCGCCGTTGAAAATCAGGCGCACGGCCGACAAATCCAGGCCTTCGGGGGAGCGCTCCTTGAGCACCTTAAGATAGTGCCGGTAGCCGAAATTGGGCGAGCACAGGAGCGTTGCGCGCAGCCGGCTGGCCAACTGCAGCCACAGCAGCGGGCGGCGCACGAATAAATCCGTACTCATCAGGTGCATCTGCAGCCGATTAGCCAGCAGAAAAATATGAAATCCGATCAATCCCATGTCGTGCGTGAGGGGCATCCAGGACAGGCTGATATCCCGTTCGGTGTAGGCCGCCGCGCGCGTGGCGCCACGGGTGTTGGCCAGCAGATTGGCGTGGGTGAGCACCACGCCCTTGGGCGCGCTGGTCGAGCCCGAGGAATACTGGATGAAGGCGGTGTCGCCGGACCGACTCGCATGCACGCGCCCGGCGTGCGCAATGTCGGCCAGTTCGTCGGTCAAAAATGTCCGTGTGGTCAAGGCGCTGAAGGCCGCCTGCAGGTGGTGCTGATCGGCAAACGAGCGGATGCGTTCCAGGAGCTTGCGTTCGGTATAAAGGAACGGCTGACCCAGTTGTCCGGCGATGCGCAGCAGCTTGTGGCGATGCTCGTCGCTGATGCCCGGAGCCACCGGCACGGGGATGATGCCGCCGAGAATGGCCGCCCAGAAGGCGTCGAGGAACGCCTCGTTGCGGGTCAGAAACAGCAGCATTCGATCGCCGGGGCGGGCGCCCAATTGCTGCAGATGATACAAAATGCCCAGCGCGCGTTCGTACAGCTCGCCGTAGCGTACGCTGCGCGCGTCGTGTTCGCCTTCGTGGTAGGTGACGGCGCGATCTGCGCCGCGGTTGGCTTGCAGCAACTCAATAAGCGAAGATGGTATGGACATGAATCGAGTCATTCTAACCTACTCATATCTGCCGCGACGGCTCCCGGCGGCACGCCGCGCGGCACTGGCGGCGCTCCTGCCCTACGGCCGGCGCCTGCGCCTGCGCGGCGCGCTACATGGGCAGTCACAGACTCTGCTGGGAATAGCACTGGCCTGTCGGGCACTGGGGCGAGTGGCGCGGCGCCGGGTGTGGCCGGCTGAACTGCGGTTTCCAACGCGCGGCAAGCCTTACGCACCGCTCCTGCCGGCCTTCAACATCGCACACGCCGGTGCCTGGGTGGTCTGTGCGGTGGCTGAGCGCGGGGACGTGGGCGTGGACATTGAATCGACGCCGGGAGCGATCGGCGCGCCAATGCCCTGGACCTTGCGCGAGGCGACGCTCAAGGCGGCGGGGGTCGGCCTGACGCACAAGGCGCAAAGTGTGCGGGTCGCGCCCGCTGCGGCGGGGAGCGGTAGCGCGGAGCAGCGCGTGGAGTACCAAGGTCGACACTGGTACTGGCGAGCGGCGCCGGCGCCCGCTGCGACGGCGGTGCATGTGGTCGCATCGCTCCCCATGCGGCGGCTGCGCAGCAGCACGTTGCCGGCGCGCCAAGTGGTGGACGAGCTGCTGAGGGCGGCGCGCGCGCTACGGGCGGCCTCATGAACGGCGAGGGGGGGCTGCGCAACAGCCTGTACAAACAGGTGACCAAGTCGGGTCGGCGCATGAGCCGCGCTCGATCGCTCCTTTATCAGGTGGCGACGCCGCTGGTGGTGGGGCTCATGCGGCTGTGGTGGCGCAGTTGCCGCGTGGTGGCGGTAGTGGGCGATGAACATCTGGGAGCGGTGCTGGCGCGTCAGCCCTCTTTCCTGCCGGTGTACTGGCACCAACATCATTTGTTCTGCGCGCATTACCTGCTGCAACAGCAGCAGCTGCGGCCACTTCGCACGGGTTTTCTGATCAGCCCCTCGTTGGACGGCGAACTGGGCGCGATGATCATGCGGCGGCTCGGGGCCTATGTGGTGCGTGGCTCGTCCACTCACACCGGAGCGCTGGCGATGAAGGAATACTTTCAGGCGCTGATGCGTGAGAACGTCTCCCCGGTGCTCAATCCCGACGGGCCGCGCGGGCCGCGCTTTCGCGCCAAGCCCGGCGCCATTGTGCTGGCTCAAATGTCAGGCCGCGAGATTCTGCCCATGGCTTACGCCGCCTCGCGCGCCCGGCTGGTGATGTGGGATAAATTTGTACTGCCCTGGCCCGGCGCGCGTATCGCCATAGCGATCGGCGAGACTTTCAAGGTGGCGCGCGGCGCAATGACCGGGTCCGGGAGCAGTGGGATTGACCTGGACGGCGCGGCTCGCGACTTGGAGCGGCGCCTGCACGACACGTATCGCGCGGCACATACCGCCCTGCAGACACGAATAACGGGCACTGATTCTCAATAACCACTGGTACTTAGCTTGCCTTCCTGCGGCGGTGTGGGAGAATCGAATTTCAATGAGTAAGCAGCCGCCGGCCACCGCTAGCGAGTACGCCGCATCCGACGTGCTGGCGCCCCAATTCTGGACCGGGCGTCCGGAGCGGCCATCGCCAGGGCTCGATGTGGCCTGCACGAAGATTGCGGTCGATCTGCAAAACCTCCAGCGCTACACCGCCGACGACAGTATTCGTCAGAGCCTGCACATACTGCGCGAGGCCACCTCCGCGGATGGCGCGTTCAGCGCGTTCTTCGATGCCACCGCTTCGCACATCGAATCGGTCATGACGGCTGGCGGTTCCTTTGCACAGGTTCACCCGGAGGCGCTGCGCGGCGTGACGCTCGATCGTCTGCCCTATGTGGCTGGCCGCGCCGAACACCTGCGACTGTGTGAGTTCCGTGATACCTCCGCGCCGCGGCGCGATCAGGCCGTCGATGCCGGTCTCCTGGCGGAGCTGTCCATCGGCTCGGCTTTGCTGGTGACATTTCGTATTCACGGCCGACCGGCGGGATTGCTGGGACTGGTGTTTGGTCTGCCGCGCAGTTCCTTTGACGTGAATTTGCAGCTGTTGCTGAAACTCCTGGGCAGCAGCCTGGCAGCGGGTCTGGAGCGGGTGCGATTGAGTTTGGCGCTCGAACGGCTCGAAGGCCGCAGTGACCTGGCCGAGCTGGCCGCGAACGACGGGGTTTGGGATTTTGACGTCGAGGCGCAGCAAACCTATTTCTCGCCGCGCTGGCGCGCCATGCTCGGCTATGACAGCGTGGAGCTGCAGGGGGATTTTGACTGGCGCACGCTGGTTCATCCAGAAGATGCCGGTCGTGTGCAGAGCGCCATCCGCGAACATGTGGCCGGCAAGACCCAGATGTTCGAGAGCGTGCATCGCATGCACCATCGCAACGGCGAGTGGCGCTGGGTCACCAGCCGTGCCAAAGCCACGGTCGATGCCCACGGGCGGCTGCTGCGGCTGGTGGGCGTGGAACTGGACATCACCGAACGCAAACTGTACGAGGAAGCGCTGTTTCGCGAGAAGGAGAGCGCGCAGATCACCCTGCAGTCCATCGGCGACGGGGTGGTCACCACCAACGCGGTCTCGGTCATCGACTACATCAATCCGGTGGCCGAGCAGCTGACCGGGTGGCGGCTGGAAGATGCCATGGGCAAGCCAGTCGAGGAGATCTTCCGCGCCTTTCACGAGGAGACGTGCGAGCCGCTCGAGAATCCGCTGACCGTGGCGATCCGCCGCGCCCGTTCCATCAAGTCGGTACGGCCGATGCTGCTGATCCGGCGGGACGGCAATGAGCTGTACGTGGAGAGCACCGCGGCACCGATTCGCGACGGCGCCGGCCGAACTTCCGGCGGCGTGCTGGTGTTTCACGACGTCAGCGAATCGCGCGAGCTGAATCGACGCCTCAGTTACCACGCCAGCCACGATCTGCTGACTGGTCTGGTCAATCGCCGCGAATTCGAAAATCGGCTCGAGCGCGCGCTCAAGAGCGCCAAGGCGCGTGAATCCTCGTACGCGCTTTGCTACCTCGATATCGATCAATTCAAGATCGTCAACGACAGTTGCGGTCACAGTGCCGGGGATGCGCTGCTTGGACAGGTAGGCGCGCTGCTCAAATCCAAAGTGCGCTGGCGCGATACGCTCTCGCGTCTGGGTGGCGATGAGTTCGGCATACTGCTGGAGAGCTGTTCGCTCGACGAAGCGATGCGCATGGCCGAGACGCTGCGCGAGGCGGTGCGCAATTT
>Ga0075017_100000274_pt1 | contig 26894 bp, 22 predicted proteins | sample AleBraG_ABR_2012_FD_71475 | JGI IMG/M metagenome (GOLD analysis project Ga0075017, IMG submission 71475) | Freshwater sediment microbial communities in response to fracking from Pennsylvania, USA - Alex Branch Run_MetaG_ABR_2012 | ecosystem: Environmental > Aquatic > Freshwater > Creek >... | reverse complement strand
TGCCGACGGACTACGGCGTCGTCCTGATGCATCCGGCGAAGACAAATCGGATCGGGGAAGCGAAGGCGCATGAAGATTTTTGCCGATCGCTGAACATTCGGATACTGGGTAAGGTGGAGAACCCCGGGTCGAGCGAGGCGGGAGACATTGTGTGGGTTGATTCCCAGACGCTGCTGGTGGGCAACGGATATCGGACGAACGCATCGGGCATTGCGCAGATCCGCCAGTTGCTTAACCCGAAGGGCGTGGACGTGATTTCTGCGTCACTGCCGTATGGGCCGGGCCCGTCCGCGTGTTTGCACTTGATGTCGCTGATGAGTGTGCTGGACGAGGAAACTGTCCTGGTGGATTTGCCCTGGCTGAGTGTGGAAACGGTTGAACTGTTGCGCAGCCGAGGTTATCGCTTCCTCGAGATTGACGCTTCGGAACGCGACACGCTGGCTTGCAACGTGCTTTCGCTGGGAGGGAAGCGCCTGCTGGCACTGGAGGAGAATCAGAGAACCAACCGGCGACTACGCGATGCCGGGTTTGATGTCCGGACTTTCCCGGGTTCGGAACTCTGTATCAACGGCAGCGGTGGGCCGACCTGCCTGACGAGGCCGTTACTGCGGGAATAAGGCGACTCCTACACGCCTTGCAGCAGATGGCGCAGACAGCATGTGCACGGCGGTCGGATGGCCAAGGTGCGCCAGCGTTCTTTTCCACTCCTGCTAGAATCAAAGAGCAATGGCCCTGTCGTTCGTTCGCGAACTCTTCGCGGACGTGGAGAAGTTAGCTGCTTTCCGGCGTGTTGCCTCCCACCTAAGAGAGGGCACGGGACGGCTTGGTGTTTCCGGACTTACTCCCACCGGCAAGGCTCTCCTTCTGATTCAGTTGCAGCGAGCAGCCGAGCGCCCTCTAATTCTGGTGGTGGCCGACAACCGGGCCGCTGAAGATCTGGTTCCGGTGCTGCAGGCGTTCGCTGAATTGACCGGCGAGGTCGATCCCGAGTCAATCGTCCGCGTGCCGGCTCGCGATGTCTTGCCTTTTCAGAATCTTTCTCCCCATCCCGAAATCCAGGAAGAGCGAGCAGCGGCGCTGTGGAAGATCGCAAGCGGATCGGCGTCGATCGTGGTCTCACCCGTGGCGGCTACCACGATTCGTTTGCGCGCAGCCGAGTACTACTCGGATCTGGCACGTGTCGTGCGTCGCACCGAGACCCTGGACACAGACGCTCTTCTGCGCCATCTCAATACCGTCGGCTACACCTCCGTGGATGTGGTAGAGATGCCCGGCGAATACGCCCTGCGCGGCGGCATTCTCGACGTCTACTCACCCGAGGCAGAGCGTCCCGTCCGTATCGAGTTCTTCGGCGACGAAGTCGAGTCGATACGCAAGTTCGATCCGGGTACGCAACGATCGTCGAGCCCGCTGGACGAGGCGCTGCTGTTGCCGCTGACCGAGACCCCGGTTCACGAAGACCTGCTGGGCGCGATCCATGTGAGGCTGTCCGGAAAACGCATTACCGGAAGCGATGAAGTTGTTGAGCAGGCGGTGCGCGCCAGCGGTGCGACCGTATTTCCTGGATGGGAGTTCTACGCGCCGGTAGCAGGCGCCGACCGCACGATCTTTGACTTGCTGCCTCATGCCCGCGTGCTGCTCGACGAACCGGACACGCTGAGGACAGAACTCGACAAGGTGTGGGCGCGCATTGCGGAAGCGCACGAGCGCAGCGGGGTGGGCAACCTGGTCACGCCTGCGGATCTTTATGTCACGCCGGATGACTGGTGGAGCCGGGTCGCGTTGATCCCTGGGGCCGACATCGAACAGCTGGGAGTCATGCGCGCGGATCAGACCGAAGAGCCGGTCAGCTTTCTGGCGCAGCCCACGCCGCGGTTCCATGGCTCAGTTCCGGCGATGCTCGAAGAAGTTCAGAAGCTGGTGGCGAGCGGGAAACAAGTCGTGCTGGCGGCGCCGAATACGGGCGAGATCGAGCGTCTGGCGGACATGTTCACCGAATACAACGTCTCGTTTCGTCTGGGAAGTCGCACCCGCAGCGGCGAGAGTTATGCCGATGAGACCGCCTACTTCACCGGCGAAGTTTTCACGACGACCCTGGTCAAAGCCTACATTCCTGACGGAGTGATGCTGCCGGATGCCAATCTGGCCATCTTCGGCTCGCGGGATCTGTTCGACGAATCGGACGGAGTGGTTGCCCGACCGCAGCGACAAAAATCCAAGACTTCGGCGTTCCTCTCTGACTTTCGCGATCTGCAGGTGGCTGACTACGTCGTGCACGTGGAGCATGGCATCGGCCAATACCAAGGGCTGAAAGAAATCAATCAGGGTGACGGTCCCGCGGAGTTCATGCTTCTTGAGTTTGCCGAGGCGGCGCGGCTGTACGTGCCGCTTACGCGGCTGGACCTCGTCCAGAAATATAGATCCTCCGAGGGTGCGAAGCCGGTCCTGAGTCACCTGGGGACGGCAGCTTGGGCCAAAACCAAGGCGCGCGTGCGCAAGGCCATGAAGGACATGGCCGATGAGCTGCTCAAACTCTACGCCGAACGCAGCGCTGCCAAGGGGCATGCATTCGCTCCCGACAACCAGTGGATGAAGGAGTTTGAAGACGCGTTCGAGTTTGTCGAAACCGAAGACCAGGACCAAGCCATTGCTGACGTGAAGCGTGACATGGAATCTTCGCAACCCATGGACCGGCTACTCTGCGGCGACGTCGGCTATGGCAAGACAGAAATCGCCATGCGCGCCGCGTTCAAGGCGGTTAACGACAATAAACAGGTCGCGGTGCTCGCGCCAACGACGGTGCTCACATTCCAGCATTTCGAGACTTTCAAGCAGAGGTTCGCGGCTTTCCCCGTCACGATTGAGATGATCAGCCGGTTCCGCAGTCCGAAGCAGCAGAAGGAGATTCTGCGGAGGGTGGAAGCCGGCAAGGTTGACATTCTGATCGGGACTCACCGGCTGTTGTCGAAGGATGTGAAGTTCGCCGATCTTGGCCTGCTGGTGGTCGACGAGGAGCAGCGATTCGGCGTGCGCCACAAAGAGCGGCTGAAGCAGATCAGGAAAGAAGTGGATGTGCTCACCATGTCAGCGACGCCGATACCGCGCACGCTGCACATGTCGCTCGTGGGGCTGCGGGATTGGAGCGTGATCGAAACGCCGCCAAAAGACCGCATGGCGATCCAGACGGTAGTGGCGAGCTGGGACGAGAAGCTGATCCAGTCCTCGATCGAACAGGAATTGGAGCGCGGCGGGCAGGTCTACTTCGTCCACAACAGGGTGGAGAGTATTTACGAGATTGCGGCGAAGATCCAGGGACTCGTGCCGAAAGCGAAAATTATCGTGGGGCACGGGCAAATGTCGGAAACGGAGCTGGAAAGGGTGATGCTGAATTTCATGCACCACGAATCTGACATTCTGGTCTCGACCACGATTATCGAAAACGGGCTGGACATCCCACTCTGCAACACGATTCTGATCAACCGCGCGGACCGGCACGGCCTTTCCGAGCTTTACCAGTTGCGAGGACGAGTAGGGCGATCGAATCGCCGGGCCTATGCTTATCTGCTGCTGCCCCCGGAGATCGAACTCACGCCGATTGCCCGACGCCGACTGGCCGCGCTCAAGGAATTTTCCGACCTGGGGGCGGGTTTCAAGATTGCGGCCTTGGACCTGGAACTACGCGGCGCAGGGAACCTGCTAGGCGGTGAGCAGAGTGGGCACATCGAAGCGGTAGGTTTCGAACTGTATACGCAGATGCTGGAGCGGGCGGTCCGCGAAATGAAGGGCGAAGTTGCGCCGGAAGAGGCCGAGACCCAGCTCAACCTGGGCTTGAACATCCGGATTCCAGCCAGTTACATCGCGGAAGAGAACCAGCGGCTGCGCATGTACAAGCGGGTGGCGGGCGTGGAGACAGAGTCGCAGCTCAACGACGTCCGCGGGGAACTCGAAGACCGATACGGCGAGCCGCCTCCGGCTGTGCGCAACCTGTTGGATTACGCATCACTAAAGCTGCTGTGCCTGGGTGTTGGCGTCACCCAGATCGAGAGAAAACGTGACCTGGTGACGGTCAAGTTCCTCCAGGACGCGAAGGTCGATCCCGAACAGCTGGCGCGATTTGTTTCATCGCAACGGGGAGCGCAGTTTGCGCCCGATGGCACACTCAAATTCCAGCTAAAGGTTACCGCCGCCGGAGAAGTTCTGCAGCGCTTGCGTGACGTGTTGCAGGAGTTGGGAGGAGTGGTGGCGGAGCCGGCATCCGCAGCGGGGCGAGAGACAGTGTCGTGATTTCGCCCTAACCTTACAGGAAACGTCATTGTGGCGAAATCTTGCAAGAGTGCCCATGCACGCCCGGCAGCAGGCGTTGCATCACGTCGCGCGTGTCAAATGTATCGCCGTTGCCTAGGATCTTCCATCCCGTGAAGACCATAATCAGATCATCCTCAGGGAACACGAGCAAACGTTGGCCGCCAAAACCGAGGCATGCCCAGGCCAGGTGCTGCGGTTCGCCGTGGGGGATGAGCCACCACTGAAAGCCGTATTTCATTCCGTCTTCAGCATCAATGACGGGAGTGAGCGACTGCTTTATCCAATCTGCCGACATGATCTGTTTTCCATCCCACATCCCGTCATGTAGATACAGGTAACCAATCTTGGCCAGGTCCTCGGCACGCAGGAACAGACCGCCCTCGGTATCAACCACGCCTTTCGGCGTACGTTTCCAGTGATAGTGGTTGATGCCAAGAGGAGTGAATAGGTACTTCCGAGCATATTCCTCGATATCCTGTCCGGTCTGTGCCATGAAGATGTGTGCCAGCACCTCGGTGGCGCCGCTACTGTAGGCAAATACTTTGCCGGGTTCATGAGCCATGGGCTGGTCGATGACGAACTGCACCCAGTCGTCGGTGGCCTCCATCTGGCTGCAAGCGTTCTTGGGATCGTCGTAGGCGACGTCTTCGTCCCAGTCCAGTCCAGTAGACATCGTCAGCAGATCGCGAATGGTCATGCGGCGCTTGCGGTCGTCAACGTTTGCGACCTTCACGTCTTTGAAATAATTGAGGACCTTCGTGTCCAAGCCGGCGGTGAAATCTTTGCGAGTGATGGCGACGCCATAGGTCGCTGAGGTGACCGACTTCGATACCGACTGCATGGTGTGCTCGTCCGAGCCGTGATAGTAGGGGTGCCACTCGGGATCGAAATAGTTATATGACCCAGTGAGGTGGGCATTCAGGGGCCCCACGGTGTGCGCTTCCTTCGAGTAGATCTTGCCGTAGTCGTGCGAGTACTGTCGCTCGTAGGCGATCTGGCCGCAGCGGATAACCAGCATACTGTCGACAAGAGGATATTTACCGCTGGCGAAGTCGCCATCGAGTGTCTTCAGACGGTCTTCGTCGATACCGAGCGAGGCCGGAGCAGATTTCGGCCATCCTTTCGAGGGGGAAGATTGACTGACGGCGATTTGGGCGTGAGCCAACAGAGCTCCGAATAAGAGCATCGAAGGAAGGGTTTTCATCATAAGTTACGCAGATTGTAGTTCAATCCCGGCCTCCCAGAATGGATGCGGCTAGGCAAGTGTGTCCAGGAAATTCGTCACGGAACGAATTCTGCTGGTATCTTGGTTTGCGTTAGTCGCCGCCGTTTAATGGCGACGGCGGCAGGAAATCTCCATGACCATGAGAGTCCGCAAAGCTGTCTTCCCCGCAGCCGGGCTGGGCACACGATTCCTTCCAGCTACCAAGGCGCAACCGAAAGAAATGCTCCCACTGGTGGACAAGCCCATCATCCAGTATGGCGTGGAAGAGGCTCTGGCGGCGGGATGCGACCAAATCATCATCATTACCGGCCGTGGCAAACAGGCGATCGAAGACCACTTTGATGTGAGCTACGAACTGGAAAAGATGCTGGAGGAAAAAGGAAAGAAAGACCTGCTGAAGATTGTGCGGCAGATTTCTGAACTGATCCATGTCGCCTACGTGCGACAGAAAGAAGCCATGGGCCTGGGCCATGCCGTGCTTATGGCTCGCGAACTTGTGGGTAACGAGCCTTTCGCCGTGCTGCTGGCTGACGACGTGGTAGATGCGCAGGTCCCGTGCCTCAAGCAAATGATCCAGGTCTTCGAACAGAAGCAATGCTCGGTGATCGCGACGCAGGTGGTGCAGGGCAAAGCCATCTCCGCCTACGGCGTGCTCGATGTGAAGCCGGCGGACGGTTTTAATGGGCGTTTGTTCGAAATTCAGAACATGGTTGAGAAGCCGAGGCTGGAGGATGCGCCGTCGGACAAGGCCATCATCGGGCGCTACGTGCTGACGCCTGCTGTTTTCGAAACCCTGTCGCAGACGGCGCTCGGAACCGGCGGGGAACTCCAGCTTACCGATGGCATGCGCCTTTTGCTGAAAAGAGAAAAGATGTACGCCTACGTTTACGAGGGCAAGCGCCACGATACCGGCGACAAGCTGGGTTTCCTGAAGGCGACGGTGGAGTTTGCGCTGAAGAGGCAGGACCTTGGGGAAGAATTCCGGCGGTACCTGAAGAGTCTGGAGCTGTAGGTCGTAAGCTCGAAGGGTCTGGAATCTTGTCTTGCTAGGAGAGCGAAGCCTTCAGCTTTCTCGATTTTTCCTCCACACCCTTGGCGAGTTTTTCCTTGTGTTGAGCCAGTTTTCCAGCCACTGAAGAATCCGAGAGGGCCAGGATCTGCGCGGCAAGGATTCCGGCATTGGTTGCGCCGGGTTTGCCGATGGCGACGGTAGCCACCGGGATACCAGCCGGCATTTGCACCGTGGCCAGCAGCGAGTCCATGCCTTGCAGCGAGGTAGAGGGAATAGGCACTCCTATCACCGGCAGTGTTGTGTGAGCAGCAATGACGCCTGCCAAGTGGGCGGCCCCGCCTGCGCCGGCAATGATGACCCTAATGCCGTGTTCGGCGGCCTTGCGGGCATAGTCGGCAGTCCGGTCCGGAGAGCGATGGGCGGAGGTGACATCGATTTCGTAGGCAATGCCAAACTCCTCAAGCGCTTTGCCCGCTTCGCGCATGATCTCCAGGTCGGAGTCACTGCCCATAACGATGGAAACGATAGGTTTGTTCATGTTCAATTTCGCCACTTGCGTTCACCAACTGAAATTCCAGGAGTCGTTCAGCGGGCGATAAATCCGATTTCAGCGAGCGCCCGCGCCTTTCAGCGCCCTCGCGGCTATGTCTTTCCGGTAGTGCATGCCGTCGAAGTGAATCTGCGATACACCTTCGTAGACCCGCTGTACTGCGGTTGCCAGGTCGCCCGCCCGCGCGGTTACGCCGAGAACCCTCCCCCCGGATGTAAAGAAATGACCTTCCCGCTTGTTAGTTCCGGCATGAAAGATCTTTACGCCTTCCAGTCCTGAGGCTTGCTCGAGGCCGCTGATCTTTCTCCCTGCTTCGTACGTTCCCGGATAGCCATCGGAGGCCATGACCACGCAGACCGAGGCGTCCGACGACCAGCGAAAATCGCCGTCGCTGACGCGTCCGTCGACGGAAGCTTCCAGCGCTTCAACGAGGTCGCTTTCCAGGCGCATGAGGATCGGCTGAGTTTCGGGATCGCCGAAGCGGCAGTTAAACTCCAGAACCATGGGCCCGCGGGCGGTCATCATGAGGCCGCAATAGAGCACGCCTTTATATTCGGCTCCCTCCTGCTTCATGCCGGAAACAACCGGGCGCGCGACGTGGGTCAAGAGCCAGTCGCGCATCTTGTCGTCGACGATAGTTCTGGTGGAGTAAGCTCCCATCCCGCCAGTGTTGGGTCCGGCATCGCCATCGAAGGCGCGCTTGTGGTCCTGCGCTGCCACCAACGGTGCAACCCGTTCACCGTCGCTGAACACGAGGAAGGAAAGTTCGTCCCCTTGCAGGCATTCTTCAAGCACGACGCGCGCGCCGGCTTCGCCGAGCATTTTTCCGCTGAGCATCTCTGAAGCGACGGATGCGGCCTCATCCTTGGTCTTGGCGATCACCACGCCCTTGCCGGCCGCCAGACCGTCGGCCTTGACAACGATGGGGGTGTGAAAGTGCGGCAGGGCGGCTCGCACCTCGCCGATTGAATTGCAGATCGCGTAATGCGCCGTGGGAATGCGGTGGCGCTGCATGAACTCTTTGGCGAAGCTCTTGCTGCACTCCAGCTGGGAGGCAGCTTTGGTTGGGCCGAAAACGCGCCAACCGCGCCGCGTGAACTCGTCAACCACTCCCAAATGCAAGGGAAGTTCCGGACCGATCACGGTGAGGTCGGGCTGCACCTGGAGAGCGACTGCGACGAGTGAATCCAGGCTCTTGATATCCGCCTGCAGACACTCGGCTTCTTCCGCGATACCGCCATTCCCGGGCGCGCAATAGACTTTGGTGACGCGAGGAGATTGGCGGAGCTTCCATACCAGAGCATGCTCGCGCCCGCCGCTTCCAATGATCAGGACTTTCATGTTGGACAAACAAGGTTAGGGGCAGTGAAGGCTGATGTCAAACTTGCCGCGAAGACCGCAGATTGCGGTCCGACGTTTTCCAGATTGCGTAGCGTTGGCACGCCCGACTCCGAACTATACGGCTTAGGCGTTCTGGCAGTCGTCGGCCGGCTTTCGGCGTTTCGCATGGTCCCGTTAACTATGCTTAAGTCGCCGACGTATAATGTCGCCAGATGATCACCGTCTCCAAAGAAGACTACCTGAAGGCCGTCCTCGAAGCTGAGAGTGAGGGCGAGACTGTAATCTCGGCTACGCTCGCGCACTGGCTCTCGGTTTCACCGCCGGCGGTGACCATGGCTCTGCGGCGGCTGAAGAAAGATGGGCTGGTTCGTATGCAGGCGGGTGGCGTGGTGAGCCTGACTGCTGCGGGCCGAAAGATCGCTCGAAAGCTCACACTGCGCCACCATCTGATCGAACGCATGCTTTCCGAAATGTTTGGGATGGAGTGGTACAAGGTCCACGACGAGGCGGAACGTCTGGAACACGCAGTTTCGCCCGACTTTGAAGCCAAGTTGCTGGCAAAGCTTGGATCTGGCGGGGCCTGTCCTCATGGCAACCTGAGCGAAATGGAGAGCCCTGTGAGCCGGCGGCGCCGGGGATTGGTGCTTCTTGCTCATGCCCAGACGGGTAGGAGCTACGTTGTGAGCGGCATCTACGAGCGCGACCGGCGACTCTTGGAATTCCTGGAAGAACGCGGAATCCGACCGGGGGCGAAAGTGGGCGTGACAGGCCGAAATTACGACCAGACTCTCAGTCTGCACACGGACGCGGGCGCTGTCTCACTCGGTAGCGCAGCGGCAGAGAAAGTCTGGGTGACCGTGCGCGAGAAGAATTCCTCCCATCTTCAGTAGCTTAACTACGGTTTACATATTCATGTATACTTACGCTAATCAAAGTGAATCGATGTGGTGTATTTGGACTGCATGAAGTTGCCGCTACCTGCGTGAATGTAACTTTCAAATGAACGAACCTAAAACGGCGCCGGAAACTCGTGGGGGATCTGCTGCCCAAGCAGACATGCTGAGTGGTTCGGGAACATCCGTCGGCGACGTGATCATCTCTCACGAGGATGTGGATCGGGCGCACGACCGCGAACGAGTGGAGGAGACTCGCGCGCACCGTGGATTTCGGTGGCGATTGCGGCTGCTGTGGCTGCTCATCGGCCCCGGCATTCTTGTGATGTTGGGGGAGAACGATGGCCCCAGCATGTTGTCCTATGCGGCCACCGGCGCGCGGTTTGGCATCGGCTTTTTCTTGCCATTTGTGGTCCTGACATTTGCCATGGCCTGTGTGGTACAGGAAATGACCGTCCGCCTGGGGGCGGCAACTCACCGAGGGCATGCCGAACTGATCTTCGATCGCTTCGGACCATTCTGGGGCTGGTTTTCCATGGTGGACCTCGCCCTGGGTAACTTTCTGACGTTGGTTACGGAGTTCATTGCCATCCGCGCGGGCCTGGGATTCTTCGGCGTGCGGCCTTCTGTGGCCGTCCTGGGCGCACTGTGTGTTTTGTTCGTAGCGCTGATGACTCACCGGTACTGGACCTGGGAACGGATTACTCTGGCCGCGGCGGCATTCAACCTGCTGTTCATACCGGTGGCTCTGCTTACTCATCCGCACTGGGGAGAGGTGGGCCGTGCGCTCGTCACTTGGCGTCCGCTGCCTGGAGGGCTCACCCAGGAGACCGTCATAATCCTGCTCGCCGATATTGGAGCGACGGTGACTCCGTGGATGCTGTTTTTCCAGCAAAGCGCGATCGCCGACAAAGGCCTAACCACACGAGATATCCGCTTCGGGCGAATCGACACCGTGCTGGGCGCGGGCTTAGCAACGCTCGCAGCCGTCGCGACCATCCTGGCCACTGCGCCACTCTTTACCCACCACATGGCGGCAGCAAACTTCGAAGCCGGCGAATTCGCCCAGGCACTTCAGCCGTTTGTTGGGCGTTGGGGAGCTGCGCTTTTTGCGCTCGGAATCTTTGAGGCGGGAATGGTCGCGGCAGTTACTATTTCGGCTTCCTCCGCGTATGCCTTCGGAGAAGTTGCGCGGCGTCCGCACAGTTTGAATCTGCCGTTCAAGCAGGGCAAAGCTTTCTATCTCTTCTTATTCCTGGAAGCTGCTGCCGCTGCGGGCCTGGTCCTGATCCCGGGAATCCCGCTCGTATATATCGTGCTCGTCGTGAACGTGATCGCCGTTCTGGCAATGCCTCCAGCGCTTCTCTTTCTCTACATGCTGGTCAACGACCATGAAATCATGGGCGAATTGGTCAGTCCACTTTGGGCGAACGCCCTGGCTCTGGGGGTGGTAGTGATATTGATCGGTGCAGGCCTCTTGTTTGGGATCAGTGTCATTGCACCCCATGTGCTCGCGGCCTTTGGAGGTAACTAGATGGAAAACCAGCGTGATCCCTCAACTGAAGTCGAAGTGAGTCGCGAAGACCTCGCCGCCGTGATGACGTCGCTGGAACCCGACCAGCTGAGCTACGCCAAGGCAAAACACCATTGTCCTCGACGGCAGCTCACGGGCACCGAGATGGTCCTGTTCTGGGCGCTCAGGGTCTACCTGGTTTTTATGTTCGGCGTGGTGATTTATCAGGTGTGGACAGGAGCACGATAGGATTCTGCCAAATCACGAAATCATTTCATCAGCGCGAGCCGCCGTCCTTCAGTTGCAGCAGGTCCCATAGATTGCCGTACAGGTCTTCGAAAACAGCGACCGTCCCGTACGCTTCTTCACTGGGCGCTCTTGTGAACTTTACCTTTCGCGCGTTCATCTCGCGGTAGTCGCGCCAGAAATCGTCAGTGTGCAGAAAGAAGGCGACTCGTCCCCCGGTCTGGTTACCGATGCGAGTTGCTTGCTCGGGTGTTGCGGCGCGAGCTAGAAGCAGATTTGTACCGGCAGAGCCCGGCGGAGCGACCAGCACCCACCGCTTGTCTTCGCTCAAACGGGTGTCTTCGACCAATCGGAAGTTGAGTAGCTGGGTAAAGAACGCCAGGGCCTCGTCGTAGTCCCGAACTACGAGCGCGACATAACCGAGTGTTTGGGCCATGGCTTGCCTTTATACCGCAAGCAGACCGGAATTCCACATCCGGCGTCCGACTACGCAACAACGATGGAACGAATTACACTATTGAGTACGACTCCGCACTGCGTACCTCCGGTCGTGTGCTGGAATTTCCCGAGGGAAGGCCATTATGTCCGTGAATAGTTTCAACAGCCGTTCGAATTTACGAGTTGGCAATAAAGAATACGAAATCTACCGGCTGGACGCGCTCGATGGGCAAGGCATCTCCACCAAGCACCTGCCGTATTCGCTGAGAATTCTGCTGGAGAATCTGCTGCGCACCGAAGACGGCAAGAATGTGACGAAAGAGGAGATTCGCGCGCTCGCTGCGTGGAACAGCAAGAGCAAGCCTGACAAAGAGATCGCGTTCACGCCCAGCCGCGTGCTTTTGCAGGACTTTACTGGGGTTCCGGCAGTCGTGGACCTGGCCGCGATGCGCGACGCCATGAAGCGTCTCGGCGGAGACCCGACACTGATCAATCCGCTGCAACCGGCGGAACTCGTCATCGACCATTCGGTTCAGGTGGATGAATTCGGCACGCCTCAAGCCTTTGGCTTGAATGCTGAGCTTGAATTCATGCGGAACAAGGAACGGTACGCATTCCTGCGCTGGGGACAGACCGCGTTCCGCAACTTGGCAATAGTTCCGCCCGACACCGGAATCGTGCACCAGGTGAATCTGGAATTTCTTGCTCGGGTGGTTTTCGTGCATGAGGTAGATGGCAAACGCGCTGCGTATCCCGACACTCTGGTAGGAACGGATTCACACACCACGATGATCAACGGGCTGGGAGTCCTGGGCTGGGGCGTAGGCGGAATTGAAGCGGAAGCGGCCATGCTGGGCCAACCAGTCTCGATGCTCATTCCGCTGGTGGTGGGCGTGAAGCTCACGGGACGTCTGCGAGAAGGAGCGACCGCTACAGATCTGGTTTTGACTATCACCGAGATGCTGCGCAAACACGGTGTGGTGGGCAAGTTCGTCGAGTATTTCGGTCCAGGGCTGCGCTATCTGCCGCTGGCCGATCGCGCAACGATCGGCAACATGTCACCGGAGTACGGCGCCACCTGCGGCATCTTCCCTGTCGACAAGGAGAGCTTGACCTATCTGCGCCTGAGCGGACGTTCTGAAGAACTGGTGGCGCTGGTCGAGGCGTACTGCCGTGAACAAGGCTTGTTCCACGATGAGAAGACGCCCGAAGCGGAGTATTCGGAGCTGCTGACTCTTGATCTCGCGTCGGTCGAGCCGAGTATGGCCGGGCCGAAGCGGCCGCAGGACCGCGTGTCGTTGTCAAATGCGAGAGAGTCTTTCGAGAAGGCCTTGCCGTCGCTAATCAAGCCGAGCAAAACGGCTGCAGCGGGGACGACTGCGGCTGCCGTTGCTGGCAAGCAGGTATGGGAGGGAGAGGGCGGTAATCCCACCGCGGTGGGAGTCGAAGATCCGAGCGTGCACGAGCATGTTCCGCCGAGCGTGAAGGATGCGCTCCAGCACGGAAGCGTGGTGATCGCTGCAATTACCAGTTGCACCAACACGTCGAACCCGTCCGTGATGGTCGCTGCGGGATTGCTCGCGAAGAAAGCAATCGAGAAAGGGTTGTCGGTTCCTCCGTGGGTGAAGACGTCGCTGGCGCCTGGATCGAAGGTGGTGCGCGATTATCTCGATCACGCGGGTCTGCTCCCGTATCTCGAGAAAATCAAGTTTCACATCGTCGGGTATGGTTGCACGACTTGCATCGGAAACTCTGGACCTTTACCGACGGAAGTCTCGCAGGCGATCGACGAGAAGAATCTGGTGGTTGCGTCTGTGTTGTCGGGGAACCGGAATTTCGAGGGACGGATCAACTCCGAAGTTCGTGCCAACTACCTGATGTCGCCACCGCTGGTGGTGGCGTTTGCGTTGGCAGGCCGCATCGACGTGGACCTTCGCAAAGATGCCCTCGGTCGCGGCAAGGACGGGAAGCCTGTATTCCTGGCTGATGTTTGGCCGACCCAGAAAGAAGTGGACGAAGCGGTGCAGAAGTCGATCACGTCAGACATGTTCCGCAAAAGCTATGGCGAGGTCTACCAGGGCGATTCGCACTGGCGATCCCTGCCTGTGCCTCACGGCCAGACTTACGTCTGGGAGACGGATTCGACCTACATCCGGCAAGCGCCGTACTTCGAGGGAATGGGGTTGAAGCCCTCGGCGGTGCAGGAGATCAAGGGCGCCCGCGTGCTGGCGGTGCTTGGCGACAGCGTAACGACAGACCATATTTCTCCGGCGGGCTCGATCAAGAAAGACAGCCCCGCGGGAAAATATCTGATCGAGCACGGAGTGAAGCCGGCGGACTTCAACTCTTACGGATCGCGTCGCGGCAATCACGAAGTGATGGTGAGAGGCACCTTCGCGAATGTGCGGTTGAAGAACAAACTGGTCACCACGGAGGGCGGCTACACGCGCCATCTTCCAACCAACCAAGAGATGAGCATCTTCGACGCTTCGGTGAAATACCAGAAGGATGGAACGCCGCTCATCATTCTGGCAGGGAAAGAATACGGCTCGGGGTCGTCGCGGGACTGGGCAGCGAAAGGCCCGCTTCTGCTCGGGGTGCGCGCCGTGATCGCGGAGAGCTACGAGCGTATTCACCGTTCGAATCTCGTAGGAATGGGTATTCTGCCCTTGCAGTTTGAAGCGGGAGAAACCGCGGAATCGCTCAAACTAACGGGCGAAGAAGTATTCGAGATTGCGGGAATTCGTGAACTGGTCGGGAGCTTCAAGGCTGGCAGCCGGGTAACGGTTCGTGCAACCGCGGATGGAAAAAGCAAGGAGTTCAAGGCCGTAGTCCGCATCGACACGCCGCAGGAGGCGCAGTATTACGCGAACGGTGGCATCTTGCAATTCGTGTTGCGGCAGTTACTGGCGTCAAAGCCGGAAGCGGTGCATGCGTGACCAGTTCTCGGTACCTAGTTCCTAGTACCCAGAAAACGGGCTGAGGAATCGTCACCATCATCTTCGCTGAATATCGCGCGAAGGTGCTCAGACCCCGGCTGTTATAATCAAGAATTGTCCTCATGCCCAAAAAGCGTCTAGTTCGTTCCACCACAGTTTTGTGTGTTCGCCGGGAAGGCAAGGTGGTCATGGCCGGAGACGGCCAGGTCACACTGGGCGAATCCGTCATCAAACACACGGCGAAGAAGATAAGGCGTCTTTATCAGGACAAGATTCTGGCCGGATTTGCGGGTTCGACGGCCGATGCCTTCTCGCTCTTCAGCCGCTTTGAATCAAAACTCGAGCAGTATCACGGAAACGTAGGGCGGGCGGCGGTCGAGCTGGCTAAAGATTGGCGGACCGACAAATTTTTGCGGCATCTGGAAGCACTGCTGCTCGTCTCGGACAAGGATCAGACTTTTCTGCTCAGCGGTCAGGGCGACGTGATTGAGCCCGACGGCGGGATTGCGGCCATCGGCAGCGGTGGGCCTTACGCTCAGGCGGCGGCGCAGGCCCTGGCAGACCACACACAGCTTTCTGCCCGTCAAATTGCCGAGGAAGCGATGAAGATTGCGGGCAAAATGTGCATCTATACGAATGACAATGCGACCATAGAGGAGCTGTAGCCCCTTCAGTCGTTCCTGAGTAGGACAAAACGAACGACCAACGACGAAATCTTTATGGCAATTTATTTACCGGGAACCGTAGAAGAAGAACAGCTGGCGCTGGATGAATTGACACCGCGCGAGATCGTGGCTGAGCTTGACAAGTACGTCGTTGGGCAGAAAGACGCCAAGCGAGCCGTGGCCATCGCGCTGCGCAATCGCATGCGCCGCCAGAAGCTCACTCCTGACCTCGCAGAAGAGATCATTCCCAAGAACATCATTATGATCGGCCCCACGGGCGTTGGTAAGACTGAGATTGCCCGCCGCCTTGCAAAACTCACGAATTCTCCGTTCCTCAAGGTCGAGGCCTCCAAGTTTACAGAGGTTGGTTACGTGGGGCGCGACGTGGAATCGATGGTGCGCGATCTGGTGGAGATTGCCATCGAGATGGTTCGGGAAGAAAAGCTCGAAGATGTGGCCGACAAGGCGGAGCTGAATGCCGAAGAGCGGTTGCTCGATATTCTCCTTCCGCCCACGCCCTCGCGGCCGGCGGAGCCGACGGGCGGAGTGGTGATCGACGGCTCCACATCGCTCACGGAATCCAGCTCACGCACCCGGGAAAAGCTGCGTCAGCAGTTACGCGAAGGCAAGCTGGATGAGCGCAGCGTGGAAATTGAGGTTCGCGAAAGGTCTTTCCCGTCGTTTGAAATCATCTCCAATCAGGGCGTCGAGGAGATGGATATCAACATGAAAGACATGTTGCCTAACATCTTCGGCCAGCGCACCAAGAAGCGGAAGATGAAGGTGAACGAAGCGTTCGAATACCTGATCCAGGAAGAAGAACAAAGATTAATCGACATGGAGCAGGTAACGCGCGTCGCGATCGATCGCGTGGAGAACGCCGGCATCGTCTTTCTGGACGAAATCGACAAGATCGCAGGGCGCGAAAGCGGTCATGGCCCTGATGTTTCACGCGAGGGTGTGCAGCGCGACATTCTGCCCATCGTCGAAGGGACGACCGTCAACACCCGATACGGGATGGTCCGCACCGATCATATTCTTTTCGTCGCCGCGGGAGCTTTCCACGTCTCCAAGCCCAGCGATCTGATACCGGAGCTTCAGGGTCGCTTCCCCATCCGCGTGGAGCTGCAATCGCTCACTATGGAGGACTTCATCAGGATCCTGACCGAGCCCAAGTCTTCGCTGGTGAAACAATACACGGCCTTGCTCGAGACCGAGGGCGTGAAGCTGGAATTCACCCGCGAATCGCTGGAAGAAGTAGCCCGCTTTGCGTTCCGCGTGAATGAAGGCACGGAAAACATTGGTGCACGCCGCCTGCACACAATCATGGAGCGCGTGCTCGATGAGATCAGTTTTGAAGCGCCGGAGAAGAAAGGCCAGCAGATCACAGTGGACGGCGATTACGTTCGCAAGATGCTCACCGACATCGTGAAAGATCAAGATTTGTCGCGTTACATCCTCTAAGTTCTCGTGGGGTCTGAAAAAAAGGCACGGATCCGCCCGTGCCTTGCACAACCGCTCCTACGCTTCCTCAAATCATGCTGTCTTGGCAGTTTTCCCGGCGGGCTCTTCCGCTTCCACGAGCGGCATATTTACCAGATGCTCGCTCAGAAACCACGCCTGCAGTTCGTTGCGCCGCAGGACGTCACTTACCGCCAGGTCGTTGGTCCCGTCGTCTCCGAGTTCGTCCGCTAGCTTCGCAAGCTCCCGGCATTCCCGAATGATGATCTGATGGGCGTCGAGCAGGCGCGAGATTTGTACCGGTACCTCTTCGCGGCCGCGAGGAGGACGCTCGATTTGAGTCGTTTCCGCCACGTCGGCAGCCATCGCGATGCTCACTCCGCCAAGAAGTTGAATGCGCTCCGCAATGGTGTCGACAATCTCCACTTGCTCGTCGAAGTGCTTATCGAAAAGCAGATGCAATTGATAGAAGGTGGGGCCTGCAACTTGCCAGTGAGACTTCTTGTAAAGATCGCGCAGGGTCATGGTATCTGCAAGCAGTTGGTTTAGGTGCTCGGTCATTTCCAGGCGGACAGGCTCTTCAAGTTCCAGCGGCAGCATGTGGCTGACTGTGCCGTACGCCTGAATTTCGGCCGCTCTTTGATGAAGGCGAGGCTGCGCGTTGAGTTTGCCTCGATTGTTAGAGGCACTCTTGTTTGCCATGGGGGGATCTCCTGTTGGATTTGGTCAGTTAATGTGCACCAGGGGTAGAGGCAAGAAAACTACCAAGCTCTTGGATGCTGCGAAAAGACCTTTGGTTTCGCCATAACAGATGAGAAACCGCCACCTGGCGAAAGTGTCGGACTAGCGGTCCACGTTGGCCTTGGAGGACAGCTTTTCGAATTCCTGTAACTGCTTCTCAGCAAGACTGCCGTCTGCGGCGTTCGGAGACAAACGGAGATAGTTCCGCAGGTGTTCAGCCGCTCCCAGGTAGTCGTGTTTGCGGGCGAGGATCATAGCTTCGAGTTGTTCGAGTTTCGGAACTCGATGTGCGCTATCCACTTGCAAGCCACGAACCGCACTCTTCTCGGCGTCCTCAAAACGCTGGAGGTTGAAGTTAGCGGCCGCATTGAACAGCCAGTATTCGGGGAAGTTGATTGGATTGAGTCTCAGGGCTTCCCGCGTTGTGTCGAGGACTTCCTGCCACTGCTGCTGGTGAAACGCAATTTGAGCAAGCAGTTGGTAGGGGCTGATATACCCGGAGTCGGCGGCCAGCGCACGATGGAACGACTGCTGGGCACTGGGAACATTGTTGGTCTGAAGCTGAACCTTACCTAGCTCAAACCACGCCACGGCGTACTTGGGGTAGTCGCTCACGGCTTTTTGGAACTTTTCGATTGCCGCGTCCCATTTTTCCTTCTTTTCGAGCTCGCGACCTTTTTCGTACGCTTTGCGGGCATTAGAGGGTGCGGCGGCGGTTGTGGCGCTGATGGTGAAGCCCTCCACCTGGCTGGTCCGGTGGAGCATGATCGTCCCTACGTCGGCGTCGCTGAAATCAGTAGCGAAATTCCCCAGCTCGATTACCTGAGACGTGAATCCGGGTAAGACGGCCTGCAGTTCGCACTGTCTTAGGTCGCGAGAGGGCTGGTTTGAACCACTCAGGCGCATGGCGGACGAAGAATCGCTAGCCTGGTCCATTCCTGAATTCTGAGTTTGCTGGGAGCCCATGTCGAAGCTGAAGGTCCCCTTGGAATCGGTGTAGCCTTCGGTGTGGGTCCGACCGCTGCAGTTGCTTTGGATGATGGCGGAATCGGTGATCGGCGTGCCATCGTCAACAGCGACTTTACCCCTGAGGAAAGTGGTCCTGGGGGTGGAGTCGAGTGACGGGATGCCGGGAGTGCTTGCTCTCGGAACCGAAGCCGTCGAGCCAGGCGTCTTCCCTCCTCCACCATGGCCTTGTGCAACTGTACCGATGCAAAGGGAGAGGAGAGCGGGGAGGAGAACAAGAATCCTGGACATCATGAGCGTTACCCCGAGTTCAGAGGATTGTACGCCCAATTTGGTGGCGAATTTATCACAGAATTGTCAACAGCCCCGGGGATTGGGATCGGTTCGCAAGCGGCATCCAGCTTGGGATCTCGAGCTTACGTCTGTACATGTCCCAGTTCTTGCGGGCCGTGACCTGATTTCATGTTGTGGAACCGCCCACCTCAGAGAAAATAACTCCTTGGGGGCCTCTTTTGACGAAATCTACTCTCGCTATTGTTTTGTTGGGGTTACTGGTGTTTCTGATGGCGTGCGGCGGCGGCCCGTCGTCGCAGACTTCGAGTTCCTCAACTGGTGGCTCGGGGGGGAGCGGGGGCTCAAGCAACGGCGGCTCGGGCGGAGGATCAGGTGGTAGCGGGCAGAACGGCTCCTGCAGTGCCATGAGCACCGGACAAGGTGCAAGCCTCAACGGGTTCAGGCCCTTTACCTCCGCGAATCTCTGGAATCAGGACATTTCTGGTTCTCCAGTGGATACTAATTCGGACGCGATGATCAACTTCATCGGTCCAAGCATCGGCCTGCATCCGGATTTCGGCGCAGGACAGTATCAGGGTTCTGACATGGGTATTCCCTATGTCATCGTAGGTGGCTCACAGGCTCCGGTCGCCATCAATTTCACGGCCTATGGGGACGAAAGCGACCCAGGGCCGATGCCTGTCCCTGCTACGGCTTCGATCGAAGGTGACCCGAACCCGGGAAATGGGGATCGCCATGTGCTCGTGCTCGACAACAGCAGCTGCTTTTTGTATGAACTCTATAGCTCCTATCCAAACCCGGATGGCAGCTGGAATGTAGGTTCAGCGGCAGTCTGGGATCTGACCGCTGACGAGCAGCGCCCCTGGACCTGGACCTCAGCCGACGCGGCGGGCTTGCCGATTTTCCCCGGGCTGGCACGTTATGACGAAGTGGCTGCCGGCCAGATCCAGCACGCGTTGAGGTTTACGCTGCCGCAGAGTCAGGCAGCGTTTATCCCGCCCGCCTCACACTGGGCCGCGACGTCGAGCAATCCACTGGTGGCGCCTATGGGTATGCGCCTGCGGCTGAAGTCAAGTTTCGATGTCTCAGGCTTCTCGACCAACGTTCAGGTGATCCTGAACGCGTTGAAGAAATACGGCATGATCATGGCGGATAACGGCAGCGCCATGTACATCAGCGGGGCTCCCGATGACCGTTGGAACAACGACGACCTGCACAACCTGGGGCAGGTTACCGCCTCGTCCTTCGAAGTGGTGCAGATGAGTCCCGTGTACACCGCATCCAATGTGCCCCAGGGCGCTGCCCCAACCATTTCCAGCTTTACCGCGAGCTCTTCAACCATAAGTGCCGGGCAGTCCGTCAGCTTGAGTTGGAATGTAAGCGGAGCTTCATACCTGATTGTGTCACCCGGCATGGGAGCAGTGCGCGGCACTACAACCAACGTCACTCCACCGCAGACCACAACCTACACTCTTTACGCGACGAATCAATACGGCCGCACCATTGCGACGGTGACGGTCACGGTGAACTGACGCACAACTGCTGTCAGAACCCATCGTCCGGCCAGACGGGTACCAGTCTGCTTGCAGGGGATTCAGTCTGCGGCTGATTTCCGCAGGGTGTGCAGCTCGTTCAGGAATTCAATCAGTGGTGGCCCGACCACCCCGGCTTGATCCATGCGCGCCTGGAGATCCGGCGAACTCATGAACTTTCTTGCCTTCTCCGCACTCTCCCATTCGAATAGCAAGCTGAACTTGTGGGGATCCTCAGAGCTCTGGAATATTCGGCAGCTCTGTTCCCCGCTTTGCTGGCGAAACGAGAGTGAGGCGTCAAAGGTTGCACGCCACTTCTGGTAGTCGGCGATCTTGTGGCTCACCAAAACATTGACCATGGGTTGCTCCTGCTTCCAAGGTGCAAGGGGATGGATCGCCACGGCAAGGTCAGAGGTCACAGACAAGACCCCGGGTGCCAAAGTGGGAAGCTAGTCACAGGAGGACGAACACGGATTCCGCGAAGGGTACAACCGAAAGCCAAGACTTCTGGGCGAAAGGTCAGCGTCGCGCCGACAGCATTCCCAGAATCTCCTGCAAGCCCTGCCGGATGTGTTGCAACTGGGGCGCCGGCCGGACAGGGAAAGGAAGCGCGGATTGCTTCTTGTCGCTCTTGATGTCGTCGCGCAGCTGAGTTCGGGCACCGGCAATGGTGAAGCCGTCATCGTAAAGAAGCTTCTTGATGCGCAGGACGTTCTCCACGTCGCGACGGCGGTACATCCGCTGGCCGGTGTTGCTCTTGACGGGGCGAAGCTGAGGGAACTCGGTTTCCCAGAAGCGCAGAACGTAGGCGGGAAGGCGGCAGAGGCGAGCCACCTCTCCGATCCGGAAGTAGAGCTTCTCCGGAATCACAATGTCATGCGAGTTGCCGTCTTTGGCAGAAGCTTTTTTCTTAGGACTCATCCCGATCCGTCCAGAAGCGGCGCGCGACTGGGGGAGAATTTTCCTTCTCCGCGTTTCTAGCACGACCGCAGGCGGGGGACAACTTGAAAATGAAACCGGCGGTTGAAATCCTTGCTGCGAGGGGGATTTCGGGCTCTCGCCGATGACGAAAAAGCCCCTCGAAAGGTGCTTCCTTCGAGAGGCCTGAACTTTCTGGTCCGAGCGAGAGTCGTCTCGCTACCGGTTAGTGTTTCTTTTTCTTCTTCGCAGCCTTTTTCTTGGTTGCCATGAAGTGTTTCCTCCGTGAACGATTTTCCCTTGCAAGGTTGTGGAACAGAGACCCAAGTCTTCCATACTGCCTCTACGCATTGTAGAGGTGGGCCTGTTAATACAAGATATTGCGTTCTATTAATGAGGATGTCAATACAAAAGTGAATTCGCCATGCCCTCCGTTGGAATTCGAAAACAAAACGAGCGACAAATTTTTCCCGCGCGGGACTCTAGTAAACTTCTTCAGTTCCATGCCGCGCGATCCTATCGAACTCGAGATTTTCAAGAATCTCTATCACTCCATCGCGGAAGAGATGGGGGCAGCTCTGCGCCGGACCGCCTTTTCGCCGAATATCAAGGAGCGCCGCGACTATTCCTGTGCCGTTTTCGACGCGGATGGAGAAGTGATCGCGATGGGCGATCACATGCCTGTGCACCTGGGTTCCATGCCGATGTCGGTGCGGGCCGCTATTGCCCGATGCCACCCTGTTCCCGGCGATATCGTGATGCTCAACGATCCCTTCGCGGGGGGAACCCATCTGCCCGACATCACGCTGGTGGCGCCGGTTTTTGTCGCGAAAGCGCGCCGCAACAAGAGCAGCTCGCAAGAATTGCAGGCCAAGCCCGATTTCTATGTGGCGTCGCGCGCTCACCATGCGGATGTGGGCGGGACTTACGCAGGTTCAATGGGCCTGTGCAGAGAGATTTATCAGGAAGGATTCCGTATTCCGCCGGTCAAGCTGGTGCGTGCAGGCAAGACCGATCCCGACATTCTTGCGCTCCTGCTCAACAACGTGCGCACGCCGAACGAGCGCGAGGGCGATCTAGGAGCACAGATTGCCGCCTGCCGCACGGGCGAGATTCGCTTGCGAGAACTGTGCTCCCGCTACGGCTTGGATCGCACACACCGAGCCGCTCGCGAACTACTCGACTATTCAGAAGAAATGATGAGGGCGTTCCTTGCCAAGGTTCCGGCCGGACGGTATAGCGCACAAGACTTCATGGACAGTGATGGGATCAGCGATAGCCCCGTGCGTATCGCGGTGAACATCACTTTTCGGGATGTCAAGGATCGAAGCCGTTCCCGGCGGGCGGTGACCGTCGATTTTGTCGGGTCCGATCCGCAGGTGGAGGGAAGCATCAATGCGGTGGAGGCCATCACGTATTCTGCGTGCTTCTACGTATTCCGGTGCTTGCTGGCAGAAGACGTTCCGGCGACGGCCGGGCTGATGCGCGCCATCGAAGTGATTGCGCCGAAGGGAACGATCGTGAATGCTAATCCGCCTGCAGCCGTTGCGGGCGGGAATGTGGAGACCTCGCAGCGGATCGTGGACGTGTTGTTGCGAGCGCTTGCACAGGCGATTCCAGAACGTATTCCGGCTGCGGCTTCAGGCACGATGAACAACCTGACGATAGGCGGCGTGGACCCTCGTACGGGTGAGCCTTTCGCTTATTACGAGACGATTGCCGGAGGCATGGGTGCGAGGCCGACAAAGGATGGCGTTTCCGGCGTACACACGCACATGACGAATTCACTGAATACCCCTGCGGAGGCGCTGGAATATGCCTATCCGTTGAGGGTGAGAAAATATTCGTTGCGACCTGGCAGCGGTGGAGGCGGCAAACATCGCGGCGGCGACGGCATCGTGCGCGAAGTGGAGGTGCTCGCGGACGCGGAGGTGACGTTGCTTGCGGACCGGCGGTCGCGCGGCCCTTATGGGTTGGCAGGTGGCACTGATGGCGCGCCCGGCCGGGCGGAAATCTTCCACGCTGACGGGACAGCACAAAAGTTGCCGGGGAAGTTCAATGTTCGCGTACGCAAGGGCGACCGCGTGCGGATTGAAACGCCCGGCGGAGGTGGGTGGGGAAAACCATGAGCACTGATGTGGCGTCACACTTCCTTGAGGAAGCGCGCAGACAGATGAGGGGGCACAAGCGCCTTGGCGAAGGCGCACTGTCCCAATTGAAGGACGAGGAGTTCTTCCTAACGCTCGATCCGCAATCGAATTCGATTGCGCTCCTCGTGAAACACATCGCCGGGAACCAGCGATCTCGCTTCACCGACTTTCTGACGAGTGACGGTGAAAAGCCCGATCGCAACCGCGATCAGGAGTTCGAATTGACACCAGCCACCACACGCGCCGACGTGATGGGCTGGTGGGAGGAAGGCTGGGCACGCGTCTTCTCAACAATAGAATCGCTCAAGCCGGAAGATGTAATGAAGACGGTTTACATCCGGCAGGAGCCGCACACGGTCCTGCAGGCGATCAACCGGCAGATTGCGCACTACGCGCAACACGTGGGGCAGATTGTTTTCCTCGCCAAGCATCTGAGGTTGGGGAGCTGGAATACCCTCAGCATTCCGCGCGGCAAGTCAGAAGACTACAACCGCCACTCTCCGGCGGAACGTAAAGCGGGTCGGCCCTGATCTCGCGCAGGACAGTGAGCCACGATACCGCCGCGCAGCCCGGGCAGTGCTAGAATCTAACGTTTTCTAATCGAGCGTGTACTGATAGGTCGAACCCTCATGCCCAATTCCATGCTGGCGGTGGTCAAGCCAGAAGCCGCTCCTGGGGCGGAAATCCGCGAAGTTAAGGTTCCCGGCTTTGGCCGGCTGGATGTCCTGGTCAAGGTGAAGGTGGCGTCTATTTGCGGCACCGACCTGCACATTTACGAATGGGACCGCTGGGCGCAGAACCGGATTCATCCGCCACTGATTCCCGGGCACGAGTTCTGTGGCGAAGTGGTTGCCTACGGCGATGAAGTCACCAGCGTCAAAGAAGGCGACTTCGTTTCCGCCGAAATGCATGTGGCTTGCGGCAAGTGCCTGCAGTGCCGCACCGGCGAAGCCCATATCTGCCAGAACGTGAAGATCATCGGCGTGGATGCGGACGGGGCGTTCGCGGAATATGTGGTCATTCCCGAGTCGAACATCTGGAAGCTGGACCCGGCGATTCCACTGGAATACGCGTCTATCCTTGATCCCTTGGGTAATGCGGTACACACCGTGCTGGCGGGAGAAATCGCCGCCAAGACGGTTGCCGTGACCGGAACCGGTCCGATTGGATTGTTCGCAATTGCGGTGGCGCGGGCGGTCGGGGCGACAACGATTTTTGCCATCGAGGTGAACGAGCACCGGCGCAGCGTGGCGCAAAAGATGAAGGCCGACTACGTGATCGATCCTTCCCGGGAAGACGCGCGCGCCATCGTGATGGAGAAGACCGGCGGTCTGGGTGTCGATGTAGTCCTGGAAATGGCTGGCCACCCGGACGCTATTCGAACAGCCTTCGACATTGTGCGGCGCGGAGGGCGCATCTCGCTGCTCGGCTTGACGTCGAAACCTATCTCGCTGAACTTCTCCGAAGACATAATTTTCAAGGGCATCACGGTTCAGGGCATCAACGGACGGCGCATGTATCAGACCTGGTATCAGATGACGGCTCTGCTCAAGGCGGGCAAACTAGATCTGCATCCAGTGATCACCGATCGGATCGCGATGAAGGATTTCTCGAAAGCGATGGAACGACTGAAGACTGGAGAGGCAAGCAAGATTCTGGTGTACCCCAATGGGGTAAAGTAACAGTAGTTTTCGTGTTTTCGTCCGATGCGTTACCTCCCATCAAATTGAGGCTTCCATGACTACTGCCACCCGTACCAATCCGCTCTCATATCTGACCGATCAATTGGACGAACTCAAGACCAAGGGCACGCACTTCAAACTGCGCGTGCTCGATGACGAGCAGGCCCCGGTCTGCACCTTCGACGGCAAGAAGGTCATCAACCTGGCGTCGAACAATTACCTCGGGCTGACGACGCACCCCAAGCTGCGCGAGGAGGCGCTCGAGGCGACGAAAAAGTACGGCGTGGGATCGGGCGCGGTGCGCACAATTGCGGGCACGATGAAGATCCACATGGAACTGGAAGAAAAGATCGCGCGCTTCAAGAACGTGGAAGCGTGCGTGGTATTCCAGTCAGGATTCGCGGCGAACGCGGGCACGGTTTCGGCGGTGCTGGGAAAAGATGACTTCATCATTTCGGATCAGCTCAATCATGCTTCTATCATCGACGGCGCTCGCCTGTCGCGTGCCAAGATTCTGGTGTTCAACCATAAGGATATGGCCCACGCCGAGCAGCAACTGGCGAGCGTGAAGGATCAGCCCGGGCGCAAGCTGCTTATCACCGATGGCGTGTTCTCGATGGATGGCGATATCGGGCCGCTTCCTGCACTTTGTGACCTTGCCGAGAAATACGGTGCGATCATGATGGTGGATGACGCGCACGCTTCCGGCGTGCTCGGGCGCAACGGGCGTGGGACCATCGATCATTTCAAGGTGCATGGCCGGGTCGATATTCAGGTGGGGACGCTGTCGAAGGCGATTGGCGCACTCGGAGGATACGTTTGCGGTACGCGCGATCTGATCGACTTTCTCTACCATCGGGCGCGGCCGTTCCTGTTTTCGACCTCGCATCCGCCATCGGTCGCTGCAACCTGTATTGCGGCATTCGATGTGCTGGAGCAGGAGCCTGAGCGAATCGAAAAACTGTGGGAGAACACCCGCTACTGGAAAAAAGAACTGGGGTTGCTAGGCTTCGACATAGGCGGCCGTACCACGCCTCCAAGCGAGACGCCGATTACGCCGATCATCATTGGAGATGGCCGGCTCACCATGGATTTCTCCCGCGAACTGTTTAAAGAAGGTGTGCTGGGGACAGGCATTGCATTTCCGACGGTGCCGGAGGGCAAAGCCCGCATCCGCACCATCATGACCGCTACGCACACAAGAGAAGAACTGGATCAGGCCCTGGTAGTGCTGAAGCGGGTGGGAAAGAGGATGGGAATACTTAACTAAGTTGTGGTGGATGGTTGACAAAGAAGAATTCGAAAAGGTGATCCTCGAAGTCAACGATGATCTTTACGGGGTCACGGGCGAACGAGTCTGGGCTAAGGCCCTGGGCGACGATCTCTACGAGATTCGGAATACCCCGTGGCACACATGCGATGTGAGCTGGGGCGACGTGGTTCGGGCAGTTCCTGAAAAAGAGAACCAGTGGCCGAAAGTCCTAGAAGTTGTGCGACGTAGCGGCAACCGCACAGTCCACATATTCTTCCTCAAAGCAGCTACGGACACCGACAAAGCTGAGATACTCGGCAAGCTCAAGACGTGGAAGGCCAACTACGAGAACGCCGATGGTAAGCTCTATGCGGTCGATGTCGCTGCGGACGGAGACTTCGACGGGCTCTGCCAATATCTCCACGAGGTGGAAGATGCCGGCATGCTTGACTACAGAACGGGTGTGAGTCCTCCTGCCGTGTGAACAAATTCCAGTCAACAATCACTCCGATCTGTATACAATCTCTCCGCCCACGATCGTCGCCACGACTCTACCTGTAAGCTGCCATCCATCAAACGGCGTGTTGTGCGACATCGAGCGCGACTTCGCTGCTTCGAAGGTCCAGCGCTTCTTGGGGTCGAAAATTGTAACGTCCGCGATGTTTCCCTTAGCAATGGAGCCGCGCGCAGGAAGATTGAAAACGCGTGCCGGGCCCGCGGTGAACAACTCGACGATTCTAGGCAGGGGTATATTGTGCTCGCGATACAATT
>Ga0075017_100000273_pt1 | contig 26923 bp, 25 predicted proteins | sample AleBraG_ABR_2012_FD_71475 | JGI IMG/M metagenome (GOLD analysis project Ga0075017, IMG submission 71475) | Freshwater sediment microbial communities in response to fracking from Pennsylvania, USA - Alex Branch Run_MetaG_ABR_2012 | ecosystem: Environmental > Aquatic > Freshwater > Creek >... | reverse complement strand
CCAACTCCGTTTGCGGAAGTTCCAATGTGTACGCATAGTGCGTGCGCAGATAGTGCTCCAGCACGCGCGCCTGGTCGCCGGGCCGATGTTCGAGCAAAGTGATCTGCCGAGCCAGCGCCGGGATGCGCTCATCGAGCGACGGAAGAGTCAAGTAAAGCTGTTGTTGCTTGGGCGTGAGGGGCGTCAGGTCGCCGGAAAACGACTCCGGGTCGAGCGGGTCCAGTCGGCTGTACACCTGATAGTTGATTCCGGCGGAGTTCGGATTGATCACGCGCAGATTGTCGATGCCATAGCGGTTGATCGGTGTATCGATGCGCAGAAACTCCGGGGTGCCGGCAAAGAACAATGCGTCCGTATCGGAATCCACCAAGTGTACGGCGTAGGAGATCTGGCGTTCCTTGTCATGCCGGCGCGCCAAGGGGATCTGGCTGCTCTCATCCGGCTTGAGAATCTCTCCGCGATCGTAGCTGTTGAACCAGCGTCGCCCGTTAAATTCCGCTAGCGACAGGCCGCGCCATTTCAGCGGCAGGTGCCGGTCCTTCTCTTTATCGATGAGGACGCGCATCACCGGAGTGTCTTCACGCTGGATCTCTCCGGTTTGGGTGAGGTTCACTTCTCCGGAGAAGCCCGCCAGATGGTATTTATGCGAAACAAAGTGTTGAAACGCCGCACGCGCGGTGCGCGGCAGAAAGACAAAGAGAGCACTAGTGATCAGCAGAATCGACAACGAGACAAAGCAAACCAGGCCGGCCAGTCTGTAACCGATGGCGCGCTCGGAAACCTTGGCGGTCAGGGGACGGCGTTGGGCCGAGCGGCGAATTTCGGCGCTGGCAAACATCGCCACGCCCAGCAGCAGAAACATAACCAGAAACAGAAAGAAGTTGAGGCTGGAGGAGAGGATGCAGGCCGCCAGCAGTTCGAGAAACGCAATGATCTTGAGGTAGAGGTAGTCGCGTTCGGTGCTGGCGGTGAGAATCTTGACCACCGCGACAAAAAACACCAGATGCACCGTGGCGGGAATAAAGGAATGCGAAATGTAAAAATAATCGATTGGGTAGAACGCAAAATAGGCCAGCGTGAGAATGGTGACGACCAGCGGAGAGACGCGGATGTAGGGCAGTCCGGCCACCTGCAGCGCGCGCAACATGAGTGCGGCGGCGGTAACCAGGATGGTGGCGATATCGAGGTAGCCCGAACCAACCACGGCCAGATAGCCCGCGCCCAGCAGTCCCAGCAAGGAGAACTGGAAAAACTGATCGACGGGAGAAGCCGGATGGGCAACCGGAGCCGACGCCATATCCCTATTCTAATGGTTGACTCCTGCCGACTGATATTATGGAGGATGTTTGACTTCCGTAACCACGTTGACGCCATCCGCCGCTGAGCTCCATTTAGCCAGCCGCAAGCGACAGTCTTTGATTATTGTGATCTGCTGCACGGTGATCGGCGCGGCTGCGCAAGTGCTCTTGAAGCTCGGCGCCGAGAGCTTGGCGCATCCCTCGTTGCTGCAGGCGGCCATAGGCATCTTCACCAACCCATATCTGTTTTTTGGGTATGCCTGCTACGGGATCTTCGCCGCGCTTCTAGTGGTTGCCTTACGCCATGGCGAACTCTCGCTGCTGTACCCGGTGATCGCGCTCAATTACGCCTGGGTATCGATTCTGTCCGTGGTCATCTTTCATGAACACATGAACGCCTTGAAGATTGCCGGAGTCTCGGTAATTATCCTGGGGGTCGCCGTGCTGGGCCGGAACGGGTCAAAAGCGTGACCACTCCCGTATCCGCGATGGCGTTGGTTCTGTTTGGATCTTTGCTCGGGTCGATTGGCGCCGCATTTTTGAAGGCGGGCGCAGTGGCCCTCACGCGGCACTGGACCAGTCTGGCTTACAACTGGAAACTTCTGCTCGGCGTCACTATGTATTTGCTGTCGTCGGTGTTCTTCATCATGGGCATCGCGCGCGGAGAATTGTCCGTGCTCTACCCAATGGTTTCGCTTGGTTACATCTGCACGCTGGCTTGGTCGCGGATCTTCTTCCACGAACGGATCACGTCCACTAAGCTGGCGGGAGTGGGGCTCATTCTGGCGGGGATCATCATGATGAACCTCGGCAGCCGTTAGCTCACGCAATTGGCACCAATCCGCAACCTCAGCTTCACATTATTCGCTTATGATGGTCGGGGCGGGGAAGGCGATCACCGACGCCAAGGATAAGGATAATTCCTAGGCATTGTAATCAGATCGTTACAACCGCATAGTATCGTGAGGGTAGTCTCGCGTTTAAAAAACTTCAGAGGGTTCTGTATGAAAAAATTGACCGTGTTGCTGGGCCTGCCAGGGCTCGGCCTGATCGCTTTATTTCTCATCGCGATGCATCCGGTAGCGATGTACGCGCAATCGGCTGGGTTTGGAGCTGTCTCGGGCACGGTGCTGGACAGTTCCGGTTCGGCTGTTCCTAACGCCAGAGTGGTGGTGGAAAACCCATCCAAAGGTATCCGCCGCGAACTGACGACCAGTGGCGGAGGCGAGTTCAGCGTACCCAATCTGGTGCCCGCCCCTGGATACCAGGTACACGTGACGGCATCGGGCTTTGCCGGCTACGAGGTCAAAGATCTGATTGTGGTGGTGGGTGAGAATGTCACGGTCAAGGCTATCTTGAGTATTGCCTCGGCCGCGACAGCGGTGGAGGTCACTGGCGAAGCCACAGCGATTGATACGACCAAGACGGACGTCTCGCAGTTGGTGACGACGAAACAGATCGTGGATCTTCCGATTAATGGCCGCCGCGTCGATTCGTTCGTGCTTTTGACCCCTGGCGTAACTTCCGACGGCGCGTTCGGGCTGCTGTCGTTCCGGGGGACACCCGGCGGCAACAGCTTTCTGACGGATGGCATCGACACGACGAACGCGTTCTACGACGAGAACGCAGGACGCACGCGCACCTTCAACATCTCGCAAGACGCCGTGCAGGAGTTCCAAGTCGTATCGGCGAACTTCCTGGCCGAGTTCGGCCACGCCAGCGGCGGCGTGGTGAACACGGTAACGCGTTCCGGCAGCAACGAGGTGCATGGCACAGGCTATTGGTTCTTCCGTAACCGCACTCTCAATGCCACCGATATCACGGCCAACGGCATCAATCCTCCGGAGTGGCGGCATCAGGCTGGCGCCAGCGTGGGCGGGCCGATCAAGAAGGACAAGCTGTTCTACTTCTTCAATGGTGAATTGCAGCGGCGGCACGAGCCGATCGTGTCGTCCAATATCGCGAGCGCCGTGACAAACGGGATCACCGACTCGAACGGCAACTTCCTGGCCATCAATCCTGTTACTAAGAAGGCTAACTGCGATACCACCGTGGCTACTGCTACCCAGTGCGCCAATGCCACGAACTACATTTTGAGTCGTATCACGCCGCAGTTGGTTCCGCGCGGTTCCGACGTGAATCTCCTGTTTGGCAAAATCGATTACCGGCCATCCGAGAAGAGCACATTTAGCGTGAGCATGAATTATGTCGATTTCCGTTCTCCTAACGGCATCCAGACGCAGTTGTCGCTTACCGCTGGAGATGCGGTCGGTAACAACGCGGATACCAACGTATTCGACCGCACCGTGCGCGCCAGTTGGACTTATGTACTCAGCCCGACCGCGATCAACGAGTTCAAGGCCGGCTTCTTTAAGGATCGCCAATATGACCCGGCTAGCCCCTCTCTATTGCCCGTGTTTGGGCCGGAGACGCTCACAGTAAACGCCGTCAGCAACGTCGGTTACGCGAACGGTTATCCGCGCTTGAATCCGAGCGAGCTTCGTTATCAGTTGGCGGACACTTTCACCTGGAACTGGCGCAATCACAACTTCAAGTTTGGTGTGGACTGGGATCACGTGGAAGATTATGTGAGCCGGTTAGCGAATCGATTTGGGAGCTTCACCTATAGCAGCAATCTGTTCACCACCGCGAATGATCCGACTGGGGGGTTGAATGTCGGGTTGACGCCTTTCACGCTGTTTGCGCTCGATTTCAGCGGCAATACCGCTGGCGGACGGCGCTACTCATCTTACAGTCAGGCCTTTGGCAACCCTATCGTCGATGTGAACATGCCCGAGATCTCCTGGTTTTTACAAGATGAGTGGCGTGTCACGCCGAAGCTGACCTTATCGCCAGGCATCCGCTTTGAATACGCCTGGATCCCTCAACCCGGCAACCCGAATCCGGCTTTCCCGCAGACCGCCCACATTCCGAACAACGGCGTGAATTTCGGCCCGCGCTTCGGCATTGCTTACGCCCTCAACGATAAGACCGCGATCCGGGCTGGATTTGGCGTGTTCCAAAACCGCTATACCACGTCGACGATTGAAAACGCTTTTATCACCAACGGCGTTTATCAGGCGTCGTATTCGTTAAGCACCGCCGCACAGATTGCCGCCGGAGGCCCGGTTTTCCCGAATCCGCTGGCAGCGCAGCCGAACGTGAACGGCACATCGAGCATCCTATATCTGGACCGTACGTGGCGCAACCCTTACACCGAGCAAGCCAATATCGCCGTGGAACGCCAACTGGCGAAGAACACCACTTTGACCGTGTCCTACGTGTGGAGTCGCGGGCTTCATTTGTTAGACACGCGCGACGCCAATGTGGCGCAACCGACCACGTCCCAAACGTTCCCGATTCTGGATCTCAGCGGAAACGTTACCGGCAGCTACACCACGCCTCTGTACACCACGCGCCTTAACCCGGCATACGGTTCGATCTATCAGCTCGAGTCCAACGGAAACAGCTATTACGATGCCGGCATCGCGCAATTGACTCGCCGGTTCTCTGGCTGGCTGCAAGGCAACCTGGCCTACACCTACGCTCACTCGATCGACTACAACCAGGGCGGGGGCGGCAACACGCTGTTTGGCTCGACTTTCCCGACTTCGGTATTCAACGGCAATTACACGGGTGAAAAAGGATCGAGCTCGATTGACCAACGTCACCGTCTGGTATTAAACGCGGTAGCCAGTCCGAAGTTTGTGAGTGGCGATTCGTTTGTAGACCGGTACTTCATCAACAACTGGCAGCTCTCGGTTGTTTCTGTCGCTGCGTCGTCGCAACCCCTGGTTCCCACCATCAGCGTGAGCGCCCGCGGGGCGGGAGTACTGAGCGGATCGTCGCTGAATGGCTTGGGCGGTTCCAGCCGCGTTCCGTTTGAATCCATTTCGGCGCTGAACATTGGACCGCAATACAGAACAGACGCGCGCTTGGCCAAGATGCTTCCCATCAGTGAGCGCGTGAAAGTCTATTTGATGTTTGAGGCCTTCAACGTGTTCAATCACGTGATCGTAAGCGGTTCCAGTCCCCGAGTGACCACGCAGTATACGTCACTGTCAAAGTCACTTACTATTAACGGCGTCACGAGCACCCAGGTCGCGCTCGTGCCCACGACTAACTATGGGGCCATTCTGCAGACCCAGATTGCCCCAGACGGAACTACGGCGCGCCGGGCGCAGGCTGCTCTGCGCATTGTGTTCTAGAGCCGTCTTCAAAGTCCGATGGATCGAGGCCGCCCCGGCGCGGCCTCTTTTTTGTTTCTGGGATAATGGTTCTTGGGAGAATCCAGCGCAGTTTTAGAACTCGTTCAGCGCGGTCGCCGGCGTGCGCTGCTTCAAGTGTTGGTGCGCCATATGTCGCTTGCGCTGGCGATTGCGTTTGGCGGCGCTATTCTGCTGATCCTGCTGGGCACGCAGATTCTCAATTGGTATTGGGTGTTGGGGTTGTTTGCGGGCGGTTTCGCCTATAGCGCGTGGCGCAGTCGTGCGAGTGTTCCGGGCGCTTACCAGGTGGCCCAGTCGATCGACCGTCAGTTGGACTTGAAGGACACGCTCTCCACTGCGTTTCACTTTCTGCCCAGCGAGGGGGACCTGGTTGGGCGGCAGCGGGCTCTGGCTGAGGACATCGCCCGCCACGCAGACCTTCGCAGGGCGCTTCCCTTTGCCGTTTCGCGCACCCACTATGCCTGCGCAGGACTGGCCGTGGCTGTTCTCGGCTTCTTTGCTGTCCGCTATGGCGTTACGCGCAGTCTCGATCTTCGGCCCTCGCTGGTGCGCATTCCGTTTGCGGATTTTCTGGGCGACAACGACCGGATCGCGGACGCGAAGAGAAGACCGGGTGGACAGAAACCAGGGGACGATAGCAAGCAGCCGGGGACTGCGGTGGATCCGGAACAAGCCAATACTCCGGACACGGATCCTGCTTCGAATGATGCGCTGAGAGTGACGGACACCCCCGACGTCAACAATCCGGATAACGGGTATGACGCGGCCAAGGCGCAGGCGTCGAAAGACAAATCGAAAGACCCGCAGCAGGATCCGGGGGATCCGAATGCCAACGGCGAACAGAAGCCCAGCAATGACGCGGCTAATGGCGAATCGCCCGATCAAAGCGGCGGCGCGCCGGGGAAGAACAAGCAGGACAAGGAGGCCAAGAGCGGCAAGCAGCAAAGCAACTCAGGCGAGAATTCCAGCTTGGCGGACAAGATGCGCGATGCGTTGTCCAACCTGATGTCGAAGCTGAAGACGCCTTCGCAAAACGGCGAGAATAAGCAGCCGCAGCCCAATGCGCAGAGTGGGCAGCAGCCCGGCAAGCAGAATGGCGGTAAAGATCAGAACGGACAGGCGGAGGCCAAGCAGCAAGGGGACGCGTCGAACAATCCGGATGCGCAAGGCGACCAACAGCAGACGGCGGATCAGTCGCAAAGCGCGCAAGGCCAGAGTAACGGTAAGGACACCCAGCGGGCGGGATCGCCGGACTCCAAGAGCGGAGTGGGCAAGCAGGACGGCGACAAGAGCCTGCGCGAGGCCGAGCAACTTGCGGCCATGGGCAAGATCAGTGAGTTGATTGGCAAGCGGGCGCAGAACGTCAGCGGCGAAATGATGGTGGAAGTGTCTTCCGGCAGGCAGCAGTTAAAGACGCAATATTCCAACCGCAGCGCCAATCACGCGGAAGCGGGTGGGGAGATCAACCGCGATGAAGTGCCGCTGGCCTATCAGCAATATGTGCAGCGGTACTTTGAAGAGATTCGCAAGGTTCCGGAGAAGAAAACGAAGTAGCGCGTTTATCCAGTAATCTGCTTGCTCTCGATTTTGCGGACACGCTCTTCCAGCAGTGCGAGCCGCTCGTCGAATCCCATCACGATCGTGTTCGTAGCGCGCAGGCGCTGCTCCATTGGGCCGGCCCAGCCGTGGAAGGCGCGGAGAATCTCGGTTTGGGAATCGCGGATCCGTTCGACCAGGCGTTCTTCCATCGCTTCCATGCGGTGATCAAGGCGCTCTTCAAGCGCTTCCATCCGGTGATCGAGGCGCTCTTCAAGCGCCGATAGCTCCAAACGCAGTTCCGCGCGGGTTACCGATTGTGCTCCATTGTCAGCCATGAGCTTACCTTCAGTATAATTCGGTTTCACTTCCGCCGGCAGCCGCAGCTAGCTTGGTCTCCACGGGTCGATCGCTGGCTTGGCGCTCTGGCACGCAGTCGTGCTGCCAAAAAGAGAGGGTCCAAGGGGTGCGCAAGACTAGCGCGGCAGTCGGTCGCAAATTTTTTCGAACTGCTCGCGCTGGCCAGAGTCCAGGATTTGGAAGATACGGGATTTGCCGGTAGCGCGAACGTCGTCGATTTGGGTGCGGACGTTTTCCAATTCGGTTTGCAGGTCTTCGTTGTATTTGCCCATGTCGTCAAGGATGGAGCGCAACTGCGTCGACTGTTGGGGATTGAGTTTCAGCTCGCGCTGGAGCACTTCATAGGAGAGTGCCGGTTCAGCGCTGTGGTGTATGGCCGCGTGCAGTCCAGCACGCATGCCCAGAGCTCCGGTGACTGCTCCGGACAAAAAAACGAGGGCGAGCATGGTGAGAATGCGCCAGTTTTGCCAGGAGGCGCGTTGCGTTGGCATAGACTATTGCTGATAACTGGCGAGATTGACGAGAACTGCGTCGCGCTGTAGTGGGAGCGTAGTTTCCTGGGTGATCTCCCGCGGGGCAGGCGCCGGGGCGTGATTCTCGGAGGTGATGAGATACGAGCCGAGCAATACTACCATGGCCGCAGACGCGATGGCGATGCGGCGGCCGAAGGCCGGCAGCAGCAGGACCGCCCAGATAGAGTTATCGGCCTGCCGGTCAATGCGATCCATGACGCGCGCATAGAAGCCGGGGCGGGGCTCACATTCGGGCACCCGCAGGGTTCGCAGCAGGTCCGACTGGTTTTCGATTTGCTCAAGTTCCTTGGCGCAAGCCTGGCAGGCTGTCAGGTGCGCCGCCATTTCGCGAGGCATGTCCCGATCGCCGCGGCGATTGAGGTAATCCTCAAGGCTGTCCCTCACTGGCTGATGCATACTTCTTCCCTCAATAAGACCATGTACCAAGCACGGATCGAAGCGTCCGTTTTGCTCTGTTACGTTCAAGGCTGAAGCAGTCTCAGCCCAAGATTCCCTTACCCTTTTGAAGCCGTTCAGCGGCTTTTATCATCTTCTGGCGAGCTCGAAACAATTTGACCTTAATCGTGTTCTCGTTCATGCCGCTCATCTGCGACAGCTCCTCAACCGAGTGCCCCTCCACCTCTTTGAGCACCAGCAGCGACCGGTCTTCCGCAGACAGCTTGTCGAGCAGCTTGATGACCAAGTCATGCTGGGCGAGCCGGATATCGACAGCGGGAGCTTGCTCCACGGCTGTGTCGCTATTTTCCATCCGGCGGACATCCTCCTCGGAGAAGTCGCTTTCGTAAACCAGTTTGCGCACGCGCTTTTTGCGCAGATAGTCGTAACATTCATTCACCGTGATTTTGTAGATCCAGGTGAGGAGGGAGCTGCGGAAGTCGAAGTTCTGGATGGAGAAGTAGATCTTCGAAAAGACCTGCTGGGCGATGTCCTCGGCATCATTGTGGTTCCGGAGGATGCCGTAGATTATGGAAAAAACCTTGGCCTGGTAACGTTCCACGATTTCGCGAAACGCCATCTCGTCGCGGGCTTGCACTCGCCGGACCAGCGAGGCTTCTTCAGTCGAGCGATGATCCACTCTGGTCTTTGTGGTCCTGGCGGCGCCAGCCGTGGCTGGAAACGGGAGCACTTGTGTCAGGCCGTTCATACACCCATCGTGACGTGTGAGGCCTCATGCTGGTTGCAACCATTTGAAACCAAACCTTAAGCTGTGTTCTTGCCGTCGCATCCCCACTCGGGAGTGTAGCATCTAAAAAGCGACTAGCGGGAGGTTGGCTCGTCCTGGTATCCTAAAGCTTAGGATTCGAAAAATAAGGAGGTTCCTAGTATTATGGTGCAGTTGACGGAAACAGCGGTGGGCAAGGTCAGGGAAATTCTTAGTTCCCAAGAGCCTAAGCCGGCCGGCTTAAGAATCTCCGTGGTAGGCGGGGGCTGTTCTGGCTTCAGCTATTCCATGGCTTTTGAAAATACGCCGAACATGCTCGACAAGACCTATAACTTCGACGGGTTGAAAGTATTCATCGATCAGGCCAGCATGTTGTATTTGGACGGCGCCCAGGTGGACTATGTGGAAACCCTGGAAGGTTCCGGCTTTAAGTTTAACAATCCAAACGTCAAGAGCACTTGCGGCTGCGGTAGTTCGTTTAGCGCGTAGCACGCGTTAAGTTCAAGTTCTCGTCGCACGGACTCTGTTCCCTCAGAGTCCGGCTTGGTTTGGTCTGCCATGCTGGATCATCTCCTCACCGAACAGGTCAATCCAGATTCCCGCGACATTGATGCCCAGCCAACTCTAGAGATCATCCGCATTCTCAATCGGGAAGATCAGAAGGTTGCCCAGGCCGTAGAGGAGGAATTGCCTCAGATCGGCCTCGCGGTGGATGCCGTTGTGCAGGCCGTCAAGGCCGGTGGCCGGTTGTTCTACATTGGCGCAGGAACCAGCGGGCGGTTGGGTGTATTGGATGCGGTGGAATGCCCGCCAACATTTAGCGTCAGTCCGGAACTGGTTCAGGGGATCATCGCCGGCGGAGAAGCCGCCCTCGCCCATGCCACAGAAGCGACGGAGGATGACCCGGAGTCCGGGAGGTCCGATTTGCTGGCCCGCGGGTTTACTGGGCGCGATGTGCTGGTGGGAATCGCCGCCAGTGGCCGCACGCCTTACGTGTTGGGTGCGGTGAAGCAGGCCCGCGAAATGGGCGCGGTAACGGTGGGAATCAGTTGCACGCCGGATTCGGAGCTGGCGCGTGCTGTGGATATCCCGATTACTCCCCTGACCGGACCGGAGGCGATTGCCGGAAGTACGCGGCTAAAGGCCGGAACGGCGACCAAGCTGGTGCTGAACATGATCAGCACTGGGGCGATGATCCGATTGGGTCACGTTTACGGCAATCTGATGGTGAACGTGCAACCGCGCAACGCCAAACTGCAGGCCCGGGCGTGCAGGATCATAGCCGCGGCTTGCGGGGTGAGCGTGGAGAGAGCCGCGGATCTGTTGGCGCTCTCGGGGCTGAGCGTGAAGACAGCCATCGTGATGGGGCGGTTGGGCTTGGATCGGGCGGCGGCGGAAGAGCGGCTGGCTGCGTCTGGCGGGCACGTGTCATTAGCACTCACGCCAGCGCACTGACGCCTGCGAAATAATAAAGACTCATGGACAAATTTGTCATTCAGGGCGGCACGCCGCTGCAAGGAGAGGTTGGCATTAGTGGTGCAAAGAACTCGGCACTGCCGGTATTGGCGGCGTGCCTGCTGACTGCGGACGAAGTGCGGTTGTCGCGCATCCCAGCGGTTCGCGACATCGGCACCATGGAAAAGCTGCTCGGTTACATCGGAGCGTCCGTGGACGTTGCCGGCGATCGGGTGACGATCAACGCCGGGGTGCTGGAAAAACCCGAGGCGCCGTACGAGTTGGTGAAAACCATGCGAGCTTCCAGCCTGGTGCTGGGGCCGCTGGTGGGCCGGACCGGGAGAGCCCGGGTTTCCATGCCGGGAGGGTGCGCGATTGGCGCGCGGCCGATCAATCTGCACGTGCTGGCGTTGGAGCAACTCGGCGCGACGATCACGCACTCTCATGGCTATGTGGAAGCGTTGGCGCCACATGGCTTGCAAGGCGCGCCGATCCATTTTGACCGCATCACGGTTACGGGGACCGAGGACGTTTTGATGGCGGCGGTACTGGCGAGAGGCGAGACCGTGATCACCAACGCCGCGCGAGAGCCGGAGGTCCAGGACCTGGCGGCGATGTTGTCGAAAATGGGCGCCTGCATCGAGGGCGCGGGAACGTCGACAATTCGGGTGCGGGGGGTGAGTAAGTTGCACGGCTGCCAACATGCGATCATTCCAGACCGTATCGAGGCAGGTACATTTCTGGTGGCGGGCGCGATGACCGGAGGCGACGTGGTGATTACGGGTTGTGAGCCCGTGCATCTGAGCGCTTTGGTGGCCAAGATGCGTCAAGCGGGCGCGGATGTGTCGCCGGCGGGCGCCCAGGGGCTGCGGGTCAAGCATCATGGGCGGTTGAGATCGGTGGACATGACCACTGAAGAGTATCCCGGGTTTGCCACCGATCTGCAGGCGCAGTACATGGCCATGATGTGCGTCGCCGACGGAACCTCGGTGGTGACCGAGACCATATTTGAGAACCGGTTCATGCATGTGCAGGAATTGGCGCGCATGGGCGCGAATATTCGATTGGATGGGCGGACGGCTACGGTTGTGGGCGTGAATAGCCTGACGGGGGCGGAGGTGATCGCCTCGGACTTGCGAGCCAGCGCCTCGCTGGTGCTGGCAGGATTGGTAGCGGGCGGAGAGACGGTGCTCGATCGGGTGTATCACATCGACCGGGGCTACGAGCAGATTGAAGCGAAGCTGGTGGGGCTGGGCGCGCGCATAGAAAGAGTGAGCTGAAATGAAAGTACACAAGCCGGGATTCCTGGCCTTGGTGGCGGATGCCAAAACGCGGGTCAAGGAGATAGACGTCACTCAGTACCGGGCGCTGGTAGATGCGAAGGCGCCTCACGTGTTGGTGGACGTGCGCGAAGACAACGAGTGGAATGCAGGGCATGCGAAGGGGGCGATCCATCTGGGGAAGGGAGTCATCGAGCGCGATATTGAGACGGTGGTCCCCGATCCAGCGACTTCGCTGGTGTTGTACTGCGGGGGAGGCTACCGATCAGCACTGGCGGCCGATGCCTTACAGAAGATGGGATACAGCCGGGTGGTTTCCTTGGACGGTGGTTGGCGGGACTACGAAGCTTCCGGACTTCCCGTCGAGAGATGAACGTTAGAGCTGAAAGAATCCGCCAGCAGTGAAATAGACGATTGCGCCGAGAACGCAATACTCGCAAATCTTGATAACGCGGGTGAAGTTGGGACTCATGAACTCAAATCGGAGTAGACCGCCCAGACCCAAGCCAATGTAGATCAGGTAGGGCGGGAATCGGTCCTCGATGCTAGCAGCGTACCCGATCATGCCGAAGTAGAACACCAAGGGAAAATTGTTGTCGAGCCAGTTGCGCGTCCGGGTGTAGATCACGATGAGCGCGCAGGCGAGCACGAGCATGGCGGTGATTCCGTCAGGTGAGCTGTTCAGTTGCATGAGAGTCCCGAAAGAAGAAACGGCCAGCGTCGCTGGTGGGCGAGGCGCCGGCCGTAAACCATGACAGACTTGCTAGGCATCGTTGGTAACTCGTGCGAGACGCCTGACTGGGATCTTAGAGGCTGAAGCTCAACCCCGCCATCACCGCAAAGTCCTGCACCCAACCGCTGATCTTCGATCCGGCATTGGGAGCAATGACGTTCTTGGGGAATGGCGAGATGTAATCGTGGATGTCAATCCGCAACTGTGCGGAACGGCTGAAATGGAATTTAACACCGCCTCCGATCGAGATGACTGGCTCAAGCTGGCTGGTCTTGGTAAGAAAAGCCAGGTTTTGGAGCGGTTGGACATCCGTCTGCGCCCCGGTTCCGGTGAACAGCTTTACACCGGCTCCCGCAGCCACGAAGGGCCGAACATTGGCTTCACTCGAGGTGAGGTGCACCAGGAAATCGTAGTGAACCGCGTTGGTGTGGCCGGCGAACGAGGCCGAGCTACCTCCGGACGAGAGTTTGAGTCCGGCGTTCTCGAAGTCATATCGAAATTCACCGCCCAGCATGCGGCCGGGAGTGTGACCCAGCCAGGCGCTGAGAGCGAAGGCATTGGCGAAACCGGTATTGCCATTGACGCCGGCGTTTTGTACCGATTGAGAGTTGAAGAAACTGCCGCCAGCGCCCGCGCCGACTTCCCAGCTTTGGGCCTGGAGGACGGGTGCCATGGCGGCGACCACAAAAAACGTAAGAGTGGAGAAATGTTTCATGGTTGTTACCATTCTACTGTACGACTCGGATGGGAATGCTAGTGGACATCGATCCCTGAGTGATCTTCAGGGGAATCGAAAGACCTAAAGGAACGTTCGACGGTACCTTGACGTTGATTTGATACACTCCGATCTCGCCCGGCGCCAGGCCGGCATAGAGAAGGGATAAATTGGCCGAACCGAGCGTGACCGCCGGCGCCGTTAAGGCCGAGGCCAGCGGGCTGGTGGGTGCGGGCATACCCGACTGGACCGAGGGGGTTGTTTGACCGAGGCCCGTGGCGTAGATCACCAGCACGTCTCCGGGGTGAACCGGGTTGGAGCCGGTGACCAATAATCCATTGGCATTGCGGACGATGGTCGCGACGGGGCTCGTTAAGCCAGGCAGCGAAGCGCTGAAGACGCTTGGGGCCGTTGGCAGAATCGTGGTGTTGTAGTTATTGCTGACGCCGCCTGGGGTCCGGAGAATCACGGTGACGTTGCCCACCATGGAGAACGGCATCTGAGCATTGATCTGATTGGGCGACACGAACAGGATCGGAATCGGAAGCCCATTCACGGTCAGGCAACTGTTGGCCACGGCGGTCGGCAAAGGAATCTGCGAGGTTGCCAGGTTCACCGGACTCAACTGCTGTCCGTAAATTGAGATCAAACCGCCCGGGGCGATATTGGTGCTCGAATCGGCCGCGTTTACGACGTTGCTGACCACGGGTATCGCGGTGGCGACGGCGTAAGTCCACGGCAACACCGTAAAGCCGGAAACGGTGAGATTGATGATGGTGTTGCGGTTGTAGAGGGGCGCCAGAGTTCGTGTGAACATAGCTCCGGTGGTCCCCAACAGCGGCGCTTCCACCATCGCGGTGGCGCTGCTGACGGAAATCGCCGACTTGGCGCTCAAGTCGAGGCTCTCGATATTGCCCGGAGAACTGCTCGTGCCGGTGGTGCTGCTGGGCGCCGTGGTGCGATAACCAAACTGATCGACGAAGGCAAAGCCCGAGGGCGTCCCGGTGCTGGTCTCGAATTGGCCGACAGACACCAGGGAAGCATTCAAGAGGTGGTTGCCGACCACATATTGATTGAAGCTGGAGGCCGCATAGGACCCGCTCAGAGCGGTAAAGTCTTTTCGCGAGATGGTAAACGTGTCGGTGTTGGCGTCATACAACATGACGCTGCCGTCCGCGGAAGCCATAAGAATGGAAGAACCGTTGGGGGAAGCCGTAAGGACCGAGTTCAAGGCGACCGTGTTGCTATAGACGCCGAGGCTTGGAAGCTTAATGCTGGTCCCGCTGAGAAGATCGATGCGGTGAATGGACGGGCTTCCGCCGGCGGCGCTGCGCGTCACGGCCAAAATGGCCCCGGCCGAGGCAGCCACCGACTGGACGTAATCTCCACCCGACATCCGCACTGGGCGGACCGCCTGGAGAGTCGTCAAATCGTAGACAAAGAGGTAGTGAGAGTTGTCGCAGCCCACCAACAGATAGTTGTTGTCGAAAGTGATGGCCATGCCCATCGGCGTGTTGCCGGTCCTCAGGGTAGCCAGGAGGCTATTGTTGCCACCGTCGTAGACCAGCACCTGATTTTGGTCCTGCTGGAGCACATAGAACCGATTTCGGCTCGGGTCGGGCAGAAGATCCACCAGTTTCCCGGGGATGTCGACAAACGTTCCGCGTTGTGAGGGATCCTGTGAATTGATCAACACGCGGACACTGTTGGGTAGGTTAACGGCTTGCGCCGACTGCAGTGTCAACGATCCGGTAACAGTCCCCTTTTGGCTGGAAAACACGTTTGGATCCACGGAAACCGATATGGTGGCCGGGGTGACGCCAAACGACGGGCTGACAGTGAGACCGGCCGTGTTGCTGGATATATTGAATGCGGTATTCCCGCCGCCGGGATCGATGACTGTCAAAGTCTGAGTCGCGACTTGCCGGTTGCAGAAGTTTCCGCGGAAGACCAGATCGGGCTGCGCCGGGGCGACGCGATGGGCCTGGTTGATTGACCCGACCGGGAGTACGAGCACGCCGCTATCCGACACGCTATACATAATCATGTTGTCGCTACTTAGTAGGCTCTTGCCGGCCAAATTCTCCGGAAGTTGAATCTGATCGACGACGGCGAGGTTGTCCGAGGCCACGATCTGCATGATCGGGGTGCCGGCCGTAGTCGCTTTGGTGGCGACTTGCGCGTAGATCAGGTTGCGGGAGGAGTCAATCAGTGTACTCCCCATATTCAAAATTCCGGTTGCATTGGCGAACTGCGAGATGTTGTAGAACTGAGTGTCTTCGAGCGCCCAGCCGGCGGTCCAGTAAGAACCGTCCTGGCTCACGCTGACGACGCGTGGACCGAGGGGAGGGCTGGCTGTATACAAGCCGGCGTTCAACGACTGGGTTGTGACGTCGTAGCGAAACTGGATGGTGTCGCCGAGGCCGTAAATGGTCAGACCGTCGCCCGAAACGTTCATGGACGCCGCCACAATCGTGGGCGGAAAAGTGGCTGGAGGTTGGGGCAACGTCTTCGCGACCAGGCCGGAAATCGTCTCGATCTCGGTGGAGGTGCCCAGCACGGGGTCAAAAAGCACGAAGTCGGTGGTGGTGACGACGAGCGCCTTGCCATCAATGCCGAAGGCGACGCCAAGCGGCGGCGCGCCGAGAGCGAAGACCTGCTGCGTGTTGGCATTCAGGTCAATCACCGTTAGGGCATTGGACGTTGTGGCAGGGGAGGCATTGTTGCCGTAGTGCGCCACCAGCAGAAATCGATCATCGGGCGACAACGCCAGCGAACTCGGCTGCGGAGCTACATTGATCGAGGTCTGGACCGAGTAGTTTGTCAGCGAGACCAGTTCAATCCGATTCGCCGTAAAATTGGCGACATACAACACGCCACGCGGTTCATCGAGAGCCAGATCGGAGGCGTGTCCCCCGATGGCGACCACCCGCCCAAATGTCCCTCCCCACAACACCGCTCCCAGACAAAGGAAAATGGGCGCTCCCCAGCAACACACTTTGTTAACCATACGTTCACCCCAAGACTTATCTCCGCCCAACCAGAATTTGCGCAGGAGGTTCAGAGGGCAGATCCGCACCTCCCGCAAACCGAAACAAGGCATTATTCAGCGCTGCTTTTCTTGCGCCGCAGCACGATCAATCCTAGAAACAAGATCGAAAGCACCGCGCAAACGATACGAACTATCGAGCTATCCATCGTTTTTCCTCTCCTTTCCCTCTAGAGAATCTCTATCGCTACCTGCTATTCACAAAACGCTTCTGGCACCTACATGTTGTTCATCACATGTTATTCATCATGGGGAGCAGCTCCCGCACGATTTTCATGGCTACCGGACCCACAGTGACCACGAACAAAGACGGCAAAATGCAGAAAAATATGGGGAAGACGAGTTTGACGCCCAACTTGGCGGCTTTCTCTTCGGCGATCTGTCTGGCCTGCACACGCATATAATCGGCATGAGCGCGCAAACTCTGTGCAATGCCGGTGCCGAATCTATCGGCCTGAATGAGAACCGCCACGAGTTTCTTGAGATCCTCGACCGCAGTTCGGTCGGCGAGATTGCGCAACGCTTCGGCGCGCCGCTTTCCCGCCTTCAATTCCAGATTCACGATCGCAAACTCCTCACTGATCTCCGGGTGAGCGTGTTCCAACTCCTTGGATACCTGTAAAATAGCCTGATCCAGGCCGAGCCCGGACTCAACGCAGACCACCAATAGATCGAGCGAATTCGCCAAACCGCGCTGAATCTCCTTTTGACGGCGCTTGGCTTTCATGCGCACCCATTCGTTCGGGCCAAAGAAACCGGCCGCGGCGGCGCCGAAGATGGCCATGATCTTGTTGCCCTGCTCGGCGCTGGATTGCATCGAGGCGACGATCGCCAGTAGTGGTAACGATACCCCCATCACCGCCTTGGCTCCGTAGAGAAGTTTCAAAGCGTTCGGGTTGCGATAGCCAGCGCGTATCAGGCGCCGCTGCATCACGGTGACGTCTTTCGGCGATGCCGGGACCAGGGTTCCTAGACGCTTGACAATATCGTGAAACACCAGGCTAGGGTGGCTGGGCGTGACCTCCTGATGCTCAATGCTGGCGCCGGTGACTCGTTCCATGGCCTCTTTGGGGCGCACGTACAGCTTCATCCCCAGATAAGAGGCGCCTACCGCCAGGGCGACGAAGATGAGAAAGCTGAATAGGAGGGGCATGGGCTAAACCTCGATTTTCACGATCTGTTGGATGACCAGATAGCCAATGAGCTGCAGGCCGACGGCAGCCCCCATCATGAGGTGTCCGATCTCATCGGTGAAGAAGAACTTCACATACTCGGGATTCACGTAGAACATGAGGACCGCCACACCGATGGGAATGCAGGTCAAAGCAAGCCCCGTCATGCGCCCATGGGCGCTGATGGCGCGAATGCGGCCCCGCAGCTTAAAACGTTCCCGAATCACGTAGGCCAGTTTGTCCAGGATCTCGGCCAGGTTGCCGCCCGTACGCTTCTGCAGCAGCACCGCGGAAACAAAGAAGTGCACGTCGAGCAGCGGGATCCGCTTAGCCAATTTCTGCAGGGCGACTTCCAGGGGAAGTCCGAGATTGTGTTCTTCGAACGTGCGGCGGAATTCTCCGGCGAGCGGTTCTTGAAACTCGCGATGAATCATCTCGAGCGATACCGAAAAGGCGTGCCCGGCGCGCATGGAACGGGAGACGAACTCCAAACTGTCGGGAAACAGCTCCTCAAAGCGCCGCAAACGAGACCGGCGGGCGCGCCATACATAGGCGATGGGCAGGAAAAGCGCAATGGTGCCGATCAGATAGCAAATTGCCCGGTAGCCTCCCGGCAGAAAGAGATAGGAGACAAAGAAACCCGCCAACCCCGCCAGAAAACAGATGTTGACCAATTTGGTAGGCGTCCATTTTAATCCGGCCGCTTCCAAGAAATTATGGAGTTTGGCCTGTAGTTGAAACTTTTGCACCACGCGGGCGGCGAGGCCAGTCTTGATATCGTCCTGCAACAGGGCCATCTGCTGATCGCCCTTTTTTTCCTTCTTCGGTTTGGTGGTTCCGAGAAGGCGAGTCTTCAACCGGTCGACATCCGCATGCCGGGAGGCGTTGAAGAACACCCACCACACAACGAAGAAGCAGATCCAGATTCCGAGAAATAGTATGAAAAAGCCCATTCGTTTAAACCTCTACCACTTCGTCGAACAGGTCCGGACGCAGCCGGATGCCTGCGGAAAGAAATTTTTCGTAGAACTTGGGGCGGATTCCGGTGGCCGCGAACCGGCCGACCACATGGCCGTCGGCGTTGAGCCCGCGCTTCTCAAAAACATAGATGTCCTGCAGCGTCACCACTTCGCCTTCCATTCCGGTGACCTCCGTGACGTTGATCACACGGCGGGAGCCATCGCTCATGCGGGACGCCTGCACCAGGACATGGACTGCGCTGGCAATCTGCTGGCGCACGGAGGTGAGCTGCATGTTCGAGTTGGCCAGCGACACCATCACTTCCAGGCGCGAAACGGCGTCACGGGGCGTGTTGGCGTGCACCGTGGTGAGAGATCCGTCGTGACCGGTATTCATGGCCTGCAACATGTCCAGCGCTTCCTCGCCGCGGACTTCGCCGACGACGATGCGATCGGGACGCATACGCAGACTGTTCATGAGCAATTCGCGCTGACGCACCGCTCCATGACCTTCCAGGTTGGGCGGCCGCGTTTCCAGCCGAACCACGTGGGGCTGCTTTAACTGGAGTTCGGCGGCGTCTTCAATCGTTACGATGCGTTCCTTCGGTGAAATGAAGGCCGACAAAGCGTTTAGCAACGTGGTCTTACCGGCGCCGGTACCGCCCGAGATGATGATATTCAACCGGGCTTTAACGCAGGCCTCGAGCAACTCCATCATTCCTGGCGTCATCGCACGGCGGTCCACCAGGTCCGGCGGCATCAGCTTATCGGTGCTGAAACGGCGAATGGACAGCAACGGTCCATCCACCGCGAGTGGTGGAATGATGGCGTTGACACGGGAACCATCGCTGAGACGCGCGTCGACCATCGGCGTGGACTCATCCACACGCCGGCCGACCTGGGAGACAATTTTGTCTATGATCCGAAGCAGATGCTGGTCGTCGCGGAAGGTCACGCTCGTTTGTTCGAGTAGACCTTTACGCTCGACGTACACCTGTTTATGGGTGTTGACCAAAATGTCGGAGATGGTGGGATCTTGCAGGAGCGGCTCCAACGGCCCGAGACCGAAAACCTCGTCGAGCACCTCATCGCAGATTTGCTGCTTTTCCACCGAACTGAGCAGTGTTGGTTCGCTGTCGATGAGCGTAATCAACGCCTGCCGCACTTCCGTGCGCACCCGCTGGTTGTCGATCGTGGCCAGTGCTTCTAGGTTGATCTTGTCGACCAGCTTGCGATGCAGCGTGAACTTTAACTCCTGATATTCCGGCTTGAGGCCGGCTTTGGAGCGATTGCCGTTCTTGAGTAGCCGCTGCTCCCAGCTAATTTGTTGTGAAGATCGAGGTTCAAGATTGGGAAACATAGGAACTGATTACGCGTAAGACAACTGCGCTTTGCCCTCCGCTACTCCAGATTTCTTGGCGCTACCCGCCGTGAGCGGGGCGATCAATTTTCCGGCCAATGCCTCGATCGCCTTGCCCAACTCCGAATGCGCGTCGACGGCCTGGCCCAACGTAACGGCTCGATGCAGCGAAAAATAGTCGTTCGGGAATCTGGAGTGCACGGCACAGTTGAACAGTTTCTCGATATCGGAGACTGCGATCTCATCCCGCTTGTTGATCCGATTCATTAAGATCTGAAAGCGGTCCCGCGGAAAGCCGAGCTGGTTTAGCAGGTTCACCGCTTTACGCGCCAAGTGCAGGCTGGGCAGCTCGGAAGTCGTGATCAGGAAAGCCTGGTCGGCTTCGGAAATCGCCATCAAGCTGAGGCGCTGGAACACCACCGGCACATCGACAATGATCCAATCGTAGTTCTGGCGGGCAAACTCGAATACGGCATGCAGGCGCGCCGAATCGAGGTTGGCCGCAAACGGAGTGTCCGGCGCGGAAAGTATGTCGACGCCATCGTGGCTGGCGATCAGCGTGGACCAGAGACCGTCGTTGAGTTGATCGGCTGCCTGTAGAGCGTCGAGAACGGAACGGCCGTGGTTTAACTTTAGGTAAAAGCCGATCATGCCGCCCATGACATCGAAATCGGCCAGCAGGACGCGTTTCTGGGTGGCGCGTTTTAGAGCAAAGGCCGTTTGCGCCGCCAGCGTGGAGGAACCAGAGCCAGGCTTAGCGCTGCTGAAAACGGTGAGATTTCCTGGTTCGTGCGGGGACGCTTCATCCGGCTGCAATATGCGCCGAAGGCGTTCGGCCGCGTCTGTCTGGGTGGAAATCTCGAAGGGCGCGGGAATAAATTCGGCCGCACCGGCCCGCAGCGAACGCAGGATAGCATCGGCATTGTTCTCCCGATGTATGCCAATTATTTGTAGTTGCGGATCCAGACCACAACAGGCGCGTATGACTTCACAACTGGCGTCAAGATCGCTGGAAACGTCGACGAACACGACTTGCGGCTTGGCCTGCCGCAACCGCATTTCGACAGACTGTCCGGCGGGGTATGCCTTCATCTCGCCGGTCACCTGGAAAACCCGGCCTTGCTCGGCCGCCATGAGGAACTGCTGGGCCAGATCGCGATCGGGCGCGATCAACAACGCGGTAAGCTGTGGTCCTTTGGTTCTCATGTCAATTCTTTCGGACGGGTCTTGGTTCTTAGCCTTTAGTCTTGTGAGCGGTCTTGGGTTTCTCCTGCAAGAGAAATTCCTGGGGCATCGCAATGGACGGTTTGGCTTCGCCGGGGGAGATCGGGAGAGTGAGTTCCGGCGTCACCATGACGATCAATTCGCTGTTGGTGTGATTGAGGTCTTTACTCTTAAAGAGAGCCCCCAAGATCGGGATATTGGCGATGCCGGGAAGCTTTGACCAGGAGTCGGTTACCCGGTTGTCGAGCAGGCCGGCGATGACGAAACTTTGACCCTCGGCCAGTTCGATAGTGGTCTCCATTTTTTTGGTAGCTAGAGCCGGAATAGTAAATCCATTCAGCGTTACCGCGTGCCCGAAGTCTAGATCGGAGACTTCCGGCTTCACGTGCAACCGGATGGTTTTGTTGGCCGTGATCGTCGGCGTAAAGGAAAGCCGTACGCCGAATTCGCGGAATTGAATGGTTACGGCGCCGGCATTGGAACCGCCTTGCAGAATCGGCACCGGGAACTCGCCGCCAGCCACGAAACTGGCTTCGGTGTTGTTGGACGTGATGAGGTTCGGTTCGGCCAGGATTTGCACCAGGCTCTTGGCCTGCAGCGCTTTGAGCAGCAGTCCGAGGTTCAGGTCCGGGCGGAAAGCGAACACGTTGAGGGCATCGGTGACGTTAATCGTCGTCGGTTGCCCGGGGGACTGCTGGACGGTGCCGCCCGAGAATTGGCCAGTCGTCACCCGGCCGATCGTGTTGGTTGCGCCGGTGGAAAGCAAATTGACGCCGAACTGGGTCGCTGCGCTACGATCCAATTCCGCGAATTTCACCCGCAGCAAGACCTGTTTTTCGATCGGACCCGGCGTTACCTGCAGGTTGTTGACGATGGTTTTTGCAAAGGACGAAGCCAGCGCCGTGGCACGTTCGGCGGTGTCCTTGTTCGCTACAACCCCGTTTAACGCGATGGAGTCTCGCGAAGTGAAGACGCTGATTTCGTCCCTGGGGAAAGTCTCCCGCAAGAGCCGGCGCAGCGGTTCCAGATTCTGATCCACGGTGATGTTGTAGAAATTTCGCTGCCCGGTCTTGCTCCAGACAACCAGCGTTACGGTTCCCAGCGATTTGCCGTGCAACAGGATTTCCCGGGTAGTCACGGGCGACGCATCCACGATGTCGGCGTTGCTGGTGGAAATGCGGGCGACGTCGGTTGGATAGTCGATGACCACGCTCTTTCCCAGGCTGAGGCGAACCTCTTCAGGCCCCGACTGTCCCGTTGCCAGGACCAGCGCGCTCAAGGCGGAACAAAACAGAAAGCGAACAACTTGTTTGGTCATGTCTGATTACCTTCCGGTTCCGTGGCCGTTGCCGACCACTTCCACAGTCTTTGTCGTTCCTCGAATGACTACCACTTGATCGGGTGGCGGTGGCGGAGGAGGCAGAGGAGGCGCGACGGCCGCGACCGGCCTGGCTCGCGGGGCTGAATCGTCGTCCTGGTTCTTATTCAGATCGCGGCCTTTGCCGCCGTACAACTCCGTCAACTGAGCGCCTTTGGTCTTTTCCACCGTTTGGTCGCTGGCGTTGCGCAACACCAACTGGATATGACCTTCGCTGTTGGCCAGCGTGAGCAGTTCCGCCTGCTCGGGCGAGGCGAGCAGCGTTACCGCCGGCGCCGGAATGGCCGCGCCTCGCGAGTCCGCCTGGATCGAGGTTCCCGCCGACAGCACCATGATGTTTTGTAAGGTGGTCCGCGTAATTGTCAGAGAGTCGCCCTTGGGAGGATGGCCAGTCACCAATACGTCAACTCTCATGCCGGGAAGCACAAACCCAGACACACCGCTGACGTCGTTGACTCGGACCGTGACGGCCCGCATGCCTACGGGAATGATCGGGGCCAGGCCTAACCCACTGCCGCGAGCCGCCAATCGGCCCTCGAGCAAAGCCTCGTCCTGGAGGATCGGACTGGTCACCGGCCGGTCGTAGACTTCTTCCGGCTTGGAAAATCCGTTCTTCGGGAACGCGGAAACAGCGATCTTGACCAGCTTGATATCCTGGGGCTTAACGGTTACTCCTACCCCGAGTGGTCGCGCCGCGGTGACCAGATCTCTGGTCGTGTCGTTTTGCTCAGCTTTCTTTGGTGTGCTCGCCCGGGCAGTCATTTGGTAAAACACCATGGAGATGACCAGCGCCAGCAACAGACTCGCACCTAGAACCGTTAGAACTCGTCGATCCATATAGCCTTTCCTTGGGCCACTTGCCCCTGCCCTTTATTCCCTGCTTTTCACGCCCTTCTTCAGGGCCTAACCAACCTGTCGCGGCCGCTACCCCTTCGGAACCAAACTCAGCCACACACCCGCCGCAATCGCCGGAGCATACGGAATGGAGTCCGCCTGCTTCCGGTCCGCAGGCCCTGGCGCCTGGTTCTGCCGCCGCAGCCGGGCGAAAATCCAGCGGGCCGCGAGAAACACGACCGCGAATACTCCGCCGCATCCAGCGGTCCACAGCGCCGCCTCCAACACCTTCCAGCCGCCCAGCAAGGCGCCAAATCCGGCCATCAGCTTCACGTCTCCTCCGCCCATTCCGCCGAGCAGATAAAGGAGCAGAAAAACTCCAAACCCGGCCAGCGTGCCGACCACAGCCGAGCCAAGCCCTTGCCAGCCGTGCAGCCACGTCTGTAGCCCAAGGCCGCCCGCAAAAGCCGCGCACGGAATCCAATTCGATATCTGGCGCCGGGCCAGGTCCTCAACCGTCGCCGCGCTACCCACCGCCAAGGCAATCCAGACTTGCGCCGTCATCGCTGGTCCGCCTTCTTTGCGGAATGGTCTGGCCGGCGCGTGTTGGGCGCAAACAACAATGGGGCCAGAAACCCGGCCTCCAAAGCGAACTGTGCCAATGGTTTCCCCGATGGCAGACGCCACGCCCCGCCATCGGTCATTGCAGAGCTAGTTCCCACCGGAATTGGCCTGACTGGCAACGAGCTTCCGGGCACCGTCAGACGCGATCCGGTAACACTGATTCTTCTCGATGCTGCACTTGACGGAACGCGCTGTTTCATCTCGGCTCCCTGTGTATAACTTCGACCGTCCGGGAGGTTTTCATTAGCGCTCCGTAGGGTTTTCTTTAGTACGGGACAGCAGCCGGGACTGGACCGCCTCCGCTCTCCGTACAAACAGCAAGGCCTTGCCATCGTCCTGGATCAATTGCCATTGCCGGTTTTGTTTCAGCAACGCGGCTAACGGCCACTCGACAGGCAAAAGCGCCACCTCGAAGCGGTGTTTTTGCAAAAGCGCCTCCCAGTTCCAGGCGCCCTGCATCAGCTTCATGTAGTCGTTTCCGAACTCGGAACCATAGAAATCACTGCGGCCGTCAATGAAAACCTTCAGTTTCGGGCTGTAGTGGAAAATCAGATAGTCGCCCCATTGATCGGTTGTCAGCAACCGGCCGGTTTCCAGCACGGATTGCCGCGCCTGGATCATCTTTATGGGAAACAATTCGGCTGGAAAGTCCGTGGGCCAGGAAATCTGCGGCAACAGCGCCAGTACCACCAACGCGATTACGGGCCAGAGGGTTATGCGGCTGAAACTAGGTACTAAATCCTTTCCCAACTGGTGGAATATTCCTGGAAGGAAGGTTTTCTTATAACCACCGACCCACCTCGCCCACTGCAAGCTCACTTCGGAAGCGATCACCGGCGCGGCCACGCTGGCATACAGCGGCGCGTGTCTCAGGCTGGTGAGGGCGGAGTGCCCGAGAAACAGAATCCACAGACATCCGGTGATGTTCCGTCTTGCCAGTAGCCAGCCGCACAGAAAAATACCGCTGAGCAACAGCACTTCAAACTGCAGCTCCCCTTCATTCCGGAAGGTAGGCGCCTGGAATTCCTGAATGTGAGCGCGGATCCAGTCCGATTGAAGATAATCCAAAATGTGGCGGTGCAGTTGCGTCCCATACGGGTTGATCAAAGTCGCGGCTGCGCAAGTGAAAGTGAGGGCGCTGTAGCGCCAGACTGAACTCCATGCACGCACACCCAGCCATGCTTCCACCGCGGAGCCGGCGGCCAGCAGCACCAGACAGGCAATCAGAATTGCCCAGCCCCCATGCAAATTGGTCCAGAGCACCGTGAGGGGGACCAGCAGCCAGACCCGGCCGTCCGGACGACGCCGGTCGGCCTCAATCAGCCAGATGCTGAGAGGCAAAAAGACCAGAGTAACGATATGCGGCCGCGCCAGAAAATGAACGGTGGATGTCCCCACCGCCAGCAGAATGCAGGGGCCGGCCACCAGGGGATTGGCGTCCCGCCACAGGGCATAACGCAGAATCAGGCCGGTGAACGCCGCGATCAAAATGCCGGTAAACAGCAGCAGCGCCTTGAAGCCGGCGGTGTGAAACAGCACGGCAAACAGCACATCGGAAAGCCACTCCCAGGCGAACCAGGGCGCGCCGGCCTTGGAAAATGAAAACAGATCCTGGGTGGGCACACGGCCGTGATCGAGAATCCATTCGCCGGTGCGTATGTGCCAGCCGGTGTCGCCATCGGACAACAACACTCTCCATCCGGTCGGGCCGGCGACGAAGAGCCACACAAATACCGCGATTACCAGGCAATCCGTCAAGGAGGGGATAACTGCCCGTCCCCAACGCGTGGAAAGCACGCCGGGAAGTCCGCGCGTCTGCGGAGGAAAAGCTGGCGCGGACAGGGCGGGCGGTGAGGTGACCAACGAAGCTCCTTGTGCCGGGATCGGGAGAAAGTAAGGGAAAGATCAGGCCCCGACCTTCACTCCCACCTCAGATCGACTTGCTTCGGCGCTGGCTTTAGGGGCAACGCAATCGGCCAGACCGGCTCCACTGTCCGCCGGAAGTTCCGCGGCGAGCCGGATCCCCGGCAGGTTCCGGCCATGGGCGGCTAAGACGAAACGATCCTTGAGGCCGGTCTTCTCGAAAATGTGCATCAGGTGGACCTTTACCGTTCCCGAAGTAATTCCCAGTTTTTCGGCGATCTGTTTATTCTTCAGGCCGGCACAGATCAGCGCCACCACTTCGCGTTCGCGGGTAGTCAGGCGGGAAGCTTCGCGGCGATGCAGAAATCCAACGATCTGCGAGGAATCCTCCAGCCATACCCGTCCCGCGCCAACTTCGCGAAGACAATCCAACAAAGTGGACACGGAAGCTGTCTTCCTCACCACGCCGCGCAATCCCAGTTGCACCGCGTGCAGCGCGTCTGCTTCGCTCAGGTCGGTGGTCCACAAAACCGGATGACAGGCCGGCTGGGTGTTCTTGAGCATGTTGACGAAGCGGGAAATCGAATTCATGCCCGCATTTTGATCCGTCAGCAACACGCGCGGTTGCAAAGCCCGCACGGCATCCGTAGCTTCACTCAGCTTGGCTACCCAACCCCGGAGTTCGAACTCCGGGTGATCGGCAAATACTTTTTGTAGCCCTTCCACAACGATGGGCTGGGCTTCGGAAACAAGAATCTGGATGCGCTCCACTGGCTTATAGTTCGGCGTTTGCCCACTCCGCAGTAGGTACTAAGGTTTTTTCCATTCAGACGCTCTCCAACCGCGATAGAGAAGTACAATGAATACGAATGCTGGAGCGCCTACTCTCAGCCATTACGAACATCCCGCCCATCGATTTCACCGCCGTCATTGATATTGTTATCGTCGCCAGTCTGATTTATCAGTTCTTCCTCATTGTTCGAGGGCGGCGCGTGGCGCATATTCTCACCGGCCTGGGATTTCTCACCGTGGCCTACCTGCTTGCCATCTGGTTGCAGCTCGAGCTGCTGCGCACGATCCTGGCCACGCTGGCTCCTTACACGGCAATCGCGTTGATCGTCATGTTTCAGTCCGAGCTGCGGCGGGTGCTGGCGCGGCT
>Ga0075017_100000272_pt1 | contig 26947 bp, 28 predicted proteins | sample AleBraG_ABR_2012_FD_71475 | JGI IMG/M metagenome (GOLD analysis project Ga0075017, IMG submission 71475) | Freshwater sediment microbial communities in response to fracking from Pennsylvania, USA - Alex Branch Run_MetaG_ABR_2012 | ecosystem: Environmental > Aquatic > Freshwater > Creek >... | reverse complement strand
TTCCATGATGAAGTCGTGGCCGGGGCGTCCGACGTGGTACATGACTTCTTCGCCGCGTCCTTCCTGAATCGCTTTGCGAATGCGCGTGCCGAAGGTTTCGAGAACTTCCTCCCAGGAAGTGCGCGCCCACTTCCCTGCTCCGCGCGGGCCGCTGCGCTTCATGGGATACAAAATACGGTCGGGATCGTGAATCTGGTTGATGGTGGCCGGGCCCTTGGCGCACAGGCGGCCGCGGCTGGCAGGATGCATGGGGTTGCCTTCGAACTTGGCGACCTGGCCGGATTCTTTGTCGACGTAGGCGAGCAGGCCGCACGCCGATTCGCAGTTGAAGCAGACTGTCGGAACAAGCTGGTAGTGCTTCTCGACGCGACGTGGCCACGCTTCGGGATCGAGTTCGACCCAGTCGTCCCACTTCTCCACGGGAGGACAGTAGGCGAGATGGCTGCCGTCGCGTTTGAATTCGGTCATGAAACGTTCTCCGTGGACGTCAACTGTTGGGCACGCTTTGCCCAGCCATCACAAAGCACCATTCGTAGACCAGCAACCCGACAAGAGCTAGCCCCGCCGCCAACGGGATGCCGTATGAGTCGAGTGGACAGAGCGTGAGCAGCCCCAAAGGCAGGATTGTGCCCAAAGAGATCGCTCCGCCCCAGAACCAGGTTCTGAATGGACCATGGGTAATCAACCGGGCCGCGTAGGCGGCGTTGTCGGTGGTGTGCGGCATCAGCAAATCGGCGGTCATGATCAGCAGATGGAGAATGAGACTCGCCACCAGGGCAACACGAGCGGCGACTGCAGCCTGCGTCGAGCCTCCGAGTGACGTGGGAAGCAACGCCAGCACAGCCGCGCCACACAGCAATGCCTGCGCGATCAAATGCACCGGCAAAAGCGGACTCTGCCACAAATCGCGCCCCTCACACTGTCCGAAAAGAAACGCCGTGTAAACCGCGGCGAGGAAACCTGCCAGCACCGTTGGCCACAGCAAAGCAGCAGTGAAGGCAGACAGACCCAGCACGGCCCCGAGCCAGAACAAGCCGCTGAGGCTGCTATAGGCGATGAGAATAAAAGCGCCGCGTGCCAGCCACGATTTACTCTGCGGCGTAAAGATCACCCGCAGGAAGCGCGCCTTGTGCTCAAGATCCCAAACCAGTAGGACGGTCGTCAGTGCGGTGAAGAGCAATGCGATGGTCGACAAGGCAACGTCGCGCATGCGGTCCGCGCCCAAACGCCCGAGCAGCATGGCGAGCGCCGGGATGGCTAATGCTCCTGAGCCGATGGCTTTCGTCCAACAATAGGCTGGCACTTGCCAGCCCCATGGACGCGCGTGCGAAACGTCATAGGCTGCCAAGGCATTTTTCTGCAAGAGCGGGCTGTCGGGGGGATAGAGCGCTCCCCCGCCGTGAACGCTCTCGTTGCGTTGCGACCACATGTAGATCGATTCATGCCGCGCCGCTGTGGGCACGATCGCGCTCTCGTCTCCGTCGATGTAGTAAAGCTTGGGGCGTGTGCCTTGTTCGGGCTTGCGCACGCGGACGGGCTCGCGGGCGAGAAGTTGCGCGATCTCGCCGTCGCACGCGTCGAGATCTCCCGCGATGATGGCATGCTCGGGGCAGACCACCACGCAGGAAGGCTCCAACCCCACTTCGGTGCGATGCGCGCAGAAATGGCACTTGGCCGCTGTACCCTGCTCGGGATCGATGTAGATGGAGTCGTAGGGGCAGGCCTGCATGCAGGCTTTGCATCCGATGCAGCGGTCGGAACTGAAGTCCACGATGCCGTCTTTGCGCTGGTACATCGCGGTGACGGGGCAGATGGTCACGCACGGGGGATTCTCGCAGTGATTGCAGCGGGTCACCTGGAAGACGCGCCGGGTGTTGGGAAAAGTTCCCTTCTCCACGTACTTCACCCAAGTGCGGTTCACAGTGAGGGGCACGTGATTCTCGGTCTTGCAGGCCACGGTGCAGGCGTGGCAGCCGATGCACTTGCGGTTATCGATGATGAATCCGTATCTCATCGGGGAACGTGGAACGTCTGTCGTCGATGCAGGCGCGCTTTGGACTCCTTGCGTGGCTTGGGTATTGTAGCTGAGGAATGTGTTGGGACGAGTAACCACCTTGAGGTGGTCCTCGAACCCGCGAAGTAATGGCGCGGGGTGTTGCGGCGCCTAAGCTACAATCATGTGCGTTTGAGAATGGGGCGTGGTTGGTCCGCCTCCTGGGCTCCGCGACAAACAAATCTATGACCGCAATCGGCAATACTTCCGCGCTCGACAGCAAGAAGATTTTCTACAACCGATTTCTCCTGATCGTGGCTGGATTGGGCGGCCTCCTCTATGGCGTCGATGTCGGCATCATTGCCGGAGCGTTGCCCTATCTGCAGGCGACCTCAAAATTCACCGCTGGTCAGATCTCAATCGTGGTGGCCGCGGTGCTGCTGGGCAGCGTGATCTCGACGCTCTTCGCCGGTCTGCTCGCAGACTGGATGGGCCGCAGGTCTCTGATGGCGATCAGCGGCGTCATGTTCGTGATCAGCATTCCGATGATCGCTCTGTCACAGGGCTACGGACCGCTCGTGTTCGGCAGGCTCTTGCAGGGCGTGAGTGGCGGGTTCATCGGAGTGGTCGTCCCCCTTTACCTTGCGGAGTGCCTGGTGGCGTCCGATCGTGGCAAGGGCACCGGAATTTTCCAGTGGCTGCTGACCGCAGGGATCGCCGCCGCCGCCATCGTTGGCTTTTACTTCAGTATCCGGGTCGACCAGGTAGCAGCGCTGGGCGACCCCATCAAACTGTTCGACTTCAAGAATGCGGCGTGGCGTGGGATTTTCTGGGTTTCTCTACCTCCGGGCATTCTGTTCGTCATCGGCAGCCTCATGGTGGCAGAGTCGCCGCGTTGGCTCTTGCGGCGCGGAAAGAAGGAGTCTGCTTATGCCGCGCTGCTCCGCTCACGCACGACGGAGCAGGCCGACCTCGAACTGAGGGAAATGGAAGAAGTTGTGGCTGCCGAAAATAGCAAGCGCCCGGGCGGATCCACGACCCACGAATCGCTACTGCGACGCAAGTACGTTATTCCCTTCGTGCTCGCCTGCATCATCCTCGCGTGCAACCAGGCGACCGGTATCAATTCGATTATCGCGTATTACGTTAATATTCTTTTGCAGAGCGGGCTTTCCGACTATACGGCGCACCTGGGCTACGTTCTATTCACGATCGTTAACTTCGCGGTGACACTGGGGGGCGTTGTGCTGGTGGACCGCAAGGGCCGCAAATTCCTTCTCTCCATCGGCACCGCCGGGATTATTCTTTCGCTCATCGGCACCGGCCTCCTCTTCCTCAGCACGGAGCGGTTGCGCGTGGACTCCAAGGCCGCGGTGCAGTCGATGGTGACTGCGGACCAGAAACTTGACTTGCTTTACAACGGGGAACTTGCGACTAGACTCACTGACGGCAAGGCGGGACAGGGTCGGCCAACATCGCTCGTAATCATCTATTCGTGCGGCGATTTCCGGGCGGCGAGCCAGGCGGTGCGTTCCGACGATCCTGCCGCCAAGCCCATCGAGATCACCCGCGACGGCTGTGTCCCGGCTAACCCGGTCGTGGCGTTCTTCTCGAATCCGTTCGGCAACCTCGAGGCTTCCCGGAGCGCTCCGTTGAACATTGAGAACGCGCTGATCACCCCGATACCCGCGTCGCGCAATGGCTGGCTGGTGGCGATCACTTTGTTTGTGTTCATGGCGTTTTATGCAGTGGGTCCGGGTGTGTGCGTGTGGCTGGCGCTGTCGGAGTTGATGCCGACCCGTATTCGCTCTAACGGGATGAGCATTGCATTGGTGCTCAACCAGGCGGTTTCTACGACCATCGCGGCGATTTTTCTGCCGACTGTCGGCAAGTACGGCTACTCGACTATGTTCTTTGGATTTGCGGTTTGCACAGTGATCTACTTCGTCACTGCTGCGTGGTTCTTGCCGGAGACCAAGGGAAAGACGCTGGAAGAAATCGAGGCACACTTTGAGGGTGCGGGAGGCTAGTCCTAGGCGGCTAGCAACGAAGACCATGAACCACGAAGGGCACGAAGTACCACGAAGGACTGCATTGCCAGGTTTTCCTTCGTGCACCGTAGCCTGCCCTGAGCGAAGTCGAAGGGTGACCTTCGTGGTTGAGGCTCTTGCGCGCTGACCCAGTACCTGCTGCGCCGGCGGTTTGCCCGTTGCACGGAAAATGATTTACTCTCGCCCCAGTCCTTATGACTCCTAGCAAACAGAAAAAGAGCAACAGCAAGCAGCCGCATTCTCATATCATGCGGCGGGAAATCTACGAGCAGCCTGCGGCCATCGCGAAGACGGTCGAGAACCACCTGAAGAACGACATCATCTTCCCCGGCGAGTTGCGCCCGATCGAAAGCGCCCTCCTGACGATCGAGAAACTGATCATCGCGGCGAGCGGATCGAGCCGGCATGCTGGACTGGCGGGCGAGATCATGATCGAAGATCTCTCGGGCGTGGCGGTCGACGTCGAGTACGCCAGCGAATATTGCTATCGCTCGACGCATGCCGCGGTCGATCCGATCGTGATGGTGATTACGCAATCCGGGGAAACGGCGGACACGATTGCGGCGCAGCGGGAGGCGCTGACTCGCGGGGTGAAGACCATCGCGATCTCGAATGTGCCCGACACGACGATTGTGCGCGAGGCGGGCGCGGCGCTGATCTCCGGGGCGGGCCCGGAACTGGCGATTCCAGCGACCAAGAGTTTCACCACGCAATTGACGATTCTCTACCTGATGGCGCTGTTCCTGGCGCGCAAGCGGGGACGTATGACTTCGGAAGTAACGCGGTCTTACTTGCAGCGGCTGATGCGCCTTCCTGGTGCGATCGAGCACAACCTGCGTACCTGGGACGATCTGGCCGAAGAGTTCGGCGCCGTACACTTCAAGGCGGAGAAGTTTCTCTATCTTGGCCGGGGCGTGCATTATGCCATCGCGCGCGAGGGCGCCCTCAAGCTCAAGGAAATTTCCTACGCCCATGCGGAAGGATATCCGGCAGGAGAACTCAAGCACGGCCCCAACGCGCTGGTGGATGAGAAGCTGCCGGTGGTGGTGCTGGCCACTCGCGATCACAGCGATCCGGACTCGGGGTTGCGTTACCGGCGAACGCTGGAGGTCATGAAAGAAGTGAAGTCGCGCCGTGGGCCTCTGGTGACGGTGGCGACGGAAGGCGACAAAGAAGTCGCGGCAATCGCGGATCATGTGTTCTATGTGCCCGCGGCGCCGGAGTTGCTGTTGCCGATTGTCGAAGTGATTCCGCTGCAGCTGTTCGCATATCACGTCGCGGTGAACAAGGGCTACGACGTGGACCACCCGCGGAACCTGGTCAAGGCGGTGGTCACGGAGTAAGCCCTCACAGCGGCTGAAGCCGGGCGTATGGTGAGCACTGAACGGCGCGCCTGAAGGGCGTGCCCTGATACGAATCTCTCTCAACTGCGCACGGCCGGTTTACGGACGCCAGGGGCTGATCGGGTCATCTCCCCGGCATAGAGCCAGGCAGAGCAGACCGCCGATACCAGCAAGCCCAGCGCCCTTGGCCCACGGCGAATCCATGATCGCGCCTCTTCCTGCCAGCCTGCCGGACTCCTTGATTTCGGCCCCTCCGCACTTTTCTTCGCGCGATTTCTGCTCGCTCTCGCGCACGATAGTTCGGCCGGAGTGCTCGGACTGCTTCGCCTGCTGAGGACGGTTCGAGCGGGCGTCAATGTAGGCCTCGTTCTTGAGCGCCGATACGGTGATCTTGCCGTCCATGTCGATCACGTCGTAGACAGTCCGTTCGGCGCTGTTCACGGGCGACACGGTGACGCATCCCACGCGCACTCTCATCCCGCGAGAAGTGTCGACCGACAGGCTGCCGTGTTCGAGCACAAGTTCGTCGCCCTCATACTGGACTACGGTCTCTGGATTGATGTCGACCCTGGAGCCTGTGCCGTCGATCCAAGCCGCGCCGTTCTTTTGAGTCTCGATGAGGTCGTCGGGAAACAGGGCGGACGTGGCAGGCACGGCATTTCTGTTGACCAGAACGCCGCCGCTGCTGTGCAACATGGCTCGCCCGTTGTCGTCGGCCAGGAGCGACACGGGCAGAATGGCCATCATGGGCAGGCAAACGAAGTTTCGCCATTTGGACAAGCTACGCCCCATAGGTTTCCGCACTGATTCCTCTTGCAAGCTTAGACTCTGCCTGCGGGAGCGGGTATTGGCGCCCGTGGTGACCATGCGGGAGCGCCAGGGGAAGAGCGCGGTTGAGGATGAGCTAGGCGCGCGCGAAGTCGATGTATCCCATGCGCACATCGGTGCGAATGAGCTTGGCGCGCAGTTTGTCACCGACGTCGAGTCCCTTCTCGCCTTGAGCCAGGAGCCCCTCGATGTGCGGCTGGAGAACGCGGACGAAGGTTCCGTGGTCGGTCACGCCGGTGACGATGGCGTCAAAGACTTCACCGATCCGGTGCTGCATGGCCACAGCGGCCAGGCGTTTCGACATTTCGCGCTCGACTTTTTTCGCAGCGTCTTCCTTCTGCGTGCAGTTGGCCGCGATCGCACTCAACTCGTCATCGGAATAAGGATTCGGCTGTCCGGCAAGCATCGCCTTAATCAGCCGCTGGGTGACGACATCTGCGAAGCGCCGGTTCGGTGCGGTGGAGTGCGTGTAGTCCTGAACCGCGAGGCCGAAGTGTCCGGGAGCAACGTCGCCTGCGCGCTCCAGAACATACTCACCGGGACCGATGAGTTTGATCACCGCGAGGGAAAGATCGGCGAAGTGATCGGGATCTGCGGCCTTGCGCCGCAGCAGGAAATCATTCAGCGCTTTGGAGTCAGGCTGCGCAGGGAGCTTTTCTCCTTTGGTAGCGGCCAGTTGCACGATGCGATCCCAGCGCTCAGGGGTGCGCACGATGCGGCGCAGGGAGGAAATTTTTTCGAGCCGCCGCGCTACCACGCCGTTGGCGGCCACCATGAAGTCTTCAATCAACTCCGTGGCGCGGTTCTTCTGCTGCTTCACCACGTCGATGACCTGCTGGTTGAGGATCAGGGGTTGGACTTCGTCGGTCTGCAGGTTCAACGCCCCGTGCTGGAGGCGCTGGTCTTTGAGCTTCTGCGCGACTTCATCCTGCAGCTTCAGTTGCGCCTGTAAATCGCTGGAGGCTGACACCTTGGGCGGGGCTTGCGACTTCCCTTCCAGCCATGCGCCGACGGAATTGTATTGCAGCTGAGCTTTGTTGCGGACGATCGCGCGATAGACGTCGCCAGACTTCAGGCTGCCCGTCGAGTCAACTACAAATTCAATCACGACGCTGAGCCGGTCCTGGTTTTCGAGCAGAGAACTGTCGCCCGTGGAAAGCTCTTCCGGCAGCATAGGAAAATTTCGGATTCCCGTGTAGACGGTCGTAGTCTCTCGTGCAGCATGCAGATCGATGGGAGTCTGCTTGGGAACAAATGCATCCACGTCGGCGATGCCTACCATGATTTTCACGTCGCCGTTCGAGGCACGCTCGGCCACTTCGATCTGGTCGAGGTCGCGCGAAGTGTCGTTGTCGATGGACGACCAGAGGAGATTCCTCAGGTCGCGCACGTCACCTCCGGGCGCGATCTGCGGGGGATGATCGTTCAGGCTGGCTAATTGCTGCGGAACCTGGGCAGGAAAATCTGGCTCGAATCCGTAGCGAAGCATGATTTCTTTGGCGGTGGTTTGTAAATCGAGATTGGAAGGGCTGGCGTGAGAAGGATTGGCGTCGTGCATGAATTCCCCGTGAGTAGATGAAGTCTACTCAGGCTAACACGGGTGGGCGATGTCGCCCGGATGCACGGGGGCTTTGCACTAACTGTATTCCTTGAGGGGCTAGTCGCGATGCAGGCGGTCGATGTCGGCGTTGGTGTAGTTGCGCGTGGCGGGGGCCTTGTGGGAAGCTGCTGCGGGTAGGCTGCCTGCGTATCCGAGATCGCGCAGCGATTGCACATCGGTCATTCGTGTGACGCCGACTTCCACCGTGCCTGCGGGCCGCGGGCTGGGAGGTTCTTCTTGCGTAATTGCGACGACGCTCACCGCTGGTGTGCCGTAGTAAATCGAAAAAAGACTGGCCTGGTTCCGCAGCTCGGGAGGCGTGGAGAAAGTTTGCGCACCGGCACTCTCTTGGGTCGCGGCTGCAGCGCTCGGCGGTGGCGTTGAGAAGGAAAGCGTAGGCGTGGCGATCGGCCGAAGAAACAGCGGCGAATCGGTGGTAATCAGATATTGTGGACCTACGGAGAAATTGGTGTCCTGCGCGGCGCAGACTCCAGTCAGCACTAACAACAGACCAAAGAGACTAGCTCGACGCATACAGGGCCTCCGTCACTTTTCCTCGCCTGATTATGCCGCCGGAGCGATCCGATTGCCAGAGTCGTTAGACCCCAATTCCGGCTTCTGGCGCGGGTTTCAGCCTTGCGCAGAAAGGGAGGCCGCATTGCGCCTCTCCCGCCGGTTCTCCAGGATGACGTAGAGCATGTAGAGAACCACCGCCAGGTTGCCCACAAACAACGCACAGCGCAGTACCGTCAGGCCACGGAGAATCTCGCGGACCTCGAGCGGCAGCAGCAGTGATCCGGAAACCAAGGCCATCCACTCCGCCCAGTGGCGCTCCCTCCATAATCCGTAGGCTTCGGTGAAGCGCAGGGCAGCATAGGCGAACGCGATGCGGGCTGCGGCCCACAGACGCGCGTCGGTGATACTGTCGGCGAAGTCGAGGAATATCTGGGCCGAGCGGCGGTCGGTGTTGACGTGGAACAGCGCCAGAAGTTTTTCCGCCATCAGCCACACATCCTTGTGAAGGAGGACGAGGGCGCACACTCCCATCACAACTACGAAAATGCCTTTGACAAATTCAAAGCTGGCGACGGCCCGGAGCAGGCGCCGCTGGCGGCGGTGGGGATCAGACTTGGCTCCGGTCTGGTGCATGAACCCTGGCGTTTACTCATGGGCAGGGTATCACGGGCGCGGGGCGACGCACATGGGCACTTCTCTGCCCGACGTGGCTTTACTGGTGCTCGTTCCTATGTAGCTCGTTCTTACCTCGGTAACTGGAGAAGACGCGGCAGGAATGTCACGATCAATGCGGGAGTCCAACCATGCTGCATTTCACTATGCGAAGAGTCGCCTGTTTCGTCGTAATCCTGTGCGCCGCTAACTCGTGGGCGCAGCAATCCGTGGCCGCGCCGCAGACGGCACGGCAGGCGTTGATGGAGATGTTTTTCAGCAAGACGCCTGGAACCTTCGTAAAACATCTGCCGTTGGCGACCCGCACCGCGCTGGACAAGTCGGGTGCCTTGGCGACGATGCAGCAGTACTCGCTCATGGCGAGCCAATTCCAAGCGCAGGGACAGAATTTCCAAACATTCGAAACTGGTTCGGTATTGCTCGCTGCGGAAGATCCAAAGACCGGCCAAAAGACCGATATCACGGTGGAGAGCGACGCGCTGCGCGGCGATCAGGATGACATCGAATTAACGTTCCATGTGTACAAGAACGGCCTGGAGCAACGGACTCCGTTCATGCCCCAGATTACGTTCTCGATGAAGCAGGAAGCGCAGATCTGGAAGCTGAATGAGATTTCCGTCACGCTCCACCTGCCGCTGGCGGATCCGGACTTTCTGAAGGCGCTCACGGAGAAAATGCAGCCGCAACCCGAAGCCCACGCCACGTTCACGGCCCACAGTGAAACGCCGGTACAACCCGCGGGCAGCGACGCGATGGTGGTAGCCGCCATGCACACGATCCTCGCGGCGGAGGTCACCTACGCCCGCACCTACCCGAACGTGGGCTATACCTGCACGCTTTCCAGTCTGGACGGATTTGGCGGAGGCGAACCGAACGAGCGCCAGGCCATGCTCATCAATAGCGGCCTGGCGAGCGGGAAGAAATATGGTTTTGTGTTTACGCTTTCCGAGTGCGCAGGAGCGCCAGCCACCGGCTTTCGTCTGACCGCCGCGCCGAATGGCAACAGCTTTGGAGGAAAAGCATTCTGTGCGGATCAGTCGGGCGCGATTCGATCGTCCGATGATGGCAACCCGGCCACGTGTCTGGCCCAAGGGACATCAATTCCGCAAGTGAGCGGCATCGCGCTGGGAACTCAGGCGCCGCACTAACTCAGACGGGGCGAGTCCGCGCGGCCGCGGGCTCGCTCAAACCTTTTCTTTGCGAATGGCCGCGCGCAGTTCGGCGACGATTTCCTGCGAAGCCTTAATCGCAGCGGCGTGCTGGTTCACGTTGAAAGAAATCGCTCCGACACGGGCGTGGCCGCCGCCGCCGTAGCGTTCGCAAATCCGGGCCAGATTTACTTCAGGCTCCTGCGGCGCCCAAGGGTTTGATCCCACCGAGACTTTCACGCGAAAGCTGCTCTTGCTCAAGCCCACGCTATACACCGATTCCGGATGCAGGTAATAAGGAACGAACTTGTTGTAGCCCTCGAGATCGTGGTCGCTGACGTCGAAGAAAATCGTGCTGTCCTTGCATTCGGTGCGCTGTTCGAGGATTCCGATGGAAAGCTGGTGGCGTTTGAGCAAGGGCGGAAGCAGCGGCGCCACAAACGGTTCTTCGAGGATCTGCCCCAGGGATTTCGTGGCCAGCAGCGGAATCAGGTTGGGGACGAACCCGTGGTCGGGGGCGGATTCGATGACCATAGTCAGCTTCATGGCGGGCGCTTCCATCTCGACGGCGGTCTTGGCGTCGGGATACAAAGCACCGTCGATGATGTCGGTCCAATGAATCAAATCGGCCAGGGGAGCGGGATCGAAGCCGAAATGTTGCTGCGCGATCATGGCGATAAAGCTGGTGCAGGACTTGAAATCGGGATCGTAGAACTTGCGGTTGCTTTCGTTCTGCTCGAAATGTTCGGCGTCCGCGGGCGACAGAAAGGCGCTCTCGTGATGGTCGAACCACCAGGTAATTTTGGGCGAGCTGGAGTACTTGAAATCGACAATGGCGTTCTCGTCGCCATCGAACTCGTCTTCGTCGAACAGCGCGCCGGCGCGGTGCACGAGGCCGGAGAAAACGAAACTGGCGTCACTGCGAATGCGCTCGCGGTAGAAGCGGGAAAACAGCGCGGCGGAGGACGCTCCGTCAAAACATTTGTCGTGATAGAAGATCCGAACTCGCAATGAATTCCCCAATCGCTCCAGAATTCCCGCCGCGGCAAGAACACACTTCCAGTGTGCGTTTCCGGTGCGGGGTAAAAGCTAATAGGATTGACAGCTTCGCGGGAGAAAGTCAAGCGAGATTGCGTTTTAGTGAAACGAAGCCAGTTCGTTCGCCGGCGAACGAACTCGCGAAGTTCAACGAAAACCGGCTGCCGACGCGGCGGGGATGACTACATCGCGTTCGCCTGCTTTTCCGCCATGTCGCCGATCACGGGCAGCTTGTACATCTGGCCGCCGTTGGCCTTGAGCAACAAGATGATCCAGATAACCAGTCCTGCCAGGCCGACCAGCGGCCAAATCAGGATGGTCAGCCAACCCAAAATTGGAATATGGGCCACGATGTTGAGGGCGATCCACAACACGAACCACGCCACAGTAAAGAAGAGACACTGGAAGGCGTGAAACCGGATGAACCGGCTCTTGTTGTACGGCTCCATCACCAGAAAGACGATGGCTGGGATGATGGTGACGTAGGCCAGCATGCCTGCGACGTTGTCCGTCAATCCTCCAGTGCTGGCGGCTGGCGGCGCCGCAGCGGCTCGTCCCGCGCAGGCTGCGCAGGTCGTTGTGCCGTCGGCAATCTGTGCACCGCAGCTATTGCAGAAAGCCATAAGGATGTCCTCCTCGGTCGCCAACGACGAGCGGACGCGCAAACAGCGCTTAACTCGCCCCAATCGGCGTCGCGGCAACGTACCAAAAAACGACTGCCAAAGCAATCAGCAATTTGACCTGAGAGTCGCGATCTAGTGGGAGATGGAGTGTTGCTCGGCAAAATCGCCGAGCATGGGGAGCTTGAACATCTCTCCCTGCAGAGCCTTGACCAGCAGAACCAGCCAGCTCACAAAAGCGGCGAACCCGGCGAGCGCCAAGATCAGCACCGCGAAAAGAGGTCCGGCCACGGGGATGATGAAGAGCACCATGGCGGCGAGCTTGAGTGCGGCCGCCGTCAACAATCCTGTGGCCCACAGCAGTAGACACTGCACCGCGTGAAAACGTACGAACTGATTCCGGTTGTAGGGCTCGCGGACAAGGAAAACGATGGCGGGAACGAACGAGAGGTAGGCGAGCGCGCCCGCAATGTTTTCCGGCAGGAAACCCACATTCCCTGTTGCCCTTGTCGCGACTGGCATGGTCTGAATACCCGTGGTCTCAGCGGGCACGGTCTCAACGGCCACGGCCATGGAGCGTCCGCAGCCGGGGCAGAACGCGGCTGTCTCGGGCATCTGGGCGGCGCAATCGGGGCAGGAGAGGGGCATGGGATTGGCTGGATCCATGTTCGCGCAAGGTATCAGAATAGAGTGGAGGGCGGCAAACGGGACCTAACTCGGAATGTTTTGCGCGATGCGCCACAGAACGCCACTTGGGTCGACCAGCGTGAAATCGCGCATGCCCCACGGCCGGTTCCCCGGCTCGCCGAACTTCACGCCGAAGCGTTCCCCGACGCGCGCGGCCACAACATGGGCATGCCAGTCGTCTACGTTTTCGACCAGCAGGTGCATGTAGTTCTTGATGAACTCCGGCGCGTTGTAAGCCTGCAGGAGAAAGCTGGTTTCACCATATCGGACCTACGCCAGATCGTCGGATGACGACGGGATTTCGAAGCCAAGCGCCGCATAGAACTGCTTCGACAAGCCAAAGTCGGCGGCGGGGACGAATGCTTTGATTTCGACGGCGGCGAGGTCCATAAGCGTAATCTGCGAAGTCCCGTGTCAGGACTCCTGACTCTTCTTCCTGCAATCTTCGCACACACCGTAAATCTGAAACGTATGCCGGGTGGTGAGGTAGTGGTATCGGCGGCCGATATCCTGCTCGAGTTGGCCGACTTCCTGAGAAAAGAACTCGACGGAACTGCCGCACTCGGTGCAAACCATGTGGTGATGACTGCGTCGATTGTACTGGTGTTCGTAGCGGGCGATGCCGTCGTGAAAGGCTACTTCGCTGGCCAGGCCGCATTCGGCGAGCAGCTTCAGTGTGCGGTAAATGGTGGTGTAGCCGATGCGGGCATCTTTTTTCTGCACCAGGCGGTGGAGTTCGTCGGTGGAAAGATGGTCGCGGGTTTCGAGGAAGGTGCGCAGAATGGCGTCCCGTTGGGCGGTCTGCTTCAGCCCCACGCGCTTCAAGTGCCGGTGAAGGATGTCCTGGGCTTCGCGGACCATCTGGCGGGAGATGGTGGGCTGATCATCGATGCGCTTCTGCAGCATGTGAGGTCGAACTGGCAGTCAGGATAGCACCCGGGCATCTTGAAAATGAAATTCATTTTCAGCGCGCCCGCAGGCCCGTGCCGCCTGGAATACAATCAGAGTTCCTCATGAGCACCCTGGCAGAGATCAGCACACCTGCGTCGCGACGCTCGCCGCTGGCCCGCATTCTTCTGTGGTTGTTGCTGGCCGTCCTGCTGATTCTGGCGAGTGCGGTGGCTTATGCCTGGTTCGTGGCGAACGCTGCCCTGCCCCAACTCGATGGCAAGTTGCAGGTTGCCGGACTTTCGGCTCAAGTCACCGTGACCCGCGACAACCACGGCGTGCCCACGATCCAAGCCGCCACTCTGGAGGATGTTTTCTTCGCGCAGGGCTTTGTCACTGCGCAAGACCGGCTTTGGCAGATGGACGTGATGCGCCGCTTTGGCAGTGGAGAACTTTCGGAGATCCTGGGCGAAGACACGCTGAAATTGGACCGGGAACAGCGCATCCTGGGCCTGCGCGCAGCTGCGAAGAAGGCGCTGGAGATAGCGAGTCCGCCTGATCGTACGTTCTTCGACGCCTACGCACGCGGGGTGAATGCCTACATCGGGACGCGTGCGGGCAAGTTACCCATTGAATTCCGCATCCTGGGGTATGCGCCAAAACCATGGCAAGCGGAAGACTCGGTGGTCATCGCCAACTCGATGGTCAAGGATCTGAACTATCACTATTTTTACGACGCGCTGGCTCGCGAGAAGATTCTGGCCAAGCTGGGGCCGGACCTGACCGCAGACTTGTATGTAAACCGTTCGTGGCACGACCGTCCGCCGACCGTCATGCGGGAGGATCTCAATCAGCCCGACAACAACGCAACCGATTCCGATGACGAGGACGACGATTCCCCAGACAACTCGGTGACCCGGAGGAGAATTCCGGCGGCCGCTTTGCCTCGCGAAGATTTGCATCATGAAGATCTGCCGGTGAACGGATCGAACGACTGGGTCGTCTCCGGCGCGCACACGGTCACGGGCAAGCCTCTGCTCTCGGACGATATGCACCTTGGCCACCAGATGCCGAACCTGTGGTACGAGGCGCACCTACGCGCCGGCGCTCTGGATGTTGCCGGCGTGACACTGCCGGGGATGCCTTACATCATCGTGGGGCACAATCAGCGGATCGCATGGGGATTTACCAACGTCGGCCCGACCGTGACCGACGTCTACATTGAGAACTTCAATGAGCAAGGCGCGTATCAGACGCCGAATGGGTGGGTGCAGCCAGATCATCGCGCCGAGATCATTCATGTCAAGGGCAAGCCGGATGTGACCGTAGATGTGAAGATCACACGGCACGGGCCGGTCATCACGGAATTAGTACCCGGCGAAACCAGGCCGCTGGCGCTGCGCTGGACGCTTTATGACGGGCTGCACATTCCGTTTTTCGACGTGAACGCGGCGCAGAACTGGGAGGAATTCCGGCACGCCTTCTCGCAGTTGGACGCGCCCGGACAGAACGTGGTGTATGCCGATGTGGACGGGAACATCGGCTACCAGTCTACGGGCAAGGTTCCGATCCGCGCGGCGGGAGACGGCAGCCTTCCCGTCAGCGGCGCCGACAACGCGCACGAGTGGACTTCCTACATTCCGTTTGAGAAGCTTCCCAGCATCTACAACCCCCCGTCGGGAATCATCGGCACTGCGAATGGAAGAATCGCGCCCGACAACTATCCCAACTCGATCAGCATGGAGTGGGAAGCCCCCTGGCGCACGGAACGGATTTACCACGTCTTGGAGTCGGGGCGGCAATTCTCTGCCGCGGATATGCTGGGGCTGCAGACCGATGTTCATTCCGAGGCGGACTTGTTCGCTGCCGAGCGCTTCGTGTATGGCGTTGATCACGCCTCCAAGCCTTCGGCGCGAGCCAAACAAGCGGCGGATCTGATGCGGAATTGGGACGGGCGCATGCTGGCCTCGTCGGCCGCGCCGACCATCGCAGAAAACTCGATCAGGGAGTTGCGGCGGTTACTTCTCGAACCGAAGCTGGGAACCGCACCCGCCGATCCAAAGAACGAAGACGAAGTCTTAAGTTGGAAAACCTATTCGTGGGAGATGCGGTCGGTGTGGCTGGAGAACATTGTGCTGCACCGTCCCAAGCGCTGGCTGCCGGAAAAGTATCCGAATTACGACGAACTGCTGGCCGCAGCGGTAGAGGCGGCGGTGAATGATCCGCAAGCGCCCAAGGATTTGCCGTCCTGGCGCTGGGGCGCGTTCAATGCGGTGGAGATTAACCATCCGATCCTGGGAAAAATCCCTGTGATCCGACACTGGTCAGGGCCGGGACTGCGCGAGCAGTCGGGCAGCGGATACACGGTGAAGGCGGTGACCCGGCATCACGGGCCGTCGGAGCGATTCAGCGCGAATCTGGCCGACCTCGACCAGTCGACGCTGAACACCGTGACCGGGCAAGGCGGCAACTTCCTGAGTCCCTACTACATGGATCAATGGAAGGCGTGGTACGAGGGAACTACGTTTACGCTGCCGTTCAGCGCACCGGCGGTGGAGGCGGCTAAGGCGCACCGCCTGGTGCTGGAGCCGTCCAAGTAGGAACGATCCTCAGAAGAAATCAATCGCCTTCACATCGCCCACATATCCGACGATGCTGATGCCCCCCGTCGGGAGGTAGACGTCGATCAGGAGAATGTCCTTGGTGGTGTCATACACCCGCAGGTTGCCGCCTTCCGCCACATATTCCACGTAACGGCTGCTAAAACTCTGCAGACCGTTCACGTCGCCATTGTCGGGAGGAATGATCACCGCTTTTGTGGTGGTGTTGAAGATGGTCAGACAACCCCGGACTTCCCCGCTCGGATTGTTGACGTTGCCAATGTTGGTGCAATCGTGAGATCCGATGAAGAGCTGGCCGTTCGCGCTCATATCCATGTGGTTGTGGGTGCCGTCGGTGATCGCGTAGGTGTTGGTCACCGTCATGGAACCGAGGTCCACGACATCGAGGCGTCCACAATTTGTGGCCTGCGTGGTTTGGCCGGTGCAGGCGTTATTGGTGAGCGAAGTACCGGCGACGTAGAGGGTCGAGCCGCTGAGGAACGCCGTCGTGGCCGCGTCCACCGGGATTGTGTTCGTAATCGTGAGGCTGCCCAGGTCGAGAATCGCCACGCTGGCCGGCAGGGTCCCACCGCACTGCACACCACAGTTCAGTATGTAAGCGCTGGTCCCGTTGATAATGCCATACACAGGCCGGCTGAAGCCGGAAACAACCGTGCACACGGCATTCGGAGGATTGTTGAAGCAACTGGTGTCGACCGGAGGCACCGCATTAGCCGGACTGAGCAGGGTCACGGAATCCGAATCGTTGCTGAAAACCAGGAGTTGGCCCCCGGTCGAATTCGCCACCACCGTTTGTGCATTGGTAACGCCGATCGTGGTTGTGATCGATCCCGAAGAGAGGTTCATGACTTCCACCGCACCCACGAAAGAAAACCCGGTAACGGTCGCCGTCGGGACGGCCGCATAACCGGTCGGGCTCGCCGTGGGTACGACCATGCTGGAGGTCGGCCCCGGAAGTGGCACGGTTCCCAGGTTGGACTCAGTGACGGTGTTCACGGTATAGACGACGTTTCTGCCTGCATCGAACGCCATCAGAAGGTTGCGCGTCGGCGAGATCGTCATCAAACTGGGGGAACTTCCGGCGTTAAAACCAGCGACTCGCGGCAGAGAGTCGTTGTGGCCGTTGATCATCACGAGATCGCCGAAACTAAAGGCTGCGCTGACTCCCTGCGATGCCAGCACACGGTTCACCAGGCCGCTGGGTGGCCCTTTGGACTTCGAGTATGATCCGCAGGAAATCAGACTCACGCCAACCCACAAGCCGAGGACAAGAACGAGGATGCGTTTCTTCAAACGGCAGGCTCCTAACGACATGAAAAAGGAAGATTTATTTGCGAAATGGTGGATTATAACAGACCCGGAACATGGCCTCACGCTCCGGCCCCCGGGATGGCCTATGTTTGTGGCCGGAGCGATGCAGGTGCATGAACGAGCCTTCATCCTGTATTCTGACCAAATCTATGGCAGCTGACTTTCTTGCCCGGATCAAGCAATCCCCGGTGCTGTGCGACGGCGCCATGGGGACGCTGCTCTATGCCAAAGGCATCTTCATCAACCGTTCGTATGACGAGTTGAACCTTTCCCAGCCCGACCTGATTCGCGGCATTCATCATGATTACCTGCAGGCCGGGGCGGAGGTTATTGAAACCAATACTTTCGGTGCCAATTCCTTCCGCCTGGCCCGCCACAGCCTGGCCGACAAGGTGAGCGACATTAACCGGGCTGGCGCTCGCCTGGCCCGTGAGGCCGCCAAGAGCTTCGATGTGTGGGTGGCGGGATCGGTTGGCCCGCTGGGCGCCAGAATCGAGCCACTGGGGAAAACCTCCTTTCAGGAGGCTCGCGACGCATTCCGCCAGCAGATTGAGGCCCTGGTGGAAGGCGGCGTTGATCTGCTGATCCTTGAGACGTTCGGCTATCTGGAAGAAATCCATCAGGCGATGCTGGCCGCCAGGGATGTGAGCCCTTCCTTGCCGATCGTGGCCCAGGTCACCATCGATGAGGACGGGAACTGCCTGGACGGTTCCGATCCGGACACGTTTGTGCGCAAGCTGGCGGAGTGGGGCGCGGACGTGATTGGCTGCAACTGCAGCGTCGGTCCGGTCGCCATGCTGGACGCGATGGAACGCGTGCGGGCAGCTACTTCATTGCCGCTTTCAGCTCAGCCCAACGCTGGCATTCCGCGGTCGGTGGAAGGAAGAAATATCTATTTGTGCTCGCCGGAGTACATGGCGAGCTACGCCCGCAAGTTTGTTACGGCCGGAGTGCGGTTGGTGGGCGGCTGCTGCGGAACCACGCCGGAGCACATCCGGGTGATGAAGTCCGCGCTGCGCGTGGGCGAGGCCAGAGGAAGGACGGCAACCGCCCACGTGGCGGGCAGCCAGGCCGCGCCGAAGTTGGTTCCAGCCCTACCCCTGGAGGCCCGATCGCCGTTGGGTGCAAAACTGGCGCGAGGCGAGTTCGTCACCATGGTCGAGGTTGTTCCTCCAAAAGGGACCGACATTCGCAAGGAGGTCGAGGGCTCACGCTTCCTGAAGTCGGTCGGCGTAGACGCGGTCAACATTCCCGACAGCCCACGAGCCTCGGCTCGCATGAGCAATCAGGCGCTCTCGCTGCTCATTCAGCGCGAGGTGGGAATCGACGCCATCCTCCACTACACCTGCCGCGACCGCAACGTGCTGTGCATCCAGAGCGATCTGCTGGGAGCGGCCGCGGTGGGAATCCGGAACCTGATTTGCATCACCGGCGATCCGCCGAAGATGGGGAACTATCCGGATGCGACCGCCGTGTTTGACGTGGACGCCATCGGACTCGTCAACATTGTTCACAACCTGAATCGCGGACTCGACCTCGGCGGAAATCCGATTGGCACCGGAACCGGCTTTGTGATTGGAGTCGGAGCGAACCCAGGCCTGACCGACCTGGATGAGGAGGTTCGCCGGTTTGAGTACAAAGTGGAAGCCGGGGCCGAATATGCGGTCACACAGCCGGTATTCGACCTGCGCCTGCTGGAGAACTTCCTACGGCGCATTGAGCACTGCCGAATTCCGGTGGTGGTGGGAATCTGGCCCCTGGTCAGCGTGCGGAACGCCGAGTTCATGAAGAACGAGTTGCGGGTTTCCGTGCCGGATTCGATCCTGGAGCGCATGGCGCGAGCTCAGACTCCCGAGGCAGCCAGGCAAGAGGGCGTGGCCATTGCCCGAGAGATGCTGGCTGCCGCCCGGCAGATGGTCCAGGGAGCACAGATCAGTGCTCCGCTGGGGCGCTACAGTTCGGCGGTCGACGTTTTGGAGGCTCTCGGGACGTCGCGGCCGGCCGCTTCGGCATGACCTTCCCGAACCGGGAGCCTCAGGCCCCTTCGCTGTGGAAATTTTGGAAAAAAAGACTGGACACTGCGGCAAAATAGGCGCATCTATTAGCAAGACACGGAGCGAAACCCGGTTGCCCAAGTTTGAAGAGTGCCTCCAGCGACTGGAGCAAATTGTTCAGGAACTGGAAAAGGGAGAGGTCCCTTTGGAGAAGTCTCTGACCCTCTTTGAAGAAGGGATGCAGATTTCCTCCGCCTGCCGAAAGGAATTGGAACAGGCGGAAGGAAAAGTCGAGATCCTGCTGAAGAAAAACGGGAAGCTCCAGGCCGAGCCGTTCGAGCCGCTGACAGAAAAAGCACGTCGGTAGGTATCTGATTTCTGTTATCTGTCCGCGACTCGTGATTAAAGTTGTCTGTGGAGTTGTGATTCCCAGCACACCCCGCAGCCCTAGTCGAACGTTGACGTCCGCCGTTGACGACGGTTGAAGATCGGGGGATATATGGCTCAAAGCGTAGTAGTTCTCGAGCAGGATCCAAAAGTAGCCCGGTGCCTGGCGGGTGGATTGCGCCCGCACTTCGCGGTGCATGTAATCCGGTCTCGCGAGGAACTGCGGGACAACGTAAACAGGAACCATCCCGAGGCTGTAGTCCTTAACATTGAGCACTGGCGGCTGACCGATGTCGAGAGTCTGCACCACGACTTTCCCGCGCTGCCCATCGTGTGCACCCACCGCGTGCCGGATGAGGAGATGTGGATGGCTGCGCTGGAGGCCGGCGCCAGCGACGTTTGCGCGACCGACGATGCCGCCACGGTGCTGACTTCGGTCTTGCGCAACCTGGCTCTGTCGCGGACTGCAGCTGCGTAATTCATTTTCCTGCCCAAAGGACGCCCCCGGGCGTCCTTGTTTGTTTTGCGTCCGCTCGCGTCCCGGTGCACAGTTGCCGCATGCACCGCCTTGTTATACTCACTCCGCATGCTAAAGGAGACTCTCGAACAAGGACGGCAGCTGACCGACGCCGCGCTGGACCGGCTCATTCCGTTGGAGACCGAGCAACCCTTTTCCATCCACAAGGCCATGCGTCACAGCGTTTTTGCCGGCGGCAAGCGCCTGCGGCCCGTGCTGTGCATGGAGGCAGGACGCATGGTGGCGGCAACGGTGCCGGCTGGCATCGAGGAACTCGGCGCGGCGCTGGAGATGCTGCACACCTATTCTCTGATTCACGACGATCTGCCCGCCCTCGACAACGACGATCTGCGCCGCGGCCGTCCCACTTGCCACAGAGTATTCGGCGAAGCCATCGCGATTCTCGCCGGAGATGCCCTGCAGACGCAAGCCTACGAAGTCCTATCGCGGCTGAAGTGTCCCGCAGAAGCGCGGGTTCGAATCATCGAGGAGATCGCGCGCGGTACCGGTACGATCAACGGGATGATCGGCGGCCAAGTCGTCGATCTTGAGGCAGAACACACGCACCCAACGGCGGAGATGCTGGAGTACATTCACCGATCCAAGACCGCTGCTCTAATCACGGCGAGCCTGGTAAGTGGCGGGCTCTACGCCGGCGCCAACGACGTACAGGTCGCCAAGCTGTGGGCGTTTGGCCTGGCGATCGGCCTGGCGTTTCAAATTGTGGACGACGTCCTCGACGTAACGCAGACTTCGGAGCAACTCGGCAAGACTGCGGGCAAAGATACGGCCTCGGAAAAAGCGACGTACCCGGCCTTGTTTGGCATTGAGGCGTCGGAGCGCAAGGCAGACGCGCTGGTGAACGAGGCCTTCGCGGAACTGGAAAGTTTTGGCGAGCGAGCGGAGACGCTGAAGGAACTGGCGCGCTTCCTGGTGGAACGAAAGAAGTGAAAGCAGACATCAGACCTCGGACCTTTGGGCCAGCTATCCTCTGTGCTCCTCTGTGTCCTCCGTGGTAAAAATAACGACGGCGATGGAGTTCGCCACAACCGCCTGCGTTGCTCTGGCACTGCAGGCTGATAACTCCTACAGAATCGAATCCACTCTTGTAGGAGCGTACGCGTGAAAGATCTCCTCGCCATATCCGTCGCCGCCGTCGTCGGCGCCAACCTGCGGTATCTGTTGAGCCGCTTCGCCGCCAGAGAACTTGGCCCTGTCTTTCCTTACGGCACGCTCGGCATCAACATCGTGGGCAGCTTCATCGTGGGATTCTTCGTCATCTGGACCACCGAGCGTGTGCTGGTCGACCCGCGTTGGCGCCTGCTGGTTGTAGTGGGTTTCTGCGGATCGTTCACTACATTCTCCAGCTACGCGTTCGAGACCATGTCGTATTTCGAGCAAGGCCAGTGGGGGTTAATGCTGGTTAACATCTTCACCAATAATCTGCTGTGTCTGGGCGGCGCGCTGGCCGGCATGGCGCTGGCGCGGGTGCTGTAAAATGGCGGATGCGATGGCCGTACAAGTCACCATCTACCTGAACGAAGCCGACCAGTGGCACCACCGGCCGCTGCACATGGAGATCCTCAACTACCTGCGCAAGGAGAATGTCTATGCGGCCACCGCGGTGCATGCCGTGGCGGGGTTCCTGGGACGCCATCGCGTGGAGACCGCGCATCTGGTTGAAGCAGGCGGAAAATTGCCGGTGATTATTATCTTTGTCGATACCGACGAGCACGTGAGCCGCGTACTTCCCACGTTAAAGGAAATGGCGGCCCACCGGTTGATCGTGCGGGAAAACGTGGTGCTCGAGCAGGGCAACCTGGATTGATTCTCCGGAGTTAGTCTTTCGGGAGCACCGGCCACTTCACTTGCCGATATTTAAAATACAGCGCCACAATCGCGGTAATGGTCACCAGAAAACAGAACCAACTCGCCTCCGGGCCCAGCAGTCCTCCGGTTAGCCGATACGAGCCCGGGAACTCCGCGTTCAGCAGCCGCCCCACGGCGAACTCTCCCCCGTTCATCCCGGAAAAAACGTAGATGAACATGAAGTCAAAAGCAGCGTGCATGCCGATCGGAAATGCCAGGCTGCCGGTGCGCCGCAGGGCGAGCGTGATGAAGATCGTCAATAGCGTCACGGCGACCCAGTCTTCCCAGCGTTCGTGCGGCTTGGTGAAATAGTGCAGCGCGCCAAAACCAATGGCCTGGATGATGGCAGCCGCCCAGAATCCGATGCCATCGGCCAGTGTGTACATGAAGTAGCCGCGGAACGCGATCTCTTCGCCGAGCCCGATGAGCAGGTTCCCCAAAAGCCACAGCCCGGCGAACTTGGCCGCTTCAGCCCCCGTCAGATTCAGCCCATGCACCCGGTAACCGCCGCCGAGAAAAATCAGAAGGATAACGGCGGACGGCATCGCCATTCCCCACACCGCGCCGGTCCAGAACAATCGTCCAAACAGGTCACGCAGCCGGGGAATGCCGTACACCGCAAGACCGCGGTGTTCGAAACGCGCCATGATCGCGGTTGCGCCCAACGCTACCAGCAGCACGAACGCGTCCCCGACGATAGTGTCCACCGGATTCAGACCAGGATAGTCGGGCAGATGCAAGAGTTCTAATCCTCTTCGGGCGCCGTATCCGATCACGAATAGCAGGACTAAGAATATGAGCAGCCGCCATCCTGAACGCAGCTCCCTGCCGTTGTGGAAAATCTTGCGCACGCTGATAGTCCTCCTGATGATCCCGGTTACTGTTTCATGCGGTGCGCCGCTGTGTTGCACCCTGCCACAGCATACTAGTACTCTTTCGAGATTCATGCTCTCTCCCTCCCTCGACATCCTGGCCATGGCGGCGCACCGCGATGACGTCGAGCAAACCTGTGGCGGCGCGCTGCTCAAGGCGGCGCAGCGTGAGCAGCGGACCGGCATTCTCGATTTGACGCAGGGCGAAATGGGCACCCGCGGCTCGGCAGACGATCGCGCCCGCGAGGCCGACGACGCGGCCAGGATTCTCGGTGTGACCTGGCGGCGGGCGCTCGACATTCCCGATGGTCGCGTCGAGAACACCTGGGAGAACCGCCTGAAGGTCGCAGCCGTGCTTCGCGAAACGCGGCCGCGGGTGGTGATTCTTCCCTACTGGAAAGGGCGGCATCCGGACCACTACACGGCTTCCGTGCTGGGATATGAAGCGTGCTTTCTGGCGGGGTTGGCGAAGCTCGATCCCAAAAAAGCACTCAGCACTCAGCATTCAGCATTCAGCCTATCCGGTCAAGGCAACGAGGTTGGCCTCCCTCCCCATCGTCCCTTCAAGATCGTATACGCAACTCTCTATTACGACATTCGGCCTACATTCGTCGTCGACATCAGCGAGCAGTTTGAGGGCAAGTTCGCCTCCATCCTCGCCTACAAATCCCAATTCAGCGATCAGGACGCCGGCAAGGATCTCTTCCCTGCCCACGACGAGATCCATGCCCGCGTGGAGGCCATGGCGCGCTTCTACGGCATGCTCGGGGGCGTGACCCACGCGGAGCCGTTCCTGCAAAAAGAAGTCGGTTTGGTCGAGGATTTGTTGGCGATTCCGGTCAAGTCCATTTAGCATAGTGAAACTCAACTTCATCTCAGGAGAACCCGGAAATATGTCGCGTTTTGTCTTAACCCTCATCACCTCTCTGGCGGTGGCCGCCACCGCCGCCGCACAAGCTGGAACCTGGCAGATCGATCCCAACCACACGTCGGCCCAGTTTTCCGTCCGGCACCTGGCTGTGTCCACGGTGCGCGGAGCATTCACGAAAGTGAGCGGTTCGGCAAAATATGACCCCGCCGATCCCTCGAGGCTCTCCCTCGACGCAACGATCGAAGCAACCTCCGTCGATACACGCGTGGAAATGCGCGACAAAGATCTGCGCAGCCCGAATTTCCTCGACGTTGAGAAGTTTCCCACGATTACGTTCCATTCCAAGCAGACGAAGTCGGCAGGCGCCGGAAAGCTGCAAATCACCGGCGACCTGACCATTCACGGCGTGACCAAAGAGGTCGTGCTCGACGTGGATGGGCCGACCGCCGCGATGAAGGATCCGTGGGGCAACCAGCGCATTGGCGCGTCGGCGTCGACGAAAATCAACCGCCACGATTTCGGCGTGAACGGCCTGCCCCCGGTCGTGGGGGACGACATCACCATCACGATTGACGCAGAATTGATCCAGCCGCAGCCCAAGTAGCGGGGGAGTACCCCGTCCCGCGACTGATCGTTGTGATAGTTCAACGCGCCCGGGGCACGCGAACGGAAGTCGGCGTCCACGGACTGCTGTCGAACTGAAGAGCTCGCCTATTTCTTTATAGCCACCGCGAGTCCATCCCGTATCGGCAGGATTGTGGTGTAAAACTCCTTCGAGTCGGTGAGCTTGCGGTTGAATTCGAGAATTGCTTTCGTCTTGGCGTCGGTCGCGTTCTTGTCGGCGACCCGCCCGCTCCACAGCACATTGTCGGTGACAAAAAGTCCGCCCTTGCGCACGCGCGGAGCCACCAGGCGCAGCACGCGCGGGTAGTCTTCCTTGTCCACGTCGTTGAACACGACGTCGAATTCCTGCTTCTGCTCCGACAGGAATTCCAGTGCGTCGCCGGTGTGCAGTGTGATGCGGTTGGAGACTCCGGCGCGAGTGAAGTAGCCTCGAGCGCGCTCGGCGTTCTTGGCGTCTCCGTCGGTGTAGATGACGCGGCCCTTCTCGCCTACGGCCTGCGCCCACCAGATCGTCGAATATCCGATCGCCGAGCCTAGCTCAAACACTGTACGCGCGTTGATCATCATCGCCAGTTGCTGCAGCACGCGCGCCACCGCCGGACCCACGATGGGCACTTCGTGCTCGGTGGCATAATCTTCCATTTCGGCCAACACATCATCCCGCTTGGGCAGCATCGAGTACAAATAGTCGTCCACCGGCCCCGCTGTTACGAAGTTGAAGTGCCGCCAACTGGGCTTATCCGCTTTTTTCATTGAGCAATCTTCCTCTTTCGGTTTCTGAGGTAGCACGTGTGGCGACAGTCGCCTCGGCTGTCGGGCCAGGCGAAGCCGGCCGCTAAGCAATGGTCACGCCGGGCTTCATATCCACCACTTCGATGCCCGGCGCCAGCTTCCGCAACTCGCCAGGAGTGCCCACGAGCACCGGGAATGTCCCGAAATGCATGGGGATCACCGCCTTCGGCTTCAGCAGATTGCAGGCGTAAGCAGCCTCCCGCGGCCCCATGGTGTAGTGGTCGCCAATGGGTAGCATGGCGATCTCGGGCGCATACAGTTCACGAATGATCGCCATATCGCCAAACACATTCGTGTCGCCCGCGTGATAGATCTTCAGGCCATTGGAGAATTCGACGATGTACCCGCAAGCCTCGCCGCCATAGACGATCTCGTCGCCATCCTGAATGCCGCACGAGTGATCCGCGTGCACCATCGTGACCCGGATATCTCCGACGGTCTGAGTGCCGCCCTTATTCATCTCGGCCAGCTGTTTGACGCCCTTCTTCCCCAGCCAGCGGCACAATTCTGGGTTTCCGACAACGACGGGATTGTGCTTTTTCGCGATTTCGACGGCATCGCCGATGTGATCGCCATGTCCGTGCGTCACCAGCATGTAGTCGACCTTCTTCACGTCTTTGTCGGCGGTCGGGCACATCGGATTGCCCATGACCCAGGGATCAATGATGATGGTTTTGCCGCCCGGGGTCTCGACGAGGAAAGTCGCATGGCCCAACCAGGTAAGTTTAACGCCGTTCAGATTCATGGATGATAGCTCCCAAGCTCTAGCTTCTAGCCGTCAGCACTCAGCATTCAGCCGACAGACTGTGTCTTCAATAATCTGGGTCAGAGACTGACTGCTGAATGCTGACTGCTGAGTGCTTTTTCCACTAATTGACTTCCTAGTTTAATATGAAACGCCATGGCAGAACTCAAGGTGCTGATTTCGCGGCAAGCCATCGCCAAGCGTGTAAGTGAACTGGGCGCGGAGATCACCAGAGACTTCGCGGGCCAGTCGATTATTCTCGTTGGAGTGCTCAAGGGAGCCGCGATCTTTCTCTCCGATCTGGCCCGGCAAATCGATCTTGACTCCACTTTCGATTTCATTGGAGTCTCCAGCTACGGCAACCGCCCCAGCCCGACCCAGGAACTTAAGAGCGGATGGGACTCCACCGGCGAAGTGAAGCTCACGAAAGACGTAGATCAGTCGATGAAGGACAAGAACGTAATCGTCGTGGAAGATATTCTCGACACGGGATTGACGCTTACGGTTCTCAAGAAGCTGCTGCTGGCGCACCAGCCGCGAATGCTGAAGATCGCGGCCCTGCTCGACAAGCCCTCGCGGCGCAGGCTGCCGCTGGAAGGCGACTATGTTGGCTTCAAGATTCCAGACGAGTTTGTAGTCGGCTACGGCCTGGACTACGCGGAGAAATACCGCAACCTTGCCGACATTTGCGTCGTGCCCAGAGAATAGCCAGAAGAATAGCCCGTGGCGCGGGCCACGCCTTTAGGCCGCATGGCCTTCGAGTGCAGGGGAAACCGCGAACGCGGCTGCTATCATAGAAAGAATGGGTTCTGTCCTCACCAAACCGGATCGCTTGCCGGTCGAGTCGTTGCTGCTCGACGTTGCCGACGTGTTGGCGACCTCACTGGATCTCGACACGACCGTGCGCCGGGTCGCCGAGGTCGTGCGCAAGGTCATCGACTACGAGATTTTCGCCATTCT
>Ga0075017_100000271_pt1 | contig 26986 bp, 20 predicted proteins | sample AleBraG_ABR_2012_FD_71475 | JGI IMG/M metagenome (GOLD analysis project Ga0075017, IMG submission 71475) | Freshwater sediment microbial communities in response to fracking from Pennsylvania, USA - Alex Branch Run_MetaG_ABR_2012 | ecosystem: Environmental > Aquatic > Freshwater > Creek >... | reverse complement strand
TCGATATGCTGGGTTCGGGTGGAAGAGCTCCAGCGAACGCGGAGGACATTGCCCAGGCCGAGGAAGGCGTGAGTGCCCACCAGCATGCCGCCAAGCCGGAACAGGCCTGCATTGGCCAGCGCCCTGATGACTCGCGCTGCCCCGCGTCAACGCAGTTCGCGCCTGCGGAGCGCAGCATGGCGCATAGGCGGGCAATCTCAGCTTCCTCCATCTTCTCGGTCGGACGCTCCGCGCGGGGCGCGTCAATCAGTCGCCGAAGTGCCGGGGGTTCAAGGCCGAGGTAATAGTCGTGTTGACCGCGACCCGGAACGCTGGTCTTGAAGTACCAGTACTTGCTGCCGCCGATGGCTTGCTCGGTGAAGAACCCCGACAGCCGTGCGATCGAACGACCCGCATCGCGCGCAATCACGCGTTCAGCGAGTTCCGCAAATATAGTCTAAACCTGGACGGACAGGGGGTTGCATGGGGTTATACCTATGAAAATTCAATTTAGGTACAAGTTGCCGCAATTAAATGCGCAGAGGATGGAATTGCGCCGACGCCCGGGCGGCGGGCCGGACCCCTTGTCGCCATCCCGCGGTAGACCTGACCCCTTGGTGGCATCGCCCGGCCCCTAACCGCGGCGCATCGGCGCCCTTGAGGGTGGACCGATAAAGGTCTATATTCAGTCCTCTGTTGGCCGAGGAGATGCTATGCGGTATTCGACCCAGATCAGACCCATCAGCTATCTGAAGGCCAATGCCGCGCAGGTCCTTCAGGAACTGACTGACCAGCGGCAGCCCATGGTCATCACGCAAAACGGCGAGGCCAAGGCAGTCATCCAGGACGTCGTCTCCTATGAGCAGACCCAGGAGACGCTCGCGTTACTGAAGATACTGGCGCTGGGTAACCAGCAAGTCGCCCAGGGCAGGGTGAAGCCGCTGGCCGATGTCGCCAAGCGACTGCGCGCCAAGACGGTGGCGGAGGACTGATGCGCCTTCAGGTCGTCCTGACCGAGGACGCTGAGCGCGATCTGGAAGACATCGTCACGCACATTGCGAGGCACGACTCGCCTCAGAGTGCCGAGCACGTTTTGGGCCGAATTCTCGATATGGCCGAGAGCCTTGCTGCTGCCCCGACGCGCGGATCTTGCCCTAAGGAGCTGCGCGGCCTGGGCGATCAGGAGTACCGGCAGGTGTTCTTCAAACCGTACCGGCTGATCTATCGCGTCGTGGGGCAGCAAGTTGCGATTTACCTGATTGGCGATGGACGCAGGGACATGCAATCTCTCTTGGCCCGGCGGCTGCTCGGCGGTAATTAGCACGGCGTCGCTGCAGTGTGGCCGACCCATCAACGTTCAGGCTCGTCCGATCAAAGCCCGCAATCTTTGGGGGTATCCCTGGGGGCACTTGTAGGGGTCCTATGGCAGCAAATCCTTATAAATCAATCAGTTAGTAGCGAACTGCAGTGGCCACTGCGCGATTTCCTTCGGGTCTGGCCCGAGGGATTTTGCGCGACTTTGCGCGACTTTGCGCGACTTTGCGCGACTCGTGATGGCAGTTGCGTTCGAATGAGGCGCCGACGTCCCCCCGTTTTTAAGTGGCGGTTGGATCTGGAGCCTAACGCTGCGAGTGTGCGAGTCGGGCGATGCGCGCGCGAATCCAGGCAGCGAGTTGCGGCTCTTCGAGCGTGCCGGCCGCCAGGTCCAGGATCGCGTGGATCGCATCGGCTTGCTCCGCGCGTAGCCGCTTGCCATTGATTGCGAGAAACAGGCCGATCGCGAGGAATGCCACTCGTTCGTTGCCGTCGATAAAGGCGTGGTCCTTTGCCAGGCCAAAGCCATAGGCAGCCCCCAGGTCGGCGAGGTCCGCCGCCTTGTCGTAGTGCCTACGGTTTGGCCCGCGACCGAGCGCCGAATCCAGCAACCCCTCGTCGCGAAGACCTGTGGCACCACCGAAGGTGGCCAGGCTCTCTTCGTGCAGCAGCAACAGGGCGCGTTTGTCGATCCACGCCGGCTGGCGTTTCACTTCGCCAGGACCTTGAAGGTCTCCCGGTATTCCTTCATGAAGTCACGACCGGCTTCGACCTGCGCGGCCACGGCGGGGTCGTAGGGTGTCAGCAAGTAGCCGTCGGGTGTCTCGACGAAGTGCAGCTTGTCGCCGCGGGCGACCTACATGCGACTCAGCATTTCCTTGGGGATGACCAATCCGGTCGAGGTGCCGACAGCTGTCAGTTTGAGCGTGGCCATGGGTGACTCCAGGAAATACATATAAGTATAATAATAGCTCGACAGAGCCGTGCGCAAGCGACGCGCTGCACGATGCGGTAGGCTCGTGAGATTCTCGCGACTCGGTGGTGCTCTGTAGTGCTTCGTAGGGTTATCGTGCAACGGACGCCCCGCGCCAACTTATCGTTAAGATGCCTCCATCCCGCGGCCGACCCAGTCTCCTGGTAGCCCCGTCCGGCCGCCAAATCGGGGCGCATCGGCGCTCTTGAGCCGACGTAGTATTCGTGTTGGCCGCGACCCGGAAGGCTGGTCTTAAAGAAACGGAGACCTCATCGCAAACCGTCGGCCCGAGGCGGGCCAGATCCTTGCGGGCAGGACAGCGCTCGCCTCCGCAACCCGGGAGGGGGAAGGCTCACGCCGGCATCGGTTTCTTGCGCGTCGGCAGCTTCCAACCCGGTCGGGCAAAATGGCAGGTGTAGCCGCCGGGATTCATCTGCAGATAGTCCTGGTGTTCCGGTTCGGCCTCCCAGAACGGCCCCGCGGGAGCGACCTCGGTCACTACCCTGCCCGGCCACAGGCCCGACGCCTCCACATCCGCGATCGTGTCTTCCGCGATGCGCTTCTGCTCCTCGCTGGTGCAGAAGATGGCGGAGCGGTAGCTCGTGCCGACATCATTGCCCTGGCGATTACGGGTCGTCGGGTCGTGAATCTGGAAGAAGAATTCGAGCAGCTCCCGAAAACTGGTCTGCGCCGGGTCGAAGATGATTTCAATCGCCTCGGCATGGGTGCCGTGATGGCGATAAGTCGCGTTCGGCGTGTTGCCGCCCGAGTAGCCCACGCGTGTCGAGATCACGCCATTGCGCTTGCGGATCAGGTCCTGCATGCCCCAAAAGCAACCACCGGCCAACACCGCCCGTTCCTGACTCATTTGATGTCCTCCACCTGGTCGAGATACGCCCCATACCCCTCGGCCTCCATGTCGTCACGATGGACGAACCGGAGCGAAGCCGAGTTGATGCAATAGCGCAGACCGCCACGATCCGGGGGCCCGTCCGTAAAGACGTGGCCGAGGTGGCTGTCGCCGAAGGTCGAGCGCACTTCCGTCCGGACCATGCCATGCGAATGGTCGCGAAGCTCCTTGACATGCGTCGGGTCGATCGGCTTCGTAAAACTGGGCCAGCCGCACCCCGACTCGTATTTGTCGGATGAGGCGAACAGGGGCTCGCCCGAGACGATATCCACGTAGATCCCCGGTGCCTGATTGTGGAGGTACGCGCCCGTACCGGGAGGCTCGGTACCGGCGTGCTGGGTCACCCGGCGCTGCTCTGGAGACAGGCGCCCAATGGCCTGTGGGTCCCTCCGATACGTTGTCATCTCTGTCGCTCCACCAACCCTGCGCGCGCGGGGGTTGTCACGCAAAGCGCTCCAGCGATCTTGAGCGTCTGCCTTACCGCATCCAATGCCATGCCGTGTCCGTCCACGACGGGTGCAATTGTAACGCTGAATTGCCGCCAAATCAGCCGGATGATGTGATACGAATGAATATTTCGAGTTGCGGGCGCGCGGCCTGCGGCCGCAGCGCGTTGTATCCAGGCGCAGTGAATCGGACTACGGCGGGTACAAGGGCTTGACGCCGGCAGCGATCCGCGCGCGCCGTCCGGGTTGGAACATCCATCGGGATGGTTGTCCGGCTGCCGGTCGGAGAGGGTCGCCACCTCGGACTGGACACGGGGTCGCTGAGTATGCTGGGTTACGGGCGCAACGACATGCAGGCTCCAGCCATGTGCTTTGGAACGCCGTGTCGAATGACCTGTTCGAGCTGATACCCACGGCGGACTTGAACGCGCTGGACATCTATCGCGCTTCGCTGGACATCAATCGCACTTGAGGAATCCTCCTGTCACGCCACTGCAATACGGGTCGCACCACTGTCGTGCGCGCATGCGGCGCGGCATGCTTTTTTGGAGCCAGAGCTCGCGCCTCTGTCTATCCCCAATCAGTGACGACATTCCTGTGGTCACTGCGTATGGACATTGGATTCCAATGGAGCGAGCCTGCAACGAGATTCCTTGATGGCAGAGAAGCCATGGAGATGGACCAGGCCGCAGGCACCGCATGTCTTTGCAGCGCGCAGGCAGGCATCAATGTGCGCGCGGGCAGCGGTCGCCGGCGCGCGCACTGCCAGGTGTCGCGCCTGTGAGGAAGGCGGCCACCGCAGGCACGGGCTTGTGAATAGGCGCGCGCTCCATAGCCACCCGCCGCGGCAGCTTTCCTTTGCCGACGTGGATGGATTCGATGACCTGTCCGAGCTCGCATTGGACATGCGATCCTCATGGAATCACGCGACCGACGCGGTGTGGCGGGCTCTCGATCCCGTGCTCTGGGACCTGACGCATAACCCCTGGGTGGTGCTGCAAACCGTATCGCGGGAAAAGCTGCGCGATCAATTGGCCAGGCCGGCGTTCCGGCAGGACATTGACCGCCTGGTGCGGGCGCGGCGCGATGCGGCCTTGGCGCCCGCCTGGTTTCAGAGACAGCACCCGAATTCAGCGCTGAGCGCGCTGGCGTATTTCAGCATGGAGTTCATGCTGAGCGAGGCGCTGCCCATCTACTCGGGTGGGCTGGGCAACGTGGCGGGCGATCAGCTCAAGACCGCCAGCGATCTGGGTGTGCCCGTCGTCGGGGTCGGCCTGCTGTACAGCCAAGGGTATTTTCGCCAGGTGATCGGCCAGGATGGCAGTCAACAGGCCTTGTTCCCCTATAACGACCCCGGACAACTGCCGATCGCGCCGCTGCGGCAGGCGAATGGCGAGTGGTTGCGGCTGGAAATCGACCTGCCCGGCTATTCGGTCTGGCTGCGTGCGTGGCAGGTTCAGGTCGGTCGAGTGAAGCTGTATCTCCTCGACAGCAACGATGCCGCGAATTATCCCGCCCACCGCGGCATCACCAGTGAACTGTACGGCGGTGGGCCTGAATTGCGGCTTGCCCAGGAGCTGCTGCTCGGAATCGGCGGCTGGCGGCGGCTCGCCGCGCTCGACATTCACCCGGAAGTCTGCCACCTGAATGAGGGGCATGCGGCCTGCGCCGTCCTGGAGCGGGCCCGTTGCTTCATGCAGGAGACGGGGCAACCGTTCGATGTCGCGCTGGCCGCTACCCGTGCCGGCAACCTGTTCACCACGCACACGGCGGTGGCCGCCGGGTTTGATCGCTTCGAGCCGCAGTTGATCGACCGGTACCTGCGTGGCTATGCCGAACAGCAGCTCGGCATCGGTCTGCACGAGTTACTGGCGCTGGGGCGCGAAAATCCGAACGATCTGGCGGAGCCCTTCAACATGGCCTATCTGGCGGTGCGCGGCAGCGGTGCGGTCAATGGGGTGAGCCGCCTGCACGGCTCGGTAAGCCGGCGGCTCCTGGCGCCTCTCTTTCCAAGGTGGCCGCAGGAAGAGGTCCCTGTGGGCCATGTGACCAACGGGGTCCACATGCCGACCTGGGACTCAGCAGCGGCCGACGAGCTGTGGGAGGAGGCCTGCGGAAAGGAGCGTTGGGCCGAACCGACGGAAGTGCTGGGGCCGCGGATCTGCTGCGCCTCCGACGCCAGGCTCTGGGAATTTCGTTACGCGTCGCGCCAGGTGCTGGTTGATTACGCGCGCGACCGGCTGTCGCGGCAACTGGCCGCTGCCGGCGCCGCTCCCGAGGCGATCGAGGGCGCGAAACAGCTGTTTGATCCGCGTGCCCTGACGCTGGGCTTTGCGCGGCGCTTCGCGACCTACAAGCGACCCAACCTGCTGCTGCACGATCCGGCACGTCTGCAACGGCTGCTGACCAACGCGGAACGCCCGGTGCAACTGATCATCGCCGGCAAGGCCCATCCGGCGGATCTGGCGGGACAGGCGCTGATCCAGGAATGGATCCAATTCATCCGGCGGCCCGAGATTCGCGCCCACGCCATTTTCCTCGGCGATTACGACATGCTGCTGACCGAGCATCTGGTGCAGGGCGTGGACGTCTGGGTGAATACCCCACGCCGTCCCTGGGAGGCGAGCGGCACCAGCGGCATGAAGGCACTCGTCAATGGAGGTCTGAATCTCTCGGAACTGGATGGCTGGTGGGCGGAGGCCTACACGCCGGAGGTGGGCTGGGCGTTGGGGGACGGCCGCGAGCACGATGACGATTCGGCCTGGGACGCGGTGGAGGCGGAGCGGCTGTACGAGCTGCTCGAGAAGGAGGTGCTCGCGGAATTCTACACGCGTGATGCGCAGGGCATTCCCGCCGCCTGGGTGCGCCGCATCAGGGAGAGCATGACCCGGCTGACGCCGCAGTTCTCCGCCAACCGCACCGTATGCGAATACACCGAGCAACATTACCTCCCGGCGGCCGCCGCTTTCCGCGAACGCAGCGCACAGCGCGGCGCCTTCGCAAGAGAAGTCGTGGACTGGCAGCGGACGGTGGACCATCACTGGGATGGCTTGCGCTTTCAAAGCCTGCACGTCGCCACCGATGCCGACCAACACGTCATCACAGTTGAAGTCTTTCTGAATGATCTCGAACCCGACAGCGTGCGCGTGGAGCTTTATGCGGACGGGCGCTCCGGCGCCTCGGCCCTGCGGCAGGAGATGACGCCGCAGGGCGCGCGGTCCGAAAAGTCAGGCTGCCTGACCTATCAGGCGAGCGTATCCGCGGCCCGACCGGCGAGCGAGTACACCGCGCGTGTGATTCCGCGGCACCCGGGTGTGGCGGTGCCGCTGGAGTCCGCTCGCATCCTCTGGCAACGATAGAGCAGGTGATGTCCGAGCTTCCGCTGGGCACGTGCATCGAGCAGATCTGCGACCGCGGTGACGTCCGCGCCGGCGTTCCTGTGCCCCTGGGCACACAGGCCAGGGAGGGGGGTGTCAATTTCGCCCTGTTCAGCCGCCACGCCACCCGCGTGCGCCTCGAGTTCTTCGGTCATCCGGAAGATGCCGTACCGGCTCGCGTCGTGGAGCTGGACCCGCTGCGGCATCGTACCGGCGACGTCTGGCATGTCTGGGTGGCTGGAATCCCTCCCGGTCAGCTCTACGGCTACCGCGTGGATGGCCCCTATGCGCCCGCCGAGGGCCACCGCTTCAATTTCAACCGACTGCTGCTCGATCCGCAGGCCACCGCAGTGTCGCAGGCGCCGGGGTGGGATTTCCCACGGGCTCTGGGATACGACGCGTCGCGGCCTGATCCGGACCTGACCCCGGCGACGCATGACAATGCCGGGTCGATGCCCAAGTGCATCCTCGTCGATGACCTGTTCGACTGGGGTGGTGTCCAGCCACCGCGACACACCTGGTCCCGGACCATCATCTATGAGCTGCATGTGCGCGGCTTTACCATTCATCCGACTTCGGGGGTCGAGCATCCAGGCACTTATCGCGGTCTGGTGGAGAAGATCCCGTACCTGACCGATCTAGGCATCACCGCCGTGGAGTTGATGCCGGTACAGGAATTCAATGGTGGCGCGATCTCGGGTGCGCACGGGCTCGCCGGGGAAGAATTGAGGAATTACTGGGGTTACGATCCGGTGGTGTTCTGTGCTCCCAAGGCGTCCTACTGCAGCTCGGGGGTTGCAGGCCAGCAGAAACGGGAATTCAAACAGATGATCCAGGCGTTTCACCGGGTCGGCATCGAAGTGTTCCTGGACGTGGTCTTCAATCACACGGCGGAGGGCGATGAGCGCGGTCCGACCTTGTGCTTTCGCGGCATCGACAATGCCATCTTTTATGCCCTGGCCGACGACAGGCGCTTCTACAGGGATTACACGGGCACGGGCAACACGATCAACGCCAACCATCCGGTGGTGCGGGATCACATCCTCGCCGTGCTGCGTTACTGGGTGGGGGAAATGCATGTGGACGGCTTCCGCTTTGACCTGGCCTCGGTCCTCGGACGGGATGAAACCGGTCAGCTGCTCCGCAATGCACCGCTGCTCGAACGGATCGCGGAGGATCCGGTCCTCAGAGACGTGAAGCTCATCGCGGAGGCGTGGGATGCGGCGGGCGCCTACGAGGTGGGCAGCTTCTCAGAGGGCCGTTGGGCGGAATGGAATGGACGGTACCGCGACGACGTGCGTCGCTTCTGGCGCGGCGAGCCGGGGATGCTCGGAGCGTTTGCGAGCCGCATCTGCGGCAGCGCTGACATCTATGCGCAGTCGGGGAAGGGTCCCGACGGCAGCATCAACTTCGTCACCAGCCACGACGGTTTCACCCTGAATGACCTGGTGAGCTATCGCGTCAAGCACAATGAGGCCAACGGCGCGAACAATCGCGACGGGACGGATGCCAACTTCAGCCAGAACTTCGGCATTGAAGGCGCAACGCAGGATACGGCGATCGAAGGGCTGCGCGAGCGGCAGATCAAGAACTTCCTGCTGACGCTCCTGATTTCGCGCGGCGTGCCCATGCTGCTCGGGGGCGACGAATGCCGTCGCACTCAAGGCGGCAACAACAACGCCTACTGCCAGGACAACGAAATCAGCTGGCTGGACTGGAGTCATCTCAGGAAGCATCGGGAGATTTACCGGTTTGTCCGCGGCATGATCGCGCTGCGCTGGGCATATCCGGTGCTGAGCAGGGAGCAATTCTACACGGACGCGCAGATTCGCTGGCTCCACCCTGACGGCGGACCGCCGGACTGGTCCGATCCCGAAGAGCGACGGCTTGGCTGCCTGATAGACGAGAACGGAACGACTCCACTGTTGCTGCTGTTCAACGCGGGTACGGCCGACACCGATTTCAATGTGCCGGCACCGGCACCGGGACTGCGTTGGTACGTGGCGGCCGATACCGCGCGGGCGACGCCCGAGGATTTGACTGTCAGGGGGTCGGCGCCGGCCATCGAGAGCGCTGAAAGATATCGCATGCCAAGCCACTCGAGCTCAATATGGGTGGCGCGCGGCGAGCGCCCGGCACACTGAGGAACCCGCTGTCATGAGTGCACCCGTACTTGACGCTGAACTGCTTCGTAAAATGGACGCCTATTGGCGAGCCGCCAACTATCTGGCCGTCGGCCAGATCTATCTGAGCGGAAATCCGCTGCTCAGGCGGCCGCTGACGCTCGCAGACATCAAGCACATGCTGTTGGGGCACTGGGGTACGACGCCCGGACAGAATTTCATTTACGTGCATCTGAACCGGATCATCAAGCAATACGACCTCAACATGATTTACGTGTCGGGCCCAGGGCATGGCGGTCCCGCGGTAGTCGGAAATACTTACCTCGAGGGCACCTACAGCGAGGTCTATCCGAACATCAGTCGCGATGAGGCCGGTCTGCAAAAGCTGTTTCTGCAGTTCTCGTTCCCCGGGGGGATCCCCAGCCACGCCTCTCCGGAGTGCCCGGGTTCCATTCACGAAGGCGGCGAACTGGGGTATTCGCTCAGCCACTCCTTCGGGGCGGTGTTCGACAATCCCGATCTGATCGTGGCGTGCGTCGTCGGGGACGGCGAGGCGGAGACGGGGCCATTGGCCACGGCATGGCATTCCAACAAATTCCTCAATGCGGCGACCGATGGCGCCGTGCTCCCGATCCTGCATCTGAATGGGTACAAGATCTCCAATCCGACCATCCTGGCCCGGATTACACGCGAGGAGCTGGAACAACTGCTGCGCGGCTACGGCTGGACACCATTGTTCGTCGAAGGTCACGAGCCGGCATTGATGCACGAGGCCATGGCCGCGGCGCTCGATACGGCGGTCGAGCGCATCTGGGCTATGCAACGCGATGCCCGCGCCAACGGCAATCGGACGCGCCCGCGCTGGCCGATGATTGTGCTGAACTCACCCAAGGGTTGGACCGGCCCGAAGGTGGTCGACGGGCTGCAGGTGGAAGGCACCTTCCGCTCTCACCAGGTGCCGCTGTCCGACCCCACCATCCACCCGGAGCACCTCAAGCTGCTGGAAGCCTGGCTGAGGAGCTACAGGCCCGAGGAACTCTTCGATGGGCAGGGCCGCCTGATGCCGGAACTGGCCGAGCTGGCTCCCAAGGGCGAGCGACGCATGGGTGCAAATCCGCATGCCAATGGCGGCATCCTGCTGCGTGACCTGAAAATGCCGGATTTCCGCGAGTATGCCGCCGCGGTACCGGCGCCCGGTGCACCGGGGATCGGTGATACCCATGTACTGGGACCCTTCCTGCGCGATGTGGCGAAATGGAACGGCGAGCAGCGCAATTTCCGGGTTTTCGGGCCGGATGAAACGTTGTCCAATGGTCTGGAAGCGCTCTTTGGGGTTACGCGGCGCCAATGGGAAGGCGCGACGGTGCCCACGGACGAATTTCTTGCGCCTGACGGCCGAGTCGTGGAGATGCTCAGCGAGCACCAATGCGAGGGCTGGCTCGAGGGCTACCTGCTGACCGGGCGGCACGGACTGTTCAATTGCTATGAGGCGTTCATCCATATCGTCGATTCGATGTTCAACCAACACGCCAAGTGGCTGAAAGTCACCGCGCACCTGCCGTGGCGCAGGAATATCGCGTCGTTGAACTACCTGCTCGCTTCGCACGTCTGGCGCCAGGACCACAACGGCTTCACCCATCAGGATCCGGGCTTCATCGACCATGTGGTCAACAAGAAGGCCGAGGTGGTGCGCGTCTACCTGCCGCCGGACGCCAACTGCCTGTTGTCGGTGATGGACCACTGCCTGCGCAGCCGTCATTACGTCAACGTGGTCATTGCCGGCAAGCACCCGGCACCCCAGTGGCTCACGATGGATGCTGCGGTCAAACATTGCGCCCAGGGCATCGGCATCTGGCGGTGGGCCAGCAACGATCAGGACGAAGCGCCCGATGTCGTCATGGCCTGCTGCGGCGATGTGCCGACGCTGGAGACGCTGGCCGCCGTCTCGATACTGCGCAGCGAGCTGCCCGCCTTGAAGATTCGGGTGGTCAATGTCGTCGATCTCATGAAGCTGCAACCCCAATCCGAACACCCGCATGGACTGCCGGACCGGGATTTCGATGAGCTCTTCACCAGGGACAAGCCGGTGATCTTCGCGTTCCATGCCTACCCGTGGCTGATTCACCGGCTGACCTATCGTCGCACCAATCATCACAACATCCACGTCCGCGGCTACAAGGAAGAGGGTACGATCACCACGCCTTTCGATATGACGGTGCTGAACGATCTGGATCGTTTCCATCTGGTCATGGACGTCATCGACCGAGTGCCGCAGACGGGCGAGAAGGGGATCTACCTGAAGCAACAGCTCAAGGACAAGCTGATCGAACACCGGCTGTATATCGACAAGAACGGCCAGGACCTGCCGGAGATCAGGCACTGGCGGTGGCCGGGCAGATCGCAGTCGGCCGCGGACACCACCACCTGAACTGGACCGGCTTGAATGGGAACCATCGATCCGACGGTCGGCAGCCTGTATGATCGCGTAAACGCTAACGAAGCCAACGCCGTGACCGCGAGTTGCTGCGCGCGGCCGAGGTTGCCGCCAGCGCTCAGAGGAGTATCCCGGTGCAAATCGGCATGATCGGATTGGGGCGTATGGGCGCCGACATGGTGCGGCGTCTTGCGAAGGGGGGCCATGACTGTGTCGTTTACGACGCCCACGACTCGGCCACCCAAAAGGTCGTCGGCGAACGTATCATGGGCGCCTCCTCGGTCGGCGACCTGGTCGCCCGGCTATCCCAGCCCCGCGTGGTCTGGCTGATGGTGCCGGCCGGCGTGGTGGATCAGGCGCTGGCGCAGCTCACTGCGCTGCTGGCGGCGGGGGACACCCTGATCGATGGCGGCAACTCCTATTACCGGGACGACCTGCGACGCGCTGCCGACTTGCAGCCGCGTAACATCCACTACGTGGATGTCGGGACCAGCGGCGGCGTGGCCGGCCTCGAGCGCGGCTACTGCCTGATGATCGGGGGCGACGCACCGGTGATCCGTCGCCTCGAGCCCATCTTTGCCACGCTGGCGCCGGGTGGCGGTGGGGGGCGCGGCGTCGCGGGCGTGCCACTGGCCCGCGGTACTGCCGAGCAGGGCTACCTGCACTGTGGCCCCGTGGGGGCGGGTCACTTCGTCAAGATGGTGCACAACGGCATCGACTACGGCGTCATGGCCGCCTATGCGGAGGGCCTCAGCATCCTGCGCCACGCGAACGTCGGTGCGCAGCATCAGGAGGTCGATGCGGAGACCGCGCCACTGCGTAATCCCGAGTACTACCGTTTTGATCTGGACCTGCCGCAGATCGCGGAAGTCTGGCGCCACGGCAGCGTCATCAGTTCCTGGCTGCTCGATCTGACCGCTGAAGCGCTGCGCGATGATCCCGACCTGAAGACCTACGCCGGCCGCGTGTCGGATTCCGGCGAAGGGCGATGGACGCTCGCGGCCGCCATCGACGAGGGCGTACCGGCGCCGGTCATCGGCGCGGCGCTGTTTGAGCGCTTTCAGTCCAGGGGCAACGCCGACTACGCCGATAAGCTCCTGTCGGCGATGAGAAAGCAATTCGGGGGACACATCGAGAAGCAGGCCAGCGGCTGAAATGAACGGCGCTGCTCGCGGTTCGGGCCCGTCCGACGCGCTGGTGCTGTGCGGCATCACCGGCGATCTGGCCTACAGGCAGATCTTTCCGGCGCTGTACGCGATGAGCCGACGAGGCGTGCTCAGGGTTCCGCTCGTCGGCGTGGCCTCTTCGAAACCGGACCTGGCGGGACTTCGACGCCGGGCAACGGAGAGCATCCGGAAGAGCGGCGGGATCGGAGATCGGCGCGCCCTTCAGCAACTGCTCTCCAAGCTCGGCTATGTGAACGGGGACTACAACGACCCGGCCACGTTCCAGGCCCTCAAGGCGGCGCTGGGCGGAGCCCGCCGGCCGGCGTATTACCTCGCCATTCCGCCCGCCCTGTTTGCGACCGTGATCAAGAGCCTCAGTGCCGCGGGCCTCGCCGATCACGCCCGAGTCATTGCCGAGAAGCCCTTTGGCCGTGAGCCGGCCTCAGCGCGCAGCCTGAACCGCGTGGCCCGGTCGGTGTTTGCGGAAGAGGCGATCTTTCGCATTCGAGCGGACGGTGGCTGGCACAACCCTGCAGCAGAACCGGTGCGCGCGTGAGTGCTGCGGATCCCATGGTCTTCCTGCTCGACGTGGATAATACGCTGCTCGACAACGACCGCGTACAGGAGGACCTGAGAGCGCATCTGGCGCGGGAATTCGGGGCGTCCAGCCGGGACCGGTACTGGGCTATTTTCGAAGCGCTGCGTGCGGAGTTGGGCTACGCCGATTATCTCGGCGCGCTGCAGCGCTATCGATCCGACGAGTCCGGCGGTGGCATGAACGATCCGCGGCTGCTGCTGATGTCCTCTTTTCTCGTCGACTATCCGTTCGCCGATCGGCTCTATCCCGACGTGCTCGACACGATTGCGCATCTTGGCCGCGCCGGCCGGACCGTGATTCTGTCGGATGGCGACGTCGTCTTCCAGCCGCGCAAGATCCAGCGCTCGGGGTTGTGGGAGGCGGTCGGGGGCCGGGTGCTGATCTATATTCACAAGGAGAGAATGTTTGAACACCTGATGCGGCGCTATCCGGCGCAGCACTACATCCTCGTCGATGACAAGCTGCGCATTCTCGCGGCCGTGAAAGGCCTGCTCGGCGACCGCCTGACCACGGTGTTTCCGCGCCAGGGACACTACGCGCTCGACCCGCACAATCTGGCGACTTATCCAGCCGCCGACCTCGCGGTCGAGCGCATCGGCGATTTACGCCGCTGGGATTGCTCGACATTACCAGGGCCCTCGGGGCTCGCCGCCATGCATTCGGAGTCCCCATGAACGCGACACAACGACTTCATGCGTTGGGTCAAAGCCTTTGGATTGACAACATCTCGCGCGGTCTGCTGAAAGACGGCACGCTGAGCGGCTATATCAGGGATCTCGGGATCACCGGGCTCACCTCCAATCCGACGATTTTTGATCACGCCATCACCCATACGAACGATTACGACGAGGCCATCCGCAGCAAGGCGCGGACCGGCCTGTCGGGCGAGGCCTTGTTCTTCGAGCTCGCGCTCGAAGATCTTGCGCAGGCGGCGGACCTGTTCCGGCCGATTCACGACGCCACGGGCGGCGTGGACGGCTGGGTGTCGCTCGAGGTGTCACCCGTGCTTGCCAACGACACCGCGGCCACCATTCGTGCCGCCGCGCAGCTGCATGCCCGCGCACAGCGCCCGAACCTGTATATCAAGATCCCGGGCACCCCTGCCGGACTGCCGGCCATCGAGGAGAGCATCTACGCGGGCGTCCCGGTCAACGTCACGCTGCTGTTTTCGCGCGAGCAGTACCTGGCGGCCGCGGAAGCGTATCTGCGCGGCATCGAGCGACGCCTCGCCGCCGGCCGCGATCCCAGAGTCTCCTGCGTAGCGTCGCTCTTCGTCAGTCGCTGGGACGTGGCCGTCAAGGATAAGGTTCCCCAGCGACTGCGCAACCAGCTCGGGATCGGCATCGCGTTGAGGACCTACCGAGCCTACCGTGAACTGCTGGCGGCCGCCCGCTGGCAGAAGCTGGCGGGCTCGGGCGCGCGGCCGCAGCGCCTGTTGTGGGCCAGCACCGGGACCAAGGACCCCGGCGCGCCCGATGTGCTGTACGTGGAGGCGCTGGCGGCCCCGGACACCATCAACACCCTGCCCGACAAGACGCTGCTCGCCTACGCCGATCATGGCACCGTGAAAGAGGCGATGCCCCTCGATGGTGGCCGGGCCGAGACCATCCTGGCCGAATTCGCCGGGCAGGGCGTCGACGTTCAGGCCCTCGCCTCTGACCTGCAGCGCGAGGGGACCGCGGCCTTCGCGGAGTCCTGGCGCAGTCTCCTGGCCGGCATCGCTGCAAAGAGTGCCGCCATGACTCAGGCCAAGTCGGCGTGAGCCGTGCAGGAACTCACCGCCACGGTGCCGGCTGCGACAGCACCCGCGCACCGTTCCGGGCCTGCCGCTGACAGGACAGGATCATGAAAATCAAGGTCAACGACTTTCGCGTCCCAGAGAAGTGCGCGGTCAAGCTCGCAAAATGGCCGACCAGAGTGCGGCCCGTGTACGGGTCCAAGAGCGAATACCAGACCGCCCTGCAGCAGCAGGTGGCTCAGCTCAGTGCGTTGCAGCAGCTGCACTATGCCTGTAACCGCTATGCGTTACTGGTGATCTTTCAGGCCATGGACGCGGCCGGAAAAGACGGGGCCATCCGGCACGTCATGTCCGGAGTCAACCCGCAGGGCTGCCAGGTATTCAGCTTCAAGCACCCGAGCGCCACCGAGCTGCAGCATGATTTTCTCTGGCGCACTACCCGGGACCTTCCGGAACGCGGACGCATTGGCATCTTCAACCGGTCCTATTATGAGGAAGTGCTCATTGCGCGTGTCCATCCGGAAATCCTACGCAGCGAAGGAGTGCCGGATGCGACGCACAAGCGCGAGACGGTATGGCAACATCGATACCGCTCGATCGTCGACCTGGAAAGACATCTGCACCGGAATGGAACGCGCATCATCAAGCTGTTCCTGCATTTGTCGAAGGCAGAACAGCGCAAGCGATTCCTGGAGCGTATAGACGAGCCCACGAAGAACTGGAAATTCAGCGTTGCGGACCTCACCGAGCGCGGATTCTGGGACGACTACATGCGCGCCTATGAACAGTGCCTGAGTGCCACCAGCACTGGCCGTGCCCCCTGGTATGTCGTCCCGGCCGACGACAAGGAAAACGCGCGACTCATCATCTCCCAGATCATTCTCGACACACTCGGGAAATTGCAGATGCAGTTTCCCACGCCCAGCCCGCAAAGAAGGCGCGAACTGCTCGCAATCCGCAAGCGGCTCGTCAAGAGCAAGAGCTGAGAGCGGCTCAGGCGCCCAGGGCAGCCTGCTCTGATGGATCCCAACTCAGCTGCGGCTGAGAGCCAACGCCTGCCACCCATAAACGGGGCAGCGAGATGACCGTTGCCCCGTTCAGCGACTGGCTCCGGGCTGAACCCCGCTGGCCGTCATTGTATGCTGATCTGCCGCGGTTTCTCCTTGGTAGTCTCGACCTTCGGAAGGTGCACAGTGAGGATTCCGTCCTTGCTTTCGCAGCGGACGGCATCGGCCTTCACATTGTCCGGCAACGAGAAGCTGCGCTCGAAGGTTCCGTAGAAACTCTCCGTGCGATGAAACTTCTCATTCTTGTCCTCCTTCTGCTGCTTCCGTTCGCCCTTGATCGTAATCACACCGCCTTCAAGCGAGACCTGCACGTCCTCCTTCCTGACTGCCGGCAGTTCAGCGCGGATCACATATTCCTTGTCGGTCTCGCTGATGTTGGCCGAAGGTGACCACTCGAACTTTCCGGCGCCGCTATCGTCAAGCGCAAAGCGCGGCCACCGTCCAAGCCCAGCGGGCATGAGCCGGTTTAAGATCATGTCAGCATCTCCAAATGGATCCCAACGTACGAGGTTCATGGCAGTCTCCTTCCGCAAAGATTGATTCACCCTGTCCTCACAAGCGGGAAACGATGAACTGAAAATCCTCCTGTAGGTATCCGTGCATGTACTTACGAACGCGTCCCACTTTTGTGCTCAATATGCGCACCAGTCATGACGCTACACAACGAGGATGTGGCCGACGCGTTCGAGGAGATGGCGGATTTGCTTGCCATCCAAGGCGAGAACGCGTTTCGAATACGCGCCTATCGACGCGCGGCGCAGGTCGTTCGCGGGTTGCCCGGCCAGCTGGCGCAGATGGGCGGTCGCGCCGAGTTCGACGCACTGCCCGGCGTTGGAGCGGACCTGGCGGGCAAGATCACGGAATTGCTCAATACCGGCAGATTGGGCGCACTCGAGAGGTTGCGGCGCCGGGTACCGGCCGGGCTGCGAGAGCTGCTGAGTCTTCCGGGACTGGGTCCCGCGCGGGTGCGGGCGCTCCGTACCGGTCTTGGCGTGCGTGGAATCGAGGACTTGCGGCGGGCCCTCGCGTCCGGCCGCCTGACGATGCTGCCCGGATTCGGGCCGACGCTTCAGGAGCGCGTGCGCGCGGCGGTGGCGGTCCAGGCGCAGGACGGTCAGGCCCGCCGGGTTGCGCTGTCGGTCGCGGCCCAGTACGCCGAGCCGCTGCGCGATTATCTGGGCGCCATCCGGGGCGTCATTCAGGTGGAGGTTGCGGGCAGTTATCGCCGCGGTCGGGACACGGTCGGGGACCTCGATGTGCTGGTATGTGCGCCCCGCGGAGTCAACCCCATGGCGTCGCTGAAGAAATACAGCGAGCTGCGGGAACTGACCGCTGTGGGCACGACGAAGGCGACGGGAACCCTGCGCAATGGGCTCCAGGTCGATGTTCGCGTCGTGCCTACGGAGAGTTACGGAGCGGCGCTCTATTACTTTACCGGTAGCCGCGATCACAACATACGTCTGCGCCGCCGCGCGCAGCAGCGCGGCTTCAAACTCAGCGAGTACGGCCTGTTTCGCGGCGCCACACGCGTGGCTGGGGCAACAGAGGAGGAACTCCTGAGGGCGCTGGACCTGCCTTGGATTGCGCCTGAACTGCGTGAGGACCGCGGCGAAATCGAAGCCGCCGAGCAACATGCGCTGCCGGCGCTCGTGGAACGCGGCGATCTGCAGGGGGATCTGCATGTCCACACCGACGCATCGGATGGACAGGAGTCGCTCGAGAGAATGATGGCCGGCGCGCGAGCGCGGCAGCTGCGCTACATCGCGATAACGGATCATGCGAAGTATCTGGGAATCGTGCACGGTCTCGACGCAGATCGGCTTGCGCGTCAAATCGACATCATCGACCGGATCAACGAAGAATCGCGCGATCTGGTGGTGCTCAAGGGCGTGGAAGTCGACATTCTGGAGGACGGGCGCCTCGCGCTGCCCGATTCCATTCTACGCCGGCTCGACTTGGTGGTGGCGGCGATCCACAGCCACTTTGAGCTGCCCGAGGCCAAACAGACCAGGCGTATGCTGCGCGCGCTGGACCAGCCCTTTGTGTCGATCCTGGCGCACCCATCGGGGCGACTGCTGGGTGAGCGGCCGCCTTATGCCTTCGATCTCGAGCGCGTGCTTGAGGCGGCGCGGGCGCGTCCGTGCTACCTCGAGATCAACAGCCAGCCGCAGCGATTGGATCTCAATGACGTCGGCATCAAGGCGGCCCGCGATCGGGGTCTGCTGCTGAGCATCGCCAGCGATGCGCATTCGGCAGCGCAACTCGATTTCCTCGCAGCCGGCGTCAGGCAGGCGCGGCGCGGTTGGCTCACGGAGCGGGACGTTCTCAATGCACGACCCGTCGGCGCGCTGCGTGATCTGCTGCGCGCGACGTTTCGCGGATGAGTCCGGCGCCCCCACGGCCGCGGCGATCCGCGGTGCCCAAACCAGCATGACTGCCTTGTTGCGCAGCGTGCCGATACCGAAGCAGGGCACGAGGTCGCGCCCGGCGCGCGGGGCATCGCCGATCGAAGGCCGTCTGCCGCTGCCCCCCCTGCTGGTCACCGGCCTTGGCCGGCCCTCAGGCCGATCGGCAGTTGCCTGCATCACGAGTTGTGCCAGACCACCATCTCACCCCGGCGAATCCACAGCTCGTAGTGCTTGCCGAACAGATCCTCGATGCGGTTGCGCTTGACCTTGAGGGTCGGCGTGATCAGGTCATTATCGACGGTCCAGGCCTCCGTCATCACCACGAGACAGTTGAGCTGTTCGTGGGGGTCAAGCGTGGCGTTGACCGACCGCAGATGCTCTGCCAGGGAGCTCTCCAGCTCGTTGCGGGCGGCCGGATCGGCAAGTCTCTTGAGGGCAACGTCGTTGAGCATCACCAGGCCGATCGGCTGGCTGAGGTTCGCGCCGGTCACGCAACAGGCCTCGACCGCCGCGTGCATGACCAGCTTGTCCTCGATCGGCGCCGGTGACACGTACTTGCCCTTGCTGGTCTTGAAGATGTCCTTCACCCGCCCGGTGATCTTCAGGTTGCCGGCGGGGTCCAGTACGCCCTTGTCGCCCGTACGCAGCCAGCCGTCGTCGGTAAAGGCTCGCCGGGTCAGCTCCGGCTCCTTGTAGTAGCCCAGCATCGTCGCCGGGCTCCTGACCTGGATCTCCTCCGTGTCGGGATCCAACCGGCACTGCACGCCTTCGTAGGTGGTGCCTACGGTGCCGAAGGCCTGGCGTGCCGGCTCGGACAGGTGGCTGGCTGCGAGGTTTTCCGTCATGCCATAGCCTTCGCCGATGTTCAGCCCGAGCTTCGCGTACCAGCGCAGCAGGTCCACGGGCATGGGGGCCGCGCCGGCCACGGCGAAGACGCACTGATCGAGTCCGAGGGAGCTGAGGATCTTCCGGCGAACGAGGCCCCTGACCACCGGCAGCCGGAGCAGGAAGTCGAGCCGCTCCGCAGGCATCCGTGCCAGCACGCCCTGTTGGAATTTGAGCCACAGCCGGGGCACGGAAAAAAACACGGTCGGTCGGGCACGCTGCACGTCGGCGATGAACGTGTCCACGGTCTCGGCGAAGTACACGCGCATGCCGTTTTCCAACTGGCCAAACTCCACCAGGGCGCGCTCGACCACGTGCGCCAGCGGCAGGTACGACAGCACGCGAGCGCCGCTATCCAGCGGGAAGCGCTTGCTCGCGGTCTGCACCGCCCAGGCCAGCGCCGCGAAACTATGCATCACGCCCTTGGGCATGCCGGTGGTCCCGGAGGTATAGATGATGGTCGCGAGCTCATCGCCCCGGCGCGCGGGGTTACCCTGGAGCGGCGGGGTCCTGGTCAGGATCTCATCCCATTGCGGGTAGCTGCGCTTCGCGTCATCCGGGGACAGCGGGTGGCTGATGCAGGGTAAGCCGGCGGGCACGCCGGCCTTCATGTGCTCCCAGCCGTCGAGCTTGCCGACGAACAGCAGCCGGGACTCGCTGTGCTCCAGGATCTGCCGGATCGTGCCTGGCGCCAGCGTAGGGTAGAGCGGCACCGATACGCCGCCCGCGAGCCATATCGCGTAATCGCTCATCAGCCAGTGCGCCGAGTTCTTCGACAGGATGGCGACATGCGCACCCGGCTGGATGCCCGAATGCTGCAGATGGGTGGCCATGCGGCGCGACTGATCGAGAATCTCGCGCCACCGATAGTCGCGCACCACACCGCCCCCCACCGGCTGCGTCAGCGCCACCCGCTCGGGAGCGGCCGCCTCCCAGTGGTAGAGGCGCTGCAGCGCCAAGGCCTCGTCAGCAATGAGAATCGCCATTTTGCGACCTGCCTTTGTGTCCCGGGCCGCCAGCATAACTATCGCAATAAGCTAACGAAGGAAACCGGCCGTCGTCATCAGGGTTTTCCTCCAGGTGACCGCTGCCCGCGCAGGCGACCGTCTCCGCCGGTTGCAGCCCGCTCAGCGGCGGATCAGCAGGTTCAGGACCCGCTCGAGGCGTGCGCCGTAGGGCGGCCGCAGGCCGGCCAGACCGGCCACGTCCAAGCGCGTCTGCAGGAATATGGCGCGCGCGTGGCTGAAGCGGCGAAAGCCGTGCTCGCCGTGATACGCACCCATCCCGCTCGCACCGACGCCGCCGAACGGCAGTTCCTCGGCCAGAAAATGCATGGCGACGTCGTTGACCGTCACGCCGCCCGACATCGTGTGCGCGAGCAGCCAGGCCTGCTCGGAAGGATTCCTTCCGAAGTAGTACAGCGCGAGCGGCCTGGGCCGGGCGTTGATCTCGGCCGCCACGTCCTCGATGCGCTCATAGGTTCTCAGCGGCAACAGGGGCCCGAAGATTTCCTCCTGCAGCACCCGCATGGCGTCGGTGACGCCGAGGATGAGCGCCGGGGAGACCAGGCGTCCGCCCCTGCCCGGGGATGCGCCCGGCGGCGCCAACGGGATCACCTGCGCACCGTGATCCCGCGCGTCGGCCAAGAGCTCCTCCATGCGCCTGGCATGGCGTTCGCTGATCATGCTCGTATAGTCCGGATTCGCAGGCAATCCGGGATAAGCCCGATCCACCCAGGAACGCGCCTGTTCGACAAAGCGCTCAAGTGCAGGGCGCGGAACAAAGGCATGATCCGGCGCGATACACATCTGTCCGGCGTTGGCCAGCTTGCCCAACATGATCCGATCAACCGCGCGCTCCAGGTCCGCCGTTGGACTCACCACGACCGGGCACTTACCGCCCAGCTCGAGCGTTACCGGCACCAGGTTTGCGGCCGCCGCCGCCATGACCTGACGGCCCACGGCGGTCGAGCCGGTGAACAGCAGGTGGTCGAACGGCAGCCGGGAAAAGGCCGCGGCCACGGCGACGCCACCGGTCACCACGGCCAGCTCATCGGGAGCAAAGTACCGGGTGACCAGTCGCTGCATGAGCGCACTGACCGCGGGCGTCAGTTCGGAGGTCTTGATGAGGCAACGGTTGCCGGCGGCCAGGATCCCGGCGAGCGGGCCAAAGCTCAGCGTGATGGGGAAATTCCAGGGGCTGATGATGCCCACCACCCCGAGCGGTTGGTAACGGATTTCGGCCCGCGCCCCGGGCACGCCCGTCGGCAATGCGATCCGCTGACGCTTGGCGCGCATCCAGTGCCCGACGTGCTTGCGCGCGTGCCGAAATGCCAGCACGGCGGGCATCAGATCCATGAATCGTGTCAGGGCCGCGGGGCGCTGACCGAAATCCGCGGCCGCCGCTGCGCAGAATTCCCGCTGGTGACCGAGCAGGAGCCGCAGTGCGCGCTCCAACCGGTCGGTACGGGTCCGCGCGCCGACCACGCCTTCGGCCATGAACGCCGCCCGCTGTCCCTGCAGCAGCAGGGCCAGGGCGCTGCCCGGATCATCCACCCGAGTCTCCCCGGCGACGGTCATGGCGCGGCCATTCACCCATGCGTGCCGCGGGCGAGAGACGCCAGCGCCATGATCTCCGGCGACGGATGCGCCTCCGCGGCCGCCGCACCGCCGGCCGCTTCGGACTCCGGAAACATCCTGAACCCCTCACTCATGATCGCCAGGCCCAGCGTGGGGGCGAACAAGTCCATCAGCCGCGCGAGGTTGCCCAGCGGCGTCGCCATGCGGGCAGGCCGGTGAACGATGGCGGCGCAGATCCGATCGGCGGCCTGATCCGGCTGCAGGAGCGGGAACTGCTCGTAGACCCTGGTCGGCGACACCATGCCGGTGCGGACCAGCGGCATGTTGATGACGGTAAAGTGAATGCCTCGGGCGGCGTATTCGGCCGCCGCGCAGCGCGAGAAGGCCTCCAGTGCCGCTTTGGAAGCGTTGTAGCCCGCGAAGCGGGGTGCATGCGTGAGCACGCCGATGGAGGAGATGTTGATGATGTGGCCGGCGCCCTGCTGGACCATGGCCGGCAGCAGCCCGAGGGTCACACGCACCGCCGCGAAGTAGTTGATACGCATCAGCCGTTCGTAGTCGTGGCAGCGACCGTAGCTGTTGTCAATCGCGCGCCGGATCGAGCGGCCGGCATTGTTGATCAGGATGTCGACGTGGCCATGTTCGGCGAGCAGTTGCGCAAGGAACTGATCGCAGGCCGCCGGGTCGCCAATGTCGCAGCGATAGGTGCTGACGCGGCCGCCGTGCGCCTGGATTTCGGCGCTCACCTGCGCGAGCTTGGCGGCGTCGCGCGCCACGATGATCACCTGCGCACCGGCGGCGGCAAGCTTCAGGGCGGTTGCGCGACCGATACCCGCTGAGCCGCCAGTGATGAGCACCTTCTTGCCGTGCACCACTGCGGGCAGGCGTGGATGCCCGCGGTCCTCGGCATCAAAGCAACGTTCCCAGTAGTCCCAGAGGCGCCAGGCGTAGTCCTCCAACGCAGGTACCTGGATGCCGGCCGGTGCCAGCAGGGCCTGCGTGGCGCGAGCATCGAAGCTTGTGGGCAGATTGAGCATGCCGATCAGCGCTGCGGGTATGCCCAGCGCGTCCAGGAGCTGGCCGACGACCCGCTCCACCGGTTGCATGAACTCGGGGCCGGGCTGCAGGCGCACCAGTGAATCCCAGAGGCTGCGTTCAACCCGCACCGTCATGGTCGGTGCATGGGCCGCCCGGGCGAACACATTGAGCACGGCGCCGACACGGCGGTCCACCGGATCCGTCAGATGGAAGCACCGGCCATCCTGGCCTGGCAGCTGCGCCAGGTGCGCCAGCGCTGCGACGACGAAATCCACGGGTACCAGATTGATATGCCCGCCCTCGAAGCCGATCAGCGGTACCCAGCGTGGCAGGTAGTCGCGTAACTTCTGGATCGCCTTGAAGACGAAATAGGGGCCGTCGATCTTGTCCATGACGCCGGTGCGCGAATGGCCAACCACGATTCCCGGCCTGTAGATACGCCACGGTACCCGACAGGTCTTCCGAACCAGGCTTTCGGCCTCATGCTTGCTGCGGAAATAGGGGTGGTCCAGGGCCCCGGCTTCCTCGAACATCGCTTCCGTAAAGGTGCCTTGAAACCGCCCGGCAGCGGCGACGGAACTCACGAAGTGAAAACAGCCGGCGCCGATGTCGTGCGCAAATTCGAGCGCATGGGCGGTGCCCAGCACATTCGCGGACTCGAGTTCCGCCGCGTCGGCGCTCAGGTCGTAGAGCGCGCCCAGATGGAAGAAACTCTGGATGCGGCCGCGCAGTTCAGCGCGTTGCGCCGCCGATACGCCCAGCAGCGGCAGCGTCAGGTCCCCCTCGATGGGGGTGACCCGCCTGGCGTCTGGGCCCCATTGGCTCTTCAGGCGGTCAAACCTGGCGCGCGAGCCGGGGCGTACCAGCAGCCACAGCGACTCTTCGCGCGCGAGCAGCTCGGCAACGAGGTGCCGACCTATGAATCCCGTGGCTCCGGTGATGAAGCAGCCCATGTTGGCGCCTCCGTCGCGTTCCCATTTCAAGCAAGGCTACGCCACGCTCAGGAAGCCCGTATCGTGGTAAACCACGAGCCCAAAGCGCACCGGAGAGAGCGAAAGTGACAGGATGAACGCAACGGAGCCGATGTCGGCGGTCGATCGGGCCTGGCTGCTCATGGAGCGGCCCACGAATCCGATGGTCGTCCTGGGCCTGCTGGTGCTCGACGGGCCACTGCCGCATGCGGTCCTGCGCCGCATCCTGGCCGAGCGATTCCTGTCTTTTGAGCGGTTTCGCTGTGTCCCCGTCCTGGAAACGCTCGGCGCCCGATGGGTGCGCTCAGAGCAATTCAATCTCGAAGATCACCTGATGCAGGTGGCCCTGCCGGCGCCCGGCGGCAAGCGCGAGCTGGAGCGGCTGGTCGGAGAGCTGGCGAGCACACCGCTCAACAGCGGGCGCCCGCTCTGGACAGTGCACCATGTGCAGCGTTACCGGGGCGGCAGCGCCTTGGTGGTACGGATCCATCACTGCTACGCGGACGGCATGGCACTGATGGGCGTGTTGACGCACCTGGCCGACCCCCAGCCGGATACCGCGGCGCCGCCGTCCGCCCCGAACGCTCCGGCAATCCCCGGCGCTGCGGCTGAGCACTTCGGCGCAGGGCTGATTCCTGCACTGATCGGCCAAACCCTGCGGGAGGGCGGCAGCCTGATCGGGAAGGGCGTGCATTACGCCCTGCATCCGACCGAGGCGGTCAGCGCCACGCGTGACATGGCGGGCGTCGCGGCCGAGGTGGCCAACATCGGCGTGCTGCTGGCCGACGATCCTCAGACGCGCTTGAAACAGCCGTTGACCGGCGTACGACACGTGGCGTGGGCCGAACCCCTGACCCTGGAGGAGGTGCGCACCGTCGGGCGCGTACTCGGCTGCACGATCAACGATGTATTGATCGCCACGCTCGCCGGCGCCCTGGGGCGTTATCTGCAGGCCAATGGGGATCAGACCGCCGGGCTGACCATTCGTGCCGCAGCGCCCGTCAACCTGCGTACCGACCCGGCGGCGCCCCTCGAACTGGGAAATCGCTTTGGACTCGTGTTCGTCGACCTGCCGGTGGGCATCCGGCATCCGCTGGAACGGCTGTATGCGGTACATCGTGCCATGGAGGCCCTGAAGGCGTCACCCCAGGCCATGGTCACCTTGGGGCTGCTGTCCATCATCGGCAGCCTGCCCGCAGCGGTTGAAGAGCCGGCCATCGCGCTGTTCAGCGCCAAGGCAAGCCTGGTCGCATCGAATCTGCGGGGACCGGCGCAATTGCTGAAAATGGCGGGCCAATCCGTATCGCAGGTGCTCTTCTGGGTGCCGCAAACGGGCGCTGTGGGCACCGGCGTGAGCATGTTCTCCTATGGCAACGAGGTGCAGTTCGGGGTCATCGCCGATCGCGGCCTGATCCGGGACCCTGGCGAGCTGGTCGCACTCATCCAGACCGAGTTCGAACGGCTGGTGTTTCTGATTCTGCTGGGCGGTGGTTCCCTGGTCGACTGATCCGCTGATCCGGCGGCAGGCTTCACACCGGTCCGCGACGGGCGCGCTCGACATCCAGCTGCTCCATGGCATCGGCGGGCTCATGCGCGGCGGCCTGCTGGTAGAGCTTGCGTGCCAGCTCCCGGTTGGCGCTGGCATCGAGCAGCAGCAGCCCGTTCGCATACTCGATATGCGCGATCGGCGCTTCCGGGGCCAGTTTCAGCGCCCGCTGAAAGTGCTCGAGGGCGGATTCCCGCGAGGCCTGGTAGGTGACAGCTGCGAGCAGGGAACCCATTTTTGCCACGATTTCAGCATGATAGAGGCCGAGAGCGATGTGTGCGTCGGCATGCTTCGGCGCCAGCTTGAGCGTCGCATCCAGCTGCGCGCGCACCCGGCCCGCGAGCCCGGTGGATAGGGCCCGCACGATGGAGATGCGCTGGCTGTAACGGCCCAGTGCGAGCGCCAGCATGTAATGTGCGTTCGCATAGTCCGGCAGCAACGCGAGCGCCTGCTCACCCCGCGCGATGGCGGCCTCGAGCAGCTTGAGGACGCCTGACTCACTCTGGCCGGACTCGAGCGAATGAATCGCCGCCGCCTTGTTGGCCACCGTGGCCCCCAGGGCGCCGAGCTTCTGGCCCGCCTCGATGGCATCCAGGTACTCACCGGCATGAAAATCGCGCCAGGCGTCCCGCACCGCTTCGGCAACCGCCTTGGCCCCGTCATGGGCGTCAACCCAGGAGGCAAACTCCGCATGTTGCTTCGCGCACCGCGCGACCCGCTGCGCATCGGGAAAGGGTTCCTGGTCCCCGAGGTGCAGTCTGTGCCAGTACTCGCGCAGTCCGCTGCCGCAGAAGCGTTGCGCGAAGTCGGGGCGATGGACGCTCGGGTGGGCTTTTGCTCGCATAACCACGCTCCGGATGTGGGAACTACGCATGGCCAAGAGGCGTTGCTTGTTTTTAGATTAACGCAGGAAGCGGATCGGTCCAGTGAGGGCAAATACGCATCCGCAGCGTTCACCATCAACAGGGGAAGTACATGGCCAGGAAATCGAGACCCAGAAAGACTGCAGGCGACGGCGCTGACACCGCACAGGCACGTCTGCTCAGCATGGTTCACCAGGTGTGGCTGGCGGGCCTGGGGGCAGCCTCCAGGGCGCAGCACGGCGCACCGAAAGTATTCGAGGAGCTGGTCACGGAGGGCGCACGCGTCCACGAGGACACGCGTGATGCCGCCGAGAAGGCGCTGCGCGGCGCGTTCGGCGAGGTCCAGTCCGCCTTGAATTCCCGGGTCAATAAGGTGCGCGGCGAAGCGACCGACGCCTTTGAGAATCTCGAGAAGATCTTTCGTACCCGCGTGCACCGTGCCCTCACGCAGCTGGGTGTGCCCAGTGCCGACGAAGTGGGTGTGCTTAGCAAGCGCGTCGAGGCGTTGAATGCCAGCATCGGCAAGCTGGCGCATGTGCGCAGGCCGGTGCAGAAATCGCGCGCGCGCGCG
>Ga0075017_100000270_pt1 | contig 27017 bp, 30 predicted proteins | sample AleBraG_ABR_2012_FD_71475 | JGI IMG/M metagenome (GOLD analysis project Ga0075017, IMG submission 71475) | Freshwater sediment microbial communities in response to fracking from Pennsylvania, USA - Alex Branch Run_MetaG_ABR_2012 | ecosystem: Environmental > Aquatic > Freshwater > Creek >... | reverse complement strand
CCAACCGTTTGTCCGGCTTGACTTGCACCCCAATCAACAGATAATCTTCTCTTAGCTGTCTCTGTAAGTGTCCCTTTCAGAAAGGAGAGGTCACAATGGACCTCCGGTTCCCCGTTGGAATCCCCGCAAAGGCTGCCCTGGCGACGTTGGGCGCGCTGGTCACGCTCACTCCCTCTTTTGCAGCCAAGCTAGACCCTCGCCCGGTCACGTTCTCCAAAGACATTGCTCCCATCTTCCAAGCCAAGTGCGAGGAATGCCATCGTAAGGGAACCGTGGCGCCCATGTCCCTGATCACTTACCAGGAGACTCGTCCCTGGGCCAGATCGATCCGGGAGCGTGTGCTCAACAGACAGATGCCGCCGTGGCATATCGATAAGACGGTCGGCATTCAACATTTCTCCAACGACCGGTCTCTGACGGATGCGGAAATCGCCACCATCGTGCGATGGGTAGATGCTGGCGCGCCAGCCGGCGATGCCAAAGATATGCCGCCGGCCAAGCAATGGCCCGACGAACAGAAGTGGGAACTGGCCAAGCAGTTTGGCGAACCCGATCTGGTCCTTAAGTCGGAACCCTACACTATGCCGGCACAAGGCCAGGATGTTTGGTGGAAGCCGGCGACTGCGATTCCGATCGATGAGCCCCGTTGGGTGCGCGCTGTGGAGATGCGCCCCGGCTCGCTGGCTGGGCGCAGAATCACTCACCATTCGTTGGCGCGGCTGGATCAGCAGGAATCTGGCGCGGCCAACGCCGATGACGATCCCGCCGCCGGTCCCGGTCTTTTGATGGAATGGGCCATTGGCAAGCAGTACGACATCTATCGCGCCAATACGGGCAAGTTGCTTCTGCCGGGTTCTCAGATTCGCTGGGACATTCACCTGCACGCGGTGGGCGAGGCAATTCGCGACCACGTGGAATTGGCGGTTTACCTTTATCCCAAGGGCGAGGTACCCAAGTATCGGACGCGCCTGGTGGCCTTTGGGGCGATTCCCCGGGTGGCCGGCGGTCAGAATGGGTTGGATATTCCGCCGAACTCCGTCGCCGAGACGCAGAACATCGTCGTCTTAAAGGAACCGGCCCGGCTGGAGAACTTCCAGCCGCATATGCACCTGCGCGGCAAGGCGATGGCGCTGGAAGCGATTCTGCCGGACGGCACGGTGAAGATGCTCAGCTATGTGAACAACTTCAACTTCAACTGGATGAATAACTACATCTTCTCCGATGACGATGCTCCGGTCCTGCCCAAAGGCACGATGATCCGCATCACTGCCTGGCATGACAACACGGCCAGCAATAAGGCCAATCCCGATCCGAATCAATGGGTCGGCTACGGCGATCGGACGGTGGATGAAATGGCGCACGCCTGGGTCAACGTGACCAACATCAGCGAAGAAGACTACAAAGCTGAAATGGCCAAGCGGAAAGCGAATGCCAAAGTCGCTTCGGCGGACGAGCGTAAGATCGAATAGACCGCACAAACTGAAAGAGCCGAGGGAAGGATGCCAGCGTTGCCATCGAAAATTGCCAGAGTTAGTTTCAGTCTTATTCTGGCCGGCGGGATGTTCCTGTCGGCCGACCAGTTGCCGATGGAGCCACTGCACGATTCGGGTCAGAGCGTGACGGGCGCCTTCGAGGGTTGGTTCAAAAACTCTGACGGAACTTACAGCATTCTCGTCGGTTATTTCAACCGAAATCTCAAGGAAGAACTGGATATCCCGATCGGTCCGAACAATCGGATCGAGCCGGGTGGTCCCGACCACGGGCAGCCAACGCATTTCCTGCCGAGACGGCAGTGGGGTGTGTTCGTTGCGAAAGTGCCCAAGGATTTCGGAACCAACAAACTGACCTGGACGCTGGTTTCGCACGGCAAGACCACGGTGATCCCGCTGAGCATCGATCCTCTCTGGGAAATTGAGCCATTCTCGGAAATTGGGATGAACAATACGCCGCCCATCGTCACGGTCGGGGACACCACCGTGCAGGGTCCGCTCGGACTGGGGCCGACCCTTTCCGCGACAGTCGCCAGTCCGCTGGAAATCAACATCACCGTGGGCGATGACGCGAAGACGTTTCCCAACGCCAAGCCGCCCAAGACTCCTCCGGTGGTGCTGACGGTGAGCAAGTTCCGCGGACCGGGGACGGTGACGTTCTCCAAGGACAAGCCGCCTGTCACCAAGATCGACGCCAGCGGGCCGAAGGCTCCCGTGTTCAACGGTAAAGCCACGACGTCGGCAACTTTTGGCGAGCCGGGCGACTACGAGATCATGATCATGGCCAACGACTGGTCCGGAGACGGCGGGCGCGGCTTTCAATGCTGCTGGACCACGTCGCACATCAAGGTCGCCGTAAAATAGACGGCCCGTTTATACAGCCCTGGCTGGATCGGTCTTGCGGACCTTCGCATACGTCATGAACCAAAAGTACTGTCTAATTCCGGTGGGATCCGCGTGCGTTTCTCATGATTGAAGCCGTGTAAGCGTCGCCCTGACCCATCCTGTTCCCTTCGGAGCTCCACGATCTAAGTGCACAATCCCGACGTCAACCAAAAAGGCGGGCCCAAGGGCTCCCAAAGACCCGCCTTTGCCGTCAATTATTGCGGCTGCTGCCGGTGGTGGCCACGCGCCTGCCGCAGGGTCTGCAGTTTTTGCTGCTGATCCGGAGTCAGGGTTGCGTAGAACTTGCCGAAAGCGCTGGCGCGAATGGCGGCCAGTTGCGCAAGCTGCGGACCTTCAGCGGAGGCCAGTTGCTGGATCTCCTGATCCGGCTTGCCGGCCTGAATCGCCGCTTGAACGGCTTGGCGCTCCTGGCGCAGTTGCTGCTTTACCGGCTTGGCGGTCTGAGACGCCGCAGCGAAGATCGCTTTTTCCTGCGCCTGCTGGTCAGCGGTCAAACCGAGTTGCGTTGCCATTCTGGCTTGCATGGAGTGGTGGTGCGGAATCGCCGCCAGCAAGGCGCCGGCAGTAAGAGTAGCCGCGGTAATCAGTGTCAGGATTTTGGGACTGAAGAACTTCATGTTGATCTCCTACTTGTTGGAACGGAAAAGCCCTAGGAACGATTGCAGCGATTCGGTAAGGTGAAGTAAAGGACCGTAAGCCTTGCAACGGGCGTAGGCTTGGGATAGAGTGAATCGAACATAGTCTATGAAGACTGTTTAACGCAAAGTGGTTGAGAAGGAGTTTTGCTTATGGCTTTCTGTCCGAGTTGTGGGTCCTCTGTAGACGGCCGGTTCTGCCCCAAGTGCGGTAGTGCCGTCGGAGATGCTGCGGCAGCGGGACCGCCCCCTGGCGCGCAGGCTCCGCCGCCCTATGCGCCAAACCCCGGAGCAGCCGCCCCGGCCGCAGGAATGACGGAGAACATGGCTTCCGCACTTTGCTATGCCTTAGGCCTGGTCACCGGGATCATCTTTCTGGTGTTGACGCCGTATAACCAAAACCGGAACATCAAGTTTCATGCGTTTCAGTCGATCTTCATGCACCTTGCCCTGATCGTGTGCTACGTAGGACTGACGATCCTGAGCATCATGCTCCATGGCATCCCGATCATTGGGGCACTCTTCGGTCTTCTGCTTAGCATGGCCCTCGGGCTGGGCAGCTTCCTATTGTGGCTATTCATGCTGTTCAAAACCTACAACGGAGAGAAGATCGTGCTGCCGGTTGTGGGAGAGTTGGCGCAGAAGCAGGCGAACACCTAGGGTTGCTGAAGGACAGGTTTTCACGCCGTTTGTTTGGGCGGCCCCAAGAGATAAGCGATTGGAACGCCTTCCGGCGAGCCATCCATGCGGCAAAAAGGGGACACTGCTGCGATCGATATGAGCGAAGGAGTTCGGACTCGGGCCCGGAGGGTCCCCTTCCGCGTCAGCGAAGGAGTCCGGACTCGGGCCCGGAGGGTCCCCATCCGCGTCAGCGAAGGAGTCCGGACTCGGGCCCGGAGGGTCCCCATCCGCGTCAGCGAAGGAGTGCGGACTCGAGCCCGGAGGGTCTCGCCCGCGTCGTGAAGTGCTTGCCTGAAGTGCTTACCTGAGGTGGAGCGGTTGGTTGACGAGAAATCGCGGCTGCTCGCCCCGCTCATAACGCTGGAGGTTCTCGGCCAGACATTCGAAGCTTCTGTGTAGTGTGACATCGGTCACTCCGGCGACATGAGGGGTGGCGATTACGCGCGGATGGAGAAACAACGGATTCGCCGGATTGACCGGTTCCTGGTCGAACACATCCAGTCCGGCGCCGCCCAAGTGGCCGCTGGATAGGGCCTCTGCCAGCGCCAGCTCATCCACCAACGATCCGCGGGCCACGTTGATGAGAATGGCCCCTTTCTTCATCTTGGCGAACCAGGCGCGGTTTACCAGCCGCACATTGCCGGCATTGGGACGTGCGCAGAGAATCACGAAATCGGCGCCGCCCGGATCGGTCACCAGGCGAACATAGGCAGGCGCACCTTTGCTTGGGTCGCGGCGAATGGCGGTTATCTCCATCTCAAAGGCATGCAGCCGCGCGGCCAGCGCCAAGCCGAGGTCGCCCAAGCCCACAACGCAGGCCGTCTTCAAGAACAAGGCGCGGCCCATCGGCTGCGCCCAACGTCCTTGCGCCACGTTCTGCTGGGCGTCAGTCAGACGGCGCGCCAGCGCCAGCATCAGCAGGATGGCGTGTTCGGCGACCGACTGCGCGTTGCCGGTTTCCGCGGCGGGCAAATGAGCCACATAGATTCCCAGCTCGGTAGCGGCGTCGAGATCGATGTGATCGTAGCCGGTACCCATGGCCTGGATCAATCCAAAACGGCCGCGCTCCATGGTTTGCCGGTCGACCGGCCCAATGGCGATCAGCGCGTCTGCGCCGTCAAGATCGTGTATGGGTTGGCCCGGCGCGGAATCGATCAGTTGAATGTGGGGGATTAACGGACCAAGCCGATCAAGCAGCCGGCGGCTGCCTGCATCCCGATGGCACAGGACCACCTTCACAGCGCGTATGGGAAGTGGGCTCGGGCGCCGTCAATAGACACAGTCCACTTGACCGCCGCCCGGGCCCGTTTCGTCTCGGCAATACGGTTTTCGCCAGGTGTGACCCCGGCGGGAAGATGCGTTATCAGGCGGCTTTCGAGCTGCTGGTAAAGAGGCTTTCGGGAACCCCTTCGCGTAGCGCCGCTTCCCGGGTGCAAATCCAATATTCCGCCTGCCACCGTTCTTTTCGGTCATAGGGTGGCCGGTAGACATAGAAGTCACGGGCCCGGCGAATAAAGCGGGGGTTCGCGCGCTGGTCGTTACCAAGCATTAACGCTTCCGCCTTCGCATCATCAAACGTCCCGAATGGGCCGTCGATGTAGTCGCGATGGTTGATGATGTGCCAATCGGTCATTGCTATCTCTTTTGATGATTAACGATTCCGTCGGGTTCTGCAACTTTCTTAACGCAAGTGATTGAAAAATAGGCAAAAGTAGTTTTAGTTGCGGAGAGGCCCGAAACTGTGCTCTTCCCTATTGATGGACGAGGACCCGCACCCATCCGTTACGAAAGATGTCGCCGCAAGACGCAGGCCGACGCAACATCCGATTGCGCTACCCGGCGTTCCGGGTTATGGTGAAGGTATGGTTGACCCGAAGCCCGATCCCATGGTTTCCAACGAAGAAGAGGTGGAAGTAGGCGCCGCAATCGCCGCCGCCATTGACCGTGGCATGCGTGCCGCCAATGAGGGTCGCGTTGTTACTAGCGAAGAAGTGCGTAAACTTATTCCCCAGTGGATTTTCAAGTTCTCTACTCAGAACCAGCGCTAGTTGACCTCGAGGAGATCGTGCGTTGGTCCTGGAAGAACCACCCGGCTGAACGTTTTGCTAATTCGTTGCTGAACCATGTTGATCTGCTGAAAGAGTTTGCATATCTGGGCAAGCCCGTGCGTGGTTACGCAGGCGTCCGACGGCTCTTGCACCCCCCACTCCACATCTATTACAAAGTTGTCCCGGAATCGCGCAGGGTAGAGATTCTGCACATCTGGCATGGGGCAAGGAGAGATCCCCAACTCGAAGACGACAGGCCATCCTAAGTAGCTGCCCTCTTCCCTGCCTGAGCGGCGACCTCAACAAACTTGCGTGCGGCGTTGGGTCGAGTCGCACCACGCGCCCTTTCCCGATTGAGTTGTCTCCGCCTATTCGCCCTTTCGCCCATCCACGAAAGGCCGAGCACCACCAACCATAGCTGTCGAGCGGGTTGAAATCTTCTACAGGCGCGTGCCGGCGAAGTCTTCCTGCTTGGTAGCCAGAGAGAATCGCGCGTCCATCGGCGCGCCGCCGAGAGCCACGTTGGCGAAATACTCACCCAACGCCGGGCCGTGTTTGAAGCCATGACCGGAGCCGCCGCCCACCAGCCAGACGTTGTCCTTGCCGGGATGGCGATCGATCAGGAAATCGGCCGAGGAGGTGTTCTCGTATTGACAGACACGCGACTCGACCAGAGGCGCGTCGCGGAGCGAAGGGAAGCGGATTGCAAGATACTCCCGGGCGGCGGCAACGCCCTGGGAGGAGACCTGGCGATCTCCCGTGTCCGGGTCGAAAGCGGGGCCGAGGTCGTGGAACGCGATCTTCATTCCCCGATTCTCGAGGTCCGGGAAGCCATAGGGGTTTCTTGGATCAGCGGAGTCAATCCATCCCGGGATGGCGAATTTTTGCGCGAGAGGCAAACCGAAGAAGAAGATTTCCTGGCGCGTGGCACGGATGCGTTTTCCCAGTAACTCCGGAAACAGCTTCGGCAGCCAAGGGCCGCAGGCGTAAACGAAGGATTCCGCCGGCAGAGCTGAGGGCCACTGGACTGCCTCCTGCCGATAGTCCACGCCTTGAGCCGTCAGTTCGTGTACCAACGTCTCTACGGAACGCCGAGCCATGATGGCGCCGGCTTCGGGTTCCAGCAGGGCGAGCGTACCGGGATCGAAAGAAAATTCCGGAAAGCGTCGGGACAGTTCTGCGCCTTCCAGCAGTTCAAAGGGAATCTTGCACCGGTCCAGGCAAGCCCTGCTGGCGGCCAGATGTGCGTCTTGCCGGTACGCCCAGCGCATCACGCCCACCTGGTGAAACAGCGGCAAGGTGCTGCGTTGCGAAAGCGCGATCCAGTGCGACAGCGACTGCTTGGCCCAGCGAGTATAGATTTCATCGGGACCGTAGCTGGCGCGGATCAGGCGCGACTCTCCGCCGCTACTGGCGCGGCTGTTGCCCGGGCCGTAGGCATCCACCAGGAGCACGCTCTTGCCGGCCAGGCGCAGGAAATGCGCGATCCAGGAACCGAAGACACCCGCGCCGACAACCGCCCAATCGTAGACCATCTCTAAATATTAGTCGCCCGAGCCTCACGGGCGGCATTACGAAGGAAGCAGGGATTGCGCCGGTCGCCGCAATCGCCACGCGCTGGGGCATCTGGGATCCGGCGCCAATCGCGAAGGAAGCGGGATCATTGCGGCCAGGGTGGCAGCGCCGCGGCGCGCTCTCGGAAAACGGCGTCCCGGGCCCAGCGCCAGGGGACACTGCTGCGATCGATAACAAGTGAAGGAGTTCGGACTCGAGCCCGCAGTGTCCCCATCCGCGTCCTGCTGCGATCAATCTCAAGTGAAGGAATGCGGACCCGAGCCCGCAGTGTCCCCATCCGAGTCCTGGAAGCTGAAAATCCACCGGCCCCGCGGTGGCCAGCGGGACGCGCGGCCAGGGAACAACTTGGTGTTTTCTCGATGTGGCCGCTTTCGGACGAGTGAACCACCAGGCGCACCCTCGAAAACTGTCGTCTTGGGCCAAGCGCAGGGGACACTGCTGCGATCGATCTCAAGCGAAGGGAGTTCGGACTCGATCTCGCAGTGTCCCCATTCGCGTCGCAAGAGTGGATCTATTATTCCCGCGCGCCCAGATAGAAATGCACCGCGGGCGTAACGATGAGCGAGAGGACCATGGAGGCCGAAATTCCGCCGATCACCGCGATCGCTAAGGGTTGCAGCATCTGGGAGCCGGCGCCGATGGCGAGGGACAGCGGGATCATGCCGGCCATGGTGGCCAACGCGGTCATCAAAATGGGCCGCAAACGCCGCTCGCCTGCTTGCACCATGGCTTCCCGGGGAGACGACCCCGCGGCGCGGAAGCGCTGATCGGCATCCAGCAACAGAATCCCGTTCTTGGCCACGATACCGATGACCATGATCAGGCCCATGAACGAGGAGATATTAAAGGTGGTACCGGTAGTCTTCAGCGCGAAAAAGACGCCGGAGGTGGACAGCAGCGCCGAGGCCAGGATGGCGAGAGGCGCGGCAAAGGTCCGGAACTCGAAGAGAAGCACAATAAAGACCAGCACCACCGCGAGCACCAGCACCGTCAGCAGGTCGCGGAAGGATTTCTGCTGTTCCGCGTATGTGCCGCCATAAACCACGCGCAGAGAAGGCGGAAGATTCATATCCGCAACAGCGGCCTGCACCCTCTGCATCCCTTGGCCGAGGCTGATGTCGACAAAGCGTCCGGTTACAGCGACATCCCGCTGGAGATTCTCGCGGCGAATTTCAGTCTGGCCGGCCTCATTCTGGAAACCGGCCAGCGAGCCGAGCGTGGCCGTCTTCCCCGTGGCGCTGCTAGTGATGAGAGTATTGCGGATTTGATCCAACGTGGCGCGGGTGTTTTTGGGAAACCGAACGCGGATGGTGTAGGCCCGATCGTTCACCACCAACGGTGTGGTGGCTGGCTCGCCCTGCAGGATGGCGCTGGCATCGATTTCGATCTCCTGCGGAGTGAAGCCGGCTCGCGCCGCCACCACCGGATCAACCTTCATGACGATGGCAGGCCCGCTAATCGTGTTCTCGATACCGTTTTTAACATCGGTTACGCCTTGAATGGTCTTGATTTTGTCAGCGACTTTTGGCGCCCATTGTTTTAATAAATCGGCATTGTCGGAAAACAGCTTGATCTCAATAGGCTCGGGCGAACTGGTGAGATCGCCAATTTGGTCCTGCAAGACCTGGATGAATTCGACGTCGAGCTGCGGGTATTGCGCGTTGATCTTTTCGCGCACGTCTTTGATGACCTGGTTGATCCCCACGCTCCGATTGCTTTTCAGCCTGACAGTGAAGTCGCCTTGGTTCGCCTCGGTGACGGCGGCGAGGCCGAGCTGCAGTCCGGTGCGGCGCGAAGTGCGTTCGACTGCAGGCGTTGCGGCCAGGATTTTCTCTACTCCGAGCAAGACCCGATTGGTGTCCACGAGCGAAGATCCCGCGGGCATCAGATAATCGAGAATGAATCCGCCCTCGTCCATCGCGGGCAAGAGTTCGCTGTCAAGAGCTCGATAGCAGAAGAACGACGCCACCACCAGCGCCACGCTTCCGGCGGCCAAGGCGAGCGGGTATGCCAGTACAAATCGCAGAGCCCGGTCGTACACACGCGTCATCCATGTGGGTCCGGAAGACTCGTGACTCGGCCGGCTGCGTAACAGAAAGTGACTGAGCGTGGGCGTCCAGGTAAGCGCCAGTCCGAGCGAGGTGAGCAGCGCGGTGCCTACCGTGATGGCGAGGGCGCGGAAGAACGTCCCGGTAACGCCCGTGATGGAGACGAGCGGCAGAAACACGACGATCGGCGTCACGGTAGAGCCGATCAGCGGCACGCGTATTTCGGCCAACGCGCTGCGAATCGCCTCGGCGCGGCTCTGACCGGAGTCGCGATGGAGGACGATGTTCTCCACCACCACGATGGCATCATCGATAATCAAGCCGACCGCCGCAGCCAGGCCACCGAGCGTCATCAAATTGAAGCTCTCGCCCAACAGACGCATCATGATGAGCGTGATGGCGATGGTGGCTGGAATCACCAGGCCGGCCACCAGCGAACTTCCCCAATCGCGCAGGAACAGCACCAGGATGATAGCCGCGAGAATCAAGCCGATCAGTATGGCGTCGCGCACGCTAGCGATGGATTCGCGCACCAGGATGGACTGGTCGTAAAACGTCTGTATCTTCACGCCGGCGGGAATCGTTTGGCGAATCTGTTCGAGTTCCTGAGTGAGCGCATCGGCCACAGCTACGGTGTTGCTCTCCGGCTGCCGGAACACGTTTAGCAGCACCGCTTGCTTGCCATTGGCTGTGACCATCGTGTAGACGGGCATCACCGACGGGCGGACCGACGCCAGGTCGCCGACGCGGATCGGCACTCCGGCCTGCGAGGTGCGAACCACAATATTGGCGATTTCGGCCGGGTCGCGCGCCTGGCCGCTGACCAGGGTCAAGGAGAGCTCGTGATTGTTCTCGATGAGACCGGGCGAGTCAATCATATTGCTCTTGGCGACGGCGTCGAGGATTCCCGGCACCGTGACCTGAGCCTGCAGAAGCTTGGCCGGATCGGGCTCAATCTGGAACTCCGGAACTTGTCCGCCTTGGATAACAACGCTGGACACTCCAATCACACGGTTGAGGCGCGGCTTAATGGTGTAGTTGGCAAGTTCCCAGAGCTGGGTTTGCGCCATCGAGTCGGAAGTCAGGCTATAGCCAAGGATGGGGAAAGCGGCAAACGTGAGGCGGTTCGCGGTGAGCTTGGCGGCGGGAGGCAGCGAGGGCTGCACACGGGCCAGCGCGGCATTCACAAACTGCAACGTCTGAAACATGTCGACGTTCCAGTTGAAGAACAGGTTGACCTCAGCCGATCCGCGGCTGGTGTTTGAGCGTACCTGCTCCAGACCGGGCACGCTGTTCATGGCTTCTTCAATGGGCCGCGTGACCGTGACTTCCATCTGATTGATGGGCGCAACGCCGCTATCCACTCCGACTACAATGCGGGGGAAATTGGTAGTGGGAAACACGGCTACTGGAATGGTGAACGCCAGGTAGACGCCGCAAGCGATCAGCGTAAGGATGACGAAGATAACGGGCTGGGAAAAGCGAGCTGTCCAATGCTCCCTCATTTCTGCTCGTCGCTCTCTTCTTCTTCCACCGGGGCTTTCTGCACCGTGACCTTGGCCTTGTCCTCGAGTCCGAGCCCGCCGGAGGTCACCACTTGGTCCCCGGGCTGGAGGCCGGTGACGATCTGTACGCGGTTGCCCTGCCGCACGCCTACCGAGACTTTACGCTCCTGCGCGCGCGAATCGGAGCCGACCACCATCACTTTCTGGCCGCCCTCGTCGGAGTTGAGCAAGGCTGAAGCAGGCACGATGATGGTGTCCTGAATGGTTTCAGCGATGATGGTGACCCGGGCGGTGGCGCCGGGCTTGAGCTTCTCGCCGGGGTTGGCGGCTTGCACCCAAACTTCCACTGTGGTGGTGTTGGGATCGACCGCGGGACTCACCACCGTGACCTTAGCGGGAATGTCTCCGTCGGGTCCCGCAATGCGCGCCGGCCGGCCCACTTGGATGGAACTCGCGTCTTTCACCGGCACGTTGGCGCGCGCCACCACTTGCGAGATATCGACAATCGAAATGATGGCAGAACCGCTGGCGGCCATTTCGCCGGGATAAATCGGACGATCGGAAACAATGCCACTGATCGGACTCCGGATCTCGGCGTACCCCAGTTGCACGGCGACGTTTTCATAGTGCGCTTTGGCCGCCTGCATCTGCGCCTCCGCGCCGCGAGCCGTCTGGCGCTGGCTCACCTGATCCAAAGCCTCCAAATGCCGCTGGGCAGTTGAGAATGCGCTCTGCGCCTGCACCATGGCGACTTTGGCATCGTCGACCAATTTTTGCGCCAGCGCCCCTTCTTTCTGAAGAGCCACCCTGTTGTCGTAAAGCTTCCTGGCTGATTCCAGAGCCTGCGTGGCGGCCTGCAGGTCGGCCTGCGCCTTGGTTTTGTCTTCTGGAATGGTCGCGCCGGTGGTGGTCTGATAGACTGCCTGCGCCTGCTCGAACTGCTGTTTGCCCTCGTTAGCGGCGGCCGCCAGATCGCGGCTCTCCAACTCCGCCAGCAACTGTCCGGCGCGCACGTGATCGCCCCGGTTGACCATCACGCGCTTCATGGGAGCGCTGATCTTTGACGTGACGTTGGCCTGGTTAGTGGGGTAAAGAACCGCATCCGCAGTGATGATGTGGTCGATGGCGCCGCGCACGGCGGCCTCGACGGTGACGGGCGTGGGCGCTTCTTCTTCCTTCTTAGCGGCAGGCTTTCCGCAGCCGGTCAGCAGAACGGCGATGATGCCAAGCGCCGCGATCCATCTCATGGCTAAAACCTCCCCGTCAATATCTGCAGATTGGCAAGAGCCACTCGAGACCGCGCCAGACCGTCGTCGAGGGCGTTGCGGGCCTGATTTGCAGTGTTCTGAGCGTCGACCACTTCCAACGCCGTGGCTTCGCCGGCCTGGTAGCGCAGGAGCATCAAGCGAAGACTCTCCGCAGACAGGTCCACCGACCTGCGCAAGGACACGAGCTGCGATTGAGCCGCGCGCACCTCCGCGTAGGCCGCTGCGAGATTGCTGTCCAGCGCGCGTTGTGCCACAGACAGATCCAATTGAGCCTGATCCCGCTTCAGTTCTGCTTGTTTGATCTTGCTTCGGGTGGCGCCCCAATTCCATACCGGAATATTCAGCGTAGCCACCGCCGAATAACCGAGGTTATGGCGCTCCCGGCTCTGGGTTGCGAACTGATTGGCGTCGATGCCGTAATAGAAATCGAAACCGAACGAGGGAAGAAATGCGTAGCGCGCGACATCCACGTCGTAGTTGGCTTGCAGCACGCCAGCTTTGGCTGCTTTCAGATCGGGACTCGCATCGACAGCCTGCGGGTGCGCCTCACTCGGCAGCGGGGGGAGCTCTGCCTGTTGCAGATCGTCGACCACCTGAAAGTCCGCGGCGAAATTGGGAAAGATCAGCACGCCCAAGGCGATTTTCGCCTTCTCAATAGCCAATTGCGCGTCCACCATATCCCGCCTGCGCTGCTCCAAATCGATCTGCGATTTAATTACGTCGGCGTGGGCTACTTCCCCGCCCTTCTCCTGCTTGTCGGTGATGTCGTTAAATCGCTCCGCTTCATGAAGGCTGGTTTCGGCGTTTTTCAACTTACGTTCGGCCGCCACAATCGCGTAATAATCCTGAACGACGGTTGCGCTCAGACCTCGCGCGGCGACCTCGACCTTGGCGCGTGCCACCGCTTCCGCGGCCATGGCCCGGCGAATCTCTCCACGCCGAACCACCGAAAGCAGTTCCTGATGCACTACAGCCTGCTCGTTGTAAACATGAACTCCGTCATTTGCGACGAACACGCCAGACGGGGTGCCATTGCCCTCCGTATAAATGAACTGATTGAAGGCGTTCAAGGATGGCAGCGCAGCCGCCCGCGCTTGTACGCGGTCTTCTTTGGCCTGCAGCGCCGCCAGATTGGCGCTTTGAATCTGGCCGGCATGTTGCCGGGCCCGCGCCAGCGCATCCTGAAGAGTAACGGTGAGCGGAGTCTGACCAAAGCCAAGAGCGGCGGCTGTGAGGGCAACGAGCATTCTTCCAGTCATGGAGATTTCTTCACTCGTAGACCAAGTGAAGCACGCGATTCTGAAGAAATGCTGAAGGGGAAGACGGACGTTGCTGAAAGATAGGCTCTGCAGGAAGGCCCGCGAAATGAGCTAAGGGGACACTGCTGCGATAGTTTTGAGAGAGGAGTTCGGACTCGAGCCCGCAGTGTCCCCATCCGCGTCGAAAACGTTTACCGGTTCAGCGCTTGCCGCATGACGCCGTAAATGAAAAAGACGATCGCCGCCCCGGCCAGGCGATAGATCCACACGACCCAGCGGTTCTCCAATGCACGCGGAAGCTCTTTCTTGAAAGTAAGAACGCGAAACGTCTGGAGAGGGCTGAGCACGAGACACACCCCGAAGGCCGCCACCAGGCAGCAATAGAACACCATGAGAAAGACGAGCATTCTCTATCTATAATGCAATAGAGTGCAAGTACTGATCGTCGAAGACGAACCGCGGATGGCTGAACTGCTGCATCAGGCGTTGAGTGAAGAAGGCCACCAGGTGGTGTTGGCGCGGGATGGGCGGGAAGGTTTTGAGATCGCGCAGTGCTCGCCGTTCGATGTGATCGTGCTCGATGTGATGCTGCCGGTCATGGACGGTCTCACCGTCGCCCGCCGGCTACGGGCCTGCCGCAATCAGACTCCCGTATTGATGTTGACCGCGCGCGATGCACCTGCCGATGTGATCGGCGGACTGGATTCCGGCGCCGACGACTATCTCACCAAACCGTTCTCGATTGATGTTCTGCTGGCCCGGCTGCGCTCGGTGAGCCGGCGCGGCGCGATTCCCAGGCCAGTGCTGTTGGAGGTGGCCGATCTCAGCCTCGATCCGGCCAGCCATCGAGTCAGCCGAGCCGGAGAGCAATTGAATCTGACGCCGCGCGAATACAAATTGCTGGAGTTGTTCATGCGCAATCATGGCCGGGTGGTTAGCCGCGAGACGATTCTGGAGTCGGTTTGGGGCTTTGGCACAGAAATCGCCGAGAATACTCTGGAAGTCTTCATGCGCCAACTGCGTTTGAAGGTGGACAGGCACGAGCCGAAACTGATTCGCACGGTCCGGGGTTTCGGCTATATGCTGCAGGAGCCTCTGAAATGAACACGCGATCGATCGGGTTCCGGCTCACAGTGTGGTACGCGGCAGCGCTGAGCGCGGGCTTCGCGCTGTTTGGAGCGCTGGCTTGGTTTTCGCTACGTCACCAGATGTTTTCCGAGATCGATGGGGGACTCGATAGCCTGGCCAGTCAACTTACGGCTTTCTTCAAAGCGGAGTCTAGCGAGGCGGGCGTGAACCTGCGCGATGAATTGAATGAGTTTTGCCAGGCATTGCCGCCGGCCGGCTACATCCAGTTGCGGGGCGCCAACGGATTCGCTTTCCGCTGCCCGGCCAATCCGATCGCCCATGCGCGCGTTCTTCGCCGGGCGTTCGAGTTCCGGAATGAGAACTTCGATCTGGAGGTTGGGGCTCCGGTGCAAAGCGTGGCCCACACGCTGGACTTGCTACGGCTGTTGCTGCTGGGCTTGAGCCCAATCGTGATTGTGATTGCCTGCATCGGCGGCGCATGGCTCAGCCGCCGCGCGTTGAAACCGGTGCAGAGTATCGCCGCGGCCGCCATGACCGTTAGCATTGAAAATCTGGCTGAACGTCTGCCGGTGCCGAATACGGGAGATGAGTTGGCCGCGCTGACCGAGGTACTGAACCGGATGTTGAGCCGGCTCGAGTCCGCGGTGAAAACGCTTTCCCAATTTGCCGGCGATGCCTCACACGAGTTGCGCACTCCTCTGTCCGTGATCCAGACCACCGCCGAACTCGCCCTTCGGCGGACGCGGCCGCCCGAAGCCTACCGTGAGTCGCTGGAGCAGATTACCGCCGAGACGCAGCGCATGACACGGCTGGTGGAAGACCTGTTGTTTCTGGCGCGCAAGGACATTGGCTCGGCGCAAATGCCGCTGACGCCAATAGATCTGCGCGACGTATTGCGGGAGGTCTGCGCGGAAGTGAGCGGCTTGGCCGAAGCGCGGGCCATCCATCTCGAGGCGCAGTTGGGAGAAGGTCCCGCAGTGATAGCCGGCAACGCTCCGGCTTTGCACCGTCTATTTCTGGCGCTACTCGACAACGCGTTGAAGTATTCACCGCAGGGTGGGCGAATCGTCATCACCCTGGAACTGAGCGAGTCTGCCGCCGCAGTTGCCGTTCAGGATTTCGGACAAGGCATTCACGAATCCGACCTGCCGCACATCTTTGAGCGCTTCTACCGTGCCGATCGGGCCCGAAGTACGGAAGGCTACGGTCTGGGCCTGTCCCTGGCCAAGACTCTGGCGCAGGCCCATGGCGCGGAAATTGAGGTGCGCAGCGCGCCGGGCGCAGGTTCGATGTTTCGCTTGGCGTTTCCTCTACGCTCCGGACGAACCTCAGGCAATCTTCAGCTTGCTTCGGTATAAGGAGTACAGTCATGAAACCAACTCTGCTCGCGCTTTTCGCGGTGGCGTCCGCCATCGCTGCTCCGCCCGCTTACAAGGTGGTTAGCAAAATCAAAATCGGCGGCGGCACGCGCTGGGATTATGCTTACGTCGACAGCGCCAATCACCGTCTTTATGTCTCGCACGGCACTCAGACCGAGGTCGTGGACACCACGACAGACAAGTTGATCGGAACGATTCCCGATACAAAAGGCGTTCACGGCATTGCGGTCGCCACCGATCTCGGCCGTGGCTTCACCAGTGATGGGGCCGACAATGATGTTACCGTGTTCGACTTGAAAAGCCTGAAAGTGCTGAGCAAGGTGAAGACCGGTCAAAATCCCGACGCGATTATTTATGAGCCGGTCTCTCAGCGGGTATTCACGTTTAACGGCCGTAGCAGCGATGCCACCGCGATTGACGCCAAGACCGGCAATGTCATCACCGCTTCGATTCCCGTTGGCGGCAAACCGGAGTTCGCGCAGGTGGATGGCAAGGGCCACATTTATGTGAATATCGAGGACAAAAACGAGATTGTGGAGATCGACGCCAAAAACGCGCTGGTGGCCAAGCGTTACTCGATCGCGCCGTGCGATGGCCCCAGCGGCCTCGCCTATGACGAAAAGAAGGCGCGTCTTTACTCGGTCTGCGAAAACAAGCTCATGGTCGTGAGCGATCCGGCTTCGGGCAAGGTGTTGGCGACGCCGGCGATTGGCGGGGGGACGGATGGCGTGGGCTTTGACGATGGCTACGCGTTCAGCGCCAACGGGGCCGACGGGACCATCACTATGGTCGGCGAGACGGCGCCCGGCAAGTTTGAGGCGGTAGCGACGATCCCCACGCAGCGCGGAGCCCGCACCATTGCCGCGGATCAAAAAGCCCATAAGCTCTACTTGCCGACCGCGGAGTATGGCCCGGCCGGCGAGAAAGACGGCAAGAAGACGCGTCCGCAACCCATTGCGGACAGTTTTCAGATCGTGGTCGTTGGGCGATAGCTAAGCACAGGCTCTCTAAACCCGTTCGCGAAGCCCGCTAGAGCCAAGGGGACACTGCTGCGATAGGTGTCAAGAGAAGGAGTTCGGACTCGAGCCCGCAGTGTCCCCTTCCGCGTCCTTAACTAGCCGATCTGGAAGAAATCTTCGAGTGGCATCCGGAAACTACCGAGCAATTTGCGAACGATCTCTTCGACCACATCGACTTGCTTCAAGAGCTTCCTCTCGTAGCTGCGCCCATCAAAAGGCACCCCCAGCTCAGACGACTCCTCCACTCTCCGCTTTACGGGTCCTACCGACAGGAGAACCGAGGAGCCATCGAAGTTCTGCATTTCTGGCATGTGTCCAGAAAGAGCCTCGACTATAAGACGGCTTGGCTGCCGCTAGAACACCCTCCGCGTCAGCTTGTCCAGCGAGAACTTGGCCGTGTCCGCGACCGCCATCACGGCCATCACGCCGGCTTGCACCGGGTCCGAAACCACCAGATCCGCGGCGTCCGGCACGCTGCCGGCCATGTTGAGACTTATGACCAGCAGGCCCTGGGCGCGCACCTCGCGCACGGCGCGCTCGATATCGCCGCCCATCAGCGAACCGGCCAGCACCAGCGCCCGGGCGCGCGGTAGGCGGGCCACGGCGCGCACGGCGTCCGCCAGCGGCTGCTCACCCACCAAGGGGATGGTATCGACGGAGATGTGCTCGCCGCGAATGTTGTGGCGATCCGCTTCCGAGATTGCGCCGATAGCGACCTGGCCGACCTGGGCGCCGCCGCCCACAATAATAATCCGCTTGCCGTAGATTTTCTGAAAAGTGCCCACCACCGAAACTTCACGCACGACGGACAGCTTGGAGAGATCGCTCTGCAATTGCTCGGTAGTTTCCGCCGGAAGGTCGATCTCGAAATAGAGCCGGGCGGCGGGCGGGCGCTCTTCCAGAATTTCGACGGACGAAATATTGGCGCGATGTTCGGCGATCACTCCGGTCAACTCGTGCAGGATTCCCAGACCAGAGTCGGCCACGATCAGCAGCCCCACTCTGTCAGCCATCGGCGGGCTTGACCTCATACTTCTGGAGCACCTTCGCCCAGTGGCCCTGGGCGTCCAGCAGCAACTCCACCACCTCACGCACCGCGCCATTGCCGCCGGCGGCCTGCGTGGTGTGGAGCGCGCTGCGCTTGACCTCGGCGCGCGCGTTGGCCGTCGCGATACCCAGTCCCACGCGGTTCATGATCACGATGTCGGTGAGGTCGTCGCCCATGTAGGCTACGTGTTCGGCGGCGATTCCAGCCTTGCCGAGAATCTCCTCAAGTATGGGCACCTTCTCGATGTGGCCTTGATAGACGTAGGTCATCTTCACCTGTTTGGCGCGCTCTTCCGTAGCGGGCGAAACGCGTCCGCTGATGACGCCGGTTTGGATGCCGTACCAATTGAGCCACTGCAGAGCGATTCCGTCCTGCGCGTTGAAGCCCTTGGTCTCGACCATTTTGCCTTGCGCATCCGGGACGTTGTAGAGCTTGCCGTCCGTGAGCACTCCATCCACGTCCATCAGCAGTAAACGGATCTGCGCGGCTTTTTGTTTGAGAGAAGTCATGGGCCGGTTACTGACGTACGCGCCCTGCGGACGCTGCTGCGATCAGCGTAGGAGTTCGGACGGGAGCCCGCAGTGTCCCCGCCGGGTTTTGAGGGTCTCATTAGTTCAAGTAGTAAGTGCGGTACAGCGTGTCGCGCTGCTTGGGAATAAAGCCTGCGTCCCGAATCAGGCGGCGCAGTTCTTCCTCCGTGGCGCTGTGATGCGCTCCCGCGGCCGAGACAACGTTCTCCTCAATCATGACGCTGCCCACGTCGTTGCCACCGAAGCGCAGGCCCACCTGGCAGGTTTTGAGCCCCGGCGTAACCCAAGAGGATTGAATGTTGAGGATGTTATCCAGAAAGATGCGCGACACGGCCAGCGTTTTCAAATACTCGACCGAGGTGGCTTCTTCCTTGACAAAGCGTCCGAGCGAAGTATTGTCGCGTTGAAAGGCCCAAGGGATGAACGCGGTGAAGCCGCCGGTGTCCTCTTGAATCTGGCGCACGATCTCAAAATGATTCACGCGCTGCTCGAAGGTCTCACCGCAGCCAAACATCATGGTGGCGGTGGTGCGCAGGCCAAGCGAGTGCGCGGTACGGTGCACGTCGATCCATTCATTCACCGAAGATTTCAGCCGGCTGATGCGCTTGCGTACGTCGTCGTCCAGGATCTCAGCGCCGCCCCCGGGTATCGACTGCAAACCGGCATCGCGCAAACGGGCAATGGTGTCGCACAGCGAGAGGTCACTCACCTTGGCGATATTGACGATCTCCGGAGCGGAGAAGCAATGATTCCAAATCTTGTCGCCGAAGCGATTCTTGATCGAACGTAAGAGATCTTCGTACCAATCGATCTTCAGGTCGGGATGCAGGCCGCCTTGCATCAGGATTCCCGTGCCGCCCAGGTCGATGGTCTCCTGAATCTTTTCGAAGATGACCTCCTTGGAATGCACGTAGCCTTCGGCGTGGCCCATGGGCCGGTAAAAGGCGCAGAAGCTGCAGTATTCGGTGCAGAAATTGGTGTAGTTGATGTTGCGATCGATGATGTAGCTGGCGACGCCATCCGGATGGAGCTTGCGGCGCACCGCGTCAGCGGCCATTCCGACGCCGATCAGGTCGTCGCTGCGAAAGAGATCGATTGCCTGCTGGCGCGTGATCATACGGGTACGTTCCTCAATTCTTCCACGTGTTTTAAGAAGAGCGATAAGCCGGCGTACTCCCGTTCGCCCAAATCAAAAACGATGTGCCTTGTCAGGTACGCCTGCGCCAGCTCGGAGCTGATGCCGATTTTCTCATGATACTGCGCGACAATTTCGCTGAGATGCGCCCGGCCGTAGCGCAGGGACTCGAGAAACGGCGCCGGGGCATGCGTGGGGGAATCCGGGCGCGCGGCCCACACGGCGAACACAAAGGGCAGCCCGGTCATGGCGGTCCATTCGCCACCAAGGTCGAGCGAGGGATACGGAAGTTGCTCGGGATCGATGCGCAGCGCCGGGTCGCCGATGATCAGCGCGGCGTCCTGGTGCGCGAGCATGGCATCCAGGTCTGGCCGCTGGGTGGTGACTTCCGGGTCAACACCGTATTTCTTCGCCAGAATGATGCGCGCCAGATTCACTGAGGTGCGCGAGGAGGAGTCGGCGGCCAGCGTTCTGATTTGTGGGAAAGGAATCTTGGAGATCAGTAAAATGCTGCGTACCGGCCCGTGGCAGGCGATGCCGCAGCCCTCCAGGATATCCAGCTTCTGCTTGAGCAGTTCCGCCACCGGCACGATGCCGATGTCGGCGCGGCCGGCAGCCAGGCGATCGGCGCATTCCGACGGGATCGCGAAGGAGAGATCGAAAAGGCCGCGCTGCTCGCCGTGAAGCATTCCCCACACCAAAGGAACCGTGTTGAAGAAGCTGACCGCGCACACGCGGGGCTGCAGTTGGTTGTTCAAATGACAAGTGTAACAAGGGCCAAATGCAGCGCCGCCAGAGGGCGCTCCTACAATGGTTTAGGATAAACGACTATCCGCTTTACGTTGCGCCATGAGGATCGCTGCCATGTACGATATTCACGGGAACCTTCCTGCGCTGGAGGCGGTGCTCCAGGAGATTCGGCGGGAAAAAGTGGACCATATCCTGGTGGGAGGCGACGTGGTTCCGGGGCCACTGCCGAAAGAAACTCTAAGGTGCTTGTTGGACCTGCAGATTCCCACGCAGTTTATCTGTGGGAACGGTGAGGTTGCGGTGCTCGAACAAATGGCGGGCAGGGATCCATCGGCAGTGCCGGAACAGCATCGGCCAGTCATTCGCTGGACGGCAGAGAAGCTTGCTGAGTACGAGTCGTTGTTCGCCGGTTGGCCGAAGACAATTCGCTTTGGAAATGTCCTGTTCTGCCATGGGACACCGCGCCACGAAAATGAGATTTTCACTCGCTTGACGGCCGAAGACCGACTCTTACCGGTGTTTGAAGGACTGGACGTGCCGGTGGTCGTCTGCGGCCACACCCACATGCAATTTGACCGAATGATCGGACGCACTCGTGTGGTGAATGCGGGAAGTGTCGGGATGCCGTTTGGCGAGGCCTGCGCCGATTGGCTTTTACTCGGGCCGGACGTTCAGCTCAGGCATACGTCCTACGATCTGACGAAAGCCGCGGAGCGCTTTCGAGCGAGCGATTATCCGGAGGCCGAGGAGTTCGTCACGCGGTACGTGCTACAGCCGCCAACCGAGGAAGCGATGCTGGCAGCCTTTGGAAAAGCGGAATTAAGATACGGCGGATGAGAGACCGCGCTCAGCGGCGGTCTTGCAGCGCTTTGATCGACTGGACTTGCTTGCCTTGCTCCCTTTGGACCAGCCGATAGAATTCGCACTCCATACAGTTGGCAAGCTTCTGGGCGAATACTCCTTGGACTTTCCCGCCGCATAGCGTGCCGGCGAGAGCCCAGCAGATGCGTCTGCCATTGCGGCCGTTGTTGAGGCCATCCGCCTTAGCGTCCGTGCAGGCTGGGCAGACGCCCAATTCCGATGCTTTGCTATCTCCGGGCTGGCGCCCGCATTTCTTGAAATCCCAGCAGTTCAGGCTCACGCTGCACCTCTCTTCCCTTATCCGTATCGGTCGAGAGAGCCGGTCTTTTCTAGTTTTTCTTGGCAGCAGATACGCGAACAGCGGTGTTTATGGCCGGATGACTAAATCCGCCGCAGCACCAGCGCGGAATTCTTGCTGCCGAAGGCGATACAATTCGCCACCGCGTGTTCAATCTGCAGGGGCCGGGCTTGTCTGGGAATATAGTCGAGGTCGCACTCCGGGTCGGCGACATCCAGATTAATTGTTGGCGGCGCCACGCCATCGCGCATGGCCAGCAGTGTGGCGGCGACGCCGGCCGCCCCGCAGGCGCCTTGCGGATGACCGATCAAGCTCTTCAGGGACGATCCGGCGAAGCGGTTGGCGTGCGCCCCGAAGGCCAGCTTGATGGCGCGCGTTTCAATGCGATCGTTCAACTCCGTGGACGTCCCGTGATAGCTGACGTATTGGACGGCGGCGGGCGCGACATTAGCTTCACCCAGCGCCAGTCCGATGGCGCGGGCCGGCTCTTCACCGCACTCCTCCAGACGCACGCGATGGAAGGCTTCACACGTGGAGCCGTAACCGGCGATTTCGCCGTATATATGGGCACCGCGAGCCCGAGCCGCTTCCAGTTCTTCCAAGACGAAGAACCATGAGCCTTCGCCCAATACAAAGCCGCCGCGATCGCGCGAGAACGGGCGCGAGGCGCGTTGCGGGCACTCATTCCAGGTGGAAGCGAGGATGCGCATCAGGATAAACCCGCGCAGGATGAGAGGCGCGATGGGCGCGTCAACGCCGCCGGCAATCATGGTGCGCGCGCGGCCGTTGCGAATGTGATCGCAGGCGTAACCGATGGCGTCAGTAGAAGAGGTGCAGCCGGTGGAGACGACGTGGCTGAGACCGCGAAAACCAAAGCGCATGGACACTTCGCTGGCCAGCGTGCCGATGGTGGACGTGGGAATCACGTACACGCTGCACTGCTTTTGCAGGCCCGCATAGTAGAGGCGATACTGCTCTTCAGTGAACTCCTGACTGCCGCCGCCGGAGCCCAGCATGACGCCGATCTGGCGCAGTTCGTCGCGATTCATGCGGGCGGGCTCGAGGCCGGAGTCCGCCAGCGCTTCCTGAACCGCGGCGATGGCCAGCGGCGTAACGCGCGAGACATGCTGGCGGTCTTTGGCGCTAATGAACTGCGATTCGTCGAAGCCTGAAACTTCTCCGGCCACTCGAACCACGAAGGCCGAGGCGTCGAAATGAGAGATCGCTCTCACTCCGCTGACGCCCGCCTTGGTGGCGTTCCAGAAAACTTCGCGGCCGATTCCGTTTGGGCTAACGGCCCCTATGCCGGTGACAACGACGCGGCGTTTCATGCTTTTTCAAGTATGGCAGGCTCCTCAAAACCGACGTACTGCACTTCTTCTTCCAGCGTGAACCCGAATCTGGATTGCACGCGTTTTTTCAGATCGGCGATCAGGGTGAGCACTTGTTGCGCAGTACCCCCGCCGGCGTTGAAGATCAGATTGGCATGATAGTCCGCGACATGGATACCGCCCAATTTCAGGCCTTTTGCGCCGACCTGATCGAGAAACCAGGCAGACGGCACCTTGCCTTCACGGACGACGCTGGCAGGAACCACGCCTTGGACGCTGAGTGGCAGTTCGGCCAGAATCAGATTCTTGAAGATGCTGCCGGCGCACTTCATGGTGGGTGGATACTTCTCGTCGCGGATTTTTCGGATGCCGTTGGCGATGGCGGCCAGTTCCTTTGGATCGCCTTCTGTCAAATCCAGTTCGGCGGCAAGGATGATCCAATCCTTGTGGCGCTTGAACACGCTGTCGCGGTAGCGGAACTGGCACTGAGCGTTGCTGAACTCTTGAACCCCTGCGCCATCAAAGAAGCGCACACGCGTTACGAACTCCATAATGGAATGGCCATAGGCGCCGGCGTTGCCGTAGATCGCGCCGCCTACCGAGCCGGGGATGCCCGTCATGGTTTCGAGGCCGCGCAGACCATGCGCCACGGTGTAGTCGACCAAATCCTGCAACACTGCGCCGGCTTGGACACTCACCGTCACACCGGTCTGCTGAATCCGGGCGCCGGTGTAGCGCAGCACCAGACCTTCAAAGCCATGGTCCGACGCAATGATGTTGGTGCCTCCGCCGATCAGGGTCCAGGGTCCACGCTCCGCCCGCAGCGTAGCCATCAAGACGCATTCGTCATCCGTCTGGATAAATTGCCGGGCCTCACCGCCGATGCCGAACCGCGTCAGACCGCTCAAGGTTACACTAGCCATTGTTGAGCAAACTTGCTGATCAAATTATAGGGGAGGAGTCCGATGCCGTTTGCCGGGTTTCCCACGGAGATGCCGCGCTTCTTCAAAGCGCTCAAGAAGAACAACGAGCGCGAATGGTTTCAGCCGCGCAAAGAAGAGTACGTACAGTTTGTGCAGCAGCCCATGACGGAGCTGGTGCTGGCGCTGAATCAACAGTTGCAAAAATTCGCACCGGAGTATGTGGCCGATCCCAAAAAGGCGATCTTCCGGATTTACCGCGACACTCGCTTCAGCGCCGACAAAACGCCGTACAAGACTCACATCGGCGCATTCTTCGACCGGCGGCTTGTTGCTTCCGGGGCAGGACTTTACATGCACTTTTCCGACAACAGCACTTTTGTCGGCGGAGGCATTTATCATCCCGAGCGGGAGGTTTTGTTGGCGGTGCGCGAGCACGTTCGCGACAATCATCAGGCCCTGCGCAAGATCCTCGGCCAGAGCAAAGTCAAAACCATGTTTGGAGAAATGGGCGGCGACCGGCTGACACGCGTACCCAAGGGCTTCGATGCGGAACATCCGGCGGCCGAATTGATCAAACACAAAGACTGGCTGCTAAGCTCTGAACTCGATCCCCTGCTCGCCACAACTGCAGGGATTTACACGGAAATACTCAGCCGCTTTCGCGTGATTGTGCCGTTTTTAGAGTTCTTCAATCAGCCGTTATCGGCGCGCAAGCCGGCTAAGGGGCCACTAGAATTTCATCGCTGACGGAAACACCCGGAATACTCGTTGTCTGTCCATCTGAGGCGAGTGTGACGTGGAGGGAGGGGGACGGACGCGAAGTTCCCAAGGTTCTTGAGAACGGAGCGAACCTTGAGAATAACCGGGGAACGTCTCGTCCGTCCCTCCCCTCGTTCTCCCCTCGTTACGGGGCCACTAGAATTTCATCATTGACGGAAAACGCGCCCGGCACACCTTTGGCGGCCATCACGGCGCGTTGCTTGTCCATCTTCGTGCCCACAGCCCCGGTAAGCGTCACGTTGCCGTTCTTGACAATGATATGGATGGTGGGAACGGCTCGCAGGCTGTACATATCCAGGCCCGGTTGCGAGTAAATGGCGCGATAGACAGCGCGGCGCAATTGGTCGTCATGGGGAGACACCGGCAGAACCTCGATCTGGTTGGTGACGCCCTCCACGCCTTCAATGTGTTTGACGACATTCTCAGCATCGCTTTTCAAGCTAGGCCGATTCACTTGTCCGAGCAGCGTCACATGGTTGCCCTCGACCTTGTAGGCAAGATTGTCAAAGACGCTATAGTACGGCAACATGACCAGTTCATGCCGAACTTCCTTGGTGATGCGTTCCTGGGCGCGACTTGAGGTTTGCGACCAGCCCGTCGTTAGTAAGAGCAGGCAGCCAAGAGCAGATTTCACGGTTAGTACCTCTGTTCCTTATGATGCAGCGGGATGGAAGAGGTTTCAGGGCTCCGGAAAGCGGTCTGCAGCGCTCTCGCTGGAATCGATCGGCTTGAGCACAATCTTGGCCATTTCTCGCCTTAATTCTTCAATCCCCTGCCCGGTCACGCTGGAGATCTCGAAGAAGGGCATGCTATGTTGCTGGGCCGCGCGGCGAACGCTTTCGATGCGCTGCGGATCTTGCGCCACGTCGATTTTCGATGCTACCACCAGCATCGGTTTTTCCAGCAGCTCGGGGCGAAAGCCCTTCAGCTCGGTAAGGATCACTTCGAAGTCGTGCGCGGGATCGCGCCCGGTGAGTTCGGAGACATCCACCAAGTGGACCAGCAACTTGGTCCGCTCCACGTGCTTCAGGAACTGTACACCCAAGCCGGACCCGGTATGGGCGCCTTCGATCAAACCGGGAATGTCGGCGACCACAAAGGAGCGGTCGTCGGCCTGGACCACGCCCAGATTGGGGACCAGCGTGGTGAAGGGATAATCGGCAATTTTGGGCCGGGCAGCGGAGATGCGGGAGATCAGAGTGGACTTTCCGGCATTGGGAAAGCCGACCAGACCGACGTCGGCCAGCAGCTTCAGTTCCAGCCGCAAGTCTTTTTCTTCACCAGGTTTTCCGGGCTCGTGCTCGGTGGGCGCCTGATGGGTGGAAGTGGCAAAGTGCTGGTTGCCGCGGCCGCCACGGCCACCTTTTGCGATGACGAACTTCTCGCCGGTCTTGGTGAAATCGTGGATTAGTTCGCCGGTGTGCGCGTCGTAGACCACGGTGCCGACCGGGACGGGAACTTTGATGGATTTTCCTTCCCGTCCGCTGCGGTTGCTGCCTTCGCCATGACGGCCGCGCTCAGCGCTGTGTTCGGGATTAAAACGGAAATGCAGCAGCGTGTTGTAATGTTCGCTGGCGTAGAGGGTGACGTTGCCGCCGTGGCCGCCGTCCCCGCCGCTGGGACCGCCGCGCGGGACAAACTTCTCCCGCCGGAAGGCCAAGCAGCCGTTGCCGCCGTCGCCGGCTTTCACGCGGATTTTTACTTCGTCTATGAACATGGGCGGGGAGAACCCCAGCCGCTATCCCAACTTATTCCTCAGTGCGGATGCTGATGAACTTCCCCATGCGGCCGCGGTTGCGGAACTCGACGATGCCAGGGATTTTGGCAAACAGCGTATCGTCTTTGCCGCGTCCCACGTTCTCGCCGGGTTTGAACGGTGTGCCGCGCTGCCGGACGAGAATGGAGCCGCCGGTCACCATTTGACCGCCGAACGCCTTTACGCCCAGGCGCTGGGAATTGGAATCGCGCCCGTTCTTTGAACTGCCAAGACCTTTTTTATGTGCCATATCTTTACTCCAGGGCTTCTAGGCGACGATTTCGCTGACCCGGACCGCGGTGTAATTTTGCCGATGTCCGATGGTGCGCTTGTATTGCTTTTTGCGCTTGAACTTAAAGACGATGATTTTGTCGGCGCGGCCCTGTTCCTGGATGGTGCCCCGAACCCGTGCTTGGCCGAGCGTATCGCCCAGCACCAGTTCGTTGGAATCGCGGACTACGGCCAATACCTTGTCGAACTCCACATCCGCGCCCTTTTCGCCGGGCAGGGTTTCGACTTTGATTACGTCGCCCGGGGCAACGCGATACTGCTTGCCACCAGTTTCGATTACTGCGTACATGACTATCCTCTTCTCACTTGGCTTGTACTTCAGGGGCCTTCAGGCGGACACAACTAGAGTGCTACGCGCGAGGGAGCCGTAACTATCTATAATACATGACGCAGGCGGGATGGCGCAAATCGG